>Ga0247843_1005078_pt1 | contig 18758 bp, 15 predicted proteins | sample LaCruzMarch2017__FD_192420 | JGI IMG/M metagenome (GOLD analysis project Ga0247843, IMG submission 192420) | Freshwater microbial communities from meromictic Lake La Cruz, Castile-La Mancha, Spain - LaCruzMarch2017_8m | ecosystem: Environmental > Aquatic > Freshwater > Lake | place: Spain...
CGGCGGGTGAAGTCTTAGACATGCCGAGCTTGCCGGCCCGCTCACCTTGTCAACACTAAATTCGATCTTTTTTCTGATTTAATTCACTGTCCGTCAGTGTGTTGCGGCTTAACCTGACGCGAATGGCTTACCACCATGAAGCTGCTCCCCTTGTTCTTCGCCGTCCTTCTTCCTCTCAGCGCGGCCGATGAAGTGGTCGCCGTGCGCGAGGGGAAACAGATCGTCGTCCGCAGCGGCGATAAGGAAATTCTCCGCTACCAGGCGGAGCCCGGCGAACTTCCGCGCCAGGACATCCCCGAGGTCTATCGCCGCGGCGGCTACATCGCTTCGGTCCACACGCCGACCGGCCGCCTGGTGACGGATGATTTCCCGCCGAACCATGTCCATCACCACGGCGTGTGGAGCCCGTGGACCAAGACGGAATTCGAAGGCCGCAAACCGGACTTCTGGAACATGGGGGCGGGGACCGGACGGGTGGAATCTGTCGCGGTCGACGACGTCTGGCAAAAGGACGGCCGGGCCGGATTTAAGGTGCGGCACCGATTCATCGACATGACCGCGAAGCCGGAGAGGGTGGCGCTGTTAGAGACATGGGAAGTCGATGTCGCCAGCGCTGCGGACCATTTCATCATCGACCTCACCATCACCCAGGACTGCGCCGGCGAGTCGCCGCTCAAGCTGCCCGAGTACCACTACGGCGGGCTCGGCTTCCGCGGCAACCGGGCGTGGAACGGTGCTGCGAACTGCCGCTTTCTCACGGCGTCGGGACTGACCGACCGCACCCAGGTGAACACCGCCAAGGAACCCTGGTGCTGGATCGGCGGCAAGGTGGAGGGCGAGACCTGCGGGGTGACCTTCCTCTGCCATCCTTCGAACTTCCGCGCGCCCCAGCCGATCCGCGTGCATCCCGAGGAACCGTTCTTCTGCTACGCCCCGCAGCAGGGCGGTGCGATGGAGATCGCGCCGGGCAAGCCGTATGTCGCCCGCTACCGGATGATCATCGCCGACGGCGAACCGGACGCGCAGGCCGCTGCGAAACGGGCGGAAGAGTATGCCAAGTTGAAGTGATCTTCCTTGGCGAACTTGGCGACTTGGCGGTTCAATCGGCCGCGTGACCGACGATCATCGTGCCAAGTTCCAGCGGGGCCTCGCGCTCTATGATCTCGATGGCACGCTGATTGCCTGGGACACGCAGGTCCTGCTGTGCGATCACGTCCTGAAGCGCGAAGGCTGGCGGCGGGCCTACCTGCTGTTTTTCGCCGCCTTCCTGCCCGCGGTGAAAATCCTCGGCGCAGAGGGCATGAAGCGGGTCTTTCTCAGTTACCTCTGGGGAGTGGAGCGGAAGCAGCTCGAAGCGTGGGCGAGCGAGCTGGTGGCGGAGTTTTTCCCGGCGCGGTGCTATCCGGCGATGCTGGAGAAGCTGGAATCCGACCGCGAGGCCGGACATCTGACGGTGCTGGCGTCGGCGAGCCCGGAGTTCTACGTGAAGGAAGTGGGGCGGGTGCTGGGCTTCGACCTCGCGTACGGCACGCCGGTCGAGATGAGCGCGGCGATGCCTTTGCTACCGGACCTGGTGAATCACAAGGGTGAGGAGAAAGTACGACGTCTCTCGGAGATCCTCGGTGCGCCGCCGGATGGCTTCTGGCCGAACAGCCATGGCTACTCGGACAGCAGCGCCGATTTGCCGATGCTTGCTTGCTGCGAGCGGAACACCCTCGTCAATCCGTCGTCGGCGCTCACCTCGATCGGTGAAGAGAAAGGCTGGGAGATCGTCCGCCCGGAAAAGCCGTGGCAGGGCAAGTCGGGTCATCTCATCGAGGTGGCGCGGCGGATCACCGGCTTCGGCGGATCGAGCCCTCCCTCCTGAGTCGTCTTAGAACAAGCCGGGCTGCTCGGCAGGCTTGTCCTTCACCACCGGTCGGGCGAGCAGTGCGTCGATGCGAGTCAGGAGGTCAAGCGAAGGCGTTTCCACTTCATCGAGCACGTCGCGCAGATAGGTGGACCAATGTGCGGGCGTCTGGCCTTCCTCGCGCGACAGGATCAGTGCGACTTCTGTCAAACGGCCGCTGCCGGAGAGCTGCTTGCGCGTGCGGCGCAGCCAGCTTTCGAGGTAGGGCCGGTCGGGTTTTCCATGGGTCACGCCCGGATTTAGCGGGAGCCGGTGCCGCTGGCAAGGAGCGGCTGGCGGCGGGGGCGTCTTCCGCACGACGGGCTTTGCAATCTGCGCTGAGCAGCATGATGGTAAGCCCCGATCCTGCGACCGCCGCGCAGGCCGGCCCGCGGCCCGGTTTCTGCGATGTTCACGACCCATTCACCATGAATTCCCCAACCCAGCGGCCCTCGCCTCCACCCTCGCCCGTGCTTCTGCCTCTCCGTCGGCGCTCTGCGGCGGAGTCGCTGTCGGGGATCTGGTCGGTGACCTTGGCTTCGGCGCTTTTGGCCGGGCTCTACTTCGGAAAGGATGTGTTGATCCCGCTTTCGCTTGCGGCGCTGATCACCTTTCTGCTCGCTCCTCTGGTGTCCCGATTGGAGCGCTGGCTGGGCAAGGTCGTGGCGGTGCTGGTCGCGATGTCACTCCTCCTCGGCGGGGCGGTTTCCCTCGGCTGGGCGGTAGGACGGCAGGCGATCGATCTCGCCAACGAGTTGCCGGAATACAAGGAGAACATCCGGTCCAAGCTCCGCGCGTTCCAACCCGAGCAAGGCGGGGTGATGGAAAAGTTGACCGAGACGATGGACGATCTCAAGAAGGAGCTGCCGGGCAATAGTGACGACAAGAAAGACGCGCTCGGGGCTCGTGACGAAGAGACTCCGGTGCCGGTGGCGGTGGCGGTGGTGGACGACGAGACCGACGGTATCCTGGGTATATTCCGTTCGGTGGCCGGCCCGGTGTTGGGGCCATTGGCGACCGGTGCGCTGGTGGTCCTGCTCACCACTTTCATGCTGCTGAAGCGTGACGATCTGCAGGGACGCATCATCCGGCTGATCGGCCAGGGGCGGATCAGCGCGACCACGCGCGCGATGGACGAGGCGGGCACCCGGGTGCGGCGCTATCTTCTGATGCAGTTGGTCATCAACGTGACCTACGGGATTCCTCTGGCGATCGGACTCTACTTCATCGGAGTGCCCAATGCCTTGCTGTGGGGTGCGCTGGCGGCCGGATTACGATTCATCCCGTACATCGGGCCATGGATCGCCGCGGTGTTCCCCGTCGTCCTTTCGCTGGCGGTGTCTCCTTCGTGGACCACGCCGTTGTTGACCCTCGGGCTGTTCGTGGTGCTGGAACTGGTGAGCAACAACGTGCTGGAGCCATGGCTTTACGGATCGAGCACCGGCGTATCGTCGATCGCGCTCATCGTCGCCGCGGTGTTTTGGACCTGGATGTGGGGTCCGGTCGGTCTGGTACTTGCCACGCCTTTCACCGTGTGTCTGGTCGTGATGGGCCGGCATATCCCTCAATTGTCCTTCCTCAGCGTGGTGCTGGGGGAGCAGGAGGCACTGACTCCGGCGGAGGAATTCTACCACCGGCTGCTCAAGCAGGGAGAGCACGATGAGACCGAGCTGGCGGAGTCGATCTTGAAGACCAAGTCACTGACCGACCTCTATGACGGCATCCTGATCCCGGTGATGCGAGCGAGCGAGGAGGACCATCGCACCGGCGCGATTGATGCCGAGCAGCGCGGGCGCATTTTGACAGCGCTGGGAGATCTGGTCGAAGAGCTCGGGGAGCGCTACCTTCCCGTGGTCGAAGACGGTGACCTGATGCCCACTCAGGCGGCTTGCCGGATCCGGTTCGTGGGCGCGCGAGCGGATCGCGATGAAATCGTGGGATCGATGCTGGCACATGTCCTGATCCAGCAGGGCTATGATGCCGTGAAAGGCCCGGGAAGCCGGCTGATCCGCGAGTTGATCATTTCCTTGGAAAACGAGCCGGCCGATCTCGTTTGTATCTCGGTCGTCGAGCCTTCAAAGGCGATCCACGCCCGCAACCTATGCCAGCGGATTCGCCGCGGCTTGCCGGACCAGCGGGTGGTCGCAGGTTTGTGGGGCCGGACCGGCGACATTTCTGAAGATGTGCAAATGTTGCGGGATGCCGGGGTGGAGGACGTCTTCACGACCATCACCGAATTGAGCGGCCATGTGGAACGGCTGGCTTCAAATTTGGCGGAGCAAACCGAGCCGCCGGGGAGGCCCGCGGACGAGGAAGAGCGGCTGCTTGCGTTGGATTCAGATCGTGAGCAACGGATCCTCGAAGAGACGGCGGAAGAGGCTTCCGGAGAGATGGAGCGGATGGCCGATGTCACTCCGGCTCCGACTGCCTGACCTGCGCGACAGCCATCGCGGCGATGCCCTCCCGACGGCCGACGAAGCCCATGGTCTCGTTGGTGGTCGCCTTGATGCCGACGCGTGCCGGATCGAGCCCGAGCGCGCGGCCGATGTTCTGCTTCATCTCATCGCGGTAAGGCAGCACCTTCGGCGCTTCTGAAGCGAGGGTGCTGTCGATATTGACCAGCGAGAAGCCCTGCTCGGCACAGAGCGCGGCGGCTTTCTCGAGGATCTTCAGCGACGAGATGTTTAAGCAGTCCGGGTCGCCCGGCGGAAAGTAGTAGCCGATGTCCGGCAGTCCCAGCGCGCCGAGGATCGCATCGGCGATGGCGTGGCAGAGCACATCCGCGTCCGAGTGGCCGTCAAGCCCGTGGGTGTGGGGGATCTCCACCCCGCCGAGAATCAGCGGGCGGCCTTCCTTGAAACGATGAACGTCGTAGCCGATGCCGGTCATGAAGAGAGATGGTAGATGGCAGATCGTGGATGGTAGATGCGGAGAGGAAGATTTATGAATCCATCATCTACCATCTTCCATCGGCTGTTTTTTAGAGGATTTCCTCAATCGGGATCTTGCCGTTGGTCGCGACGATGGCCCAGGCGTCGGGGCAGTCGGGAGAGGGTTCGAGCTGGACTGCTCCGCCCGCCGCTTCGACCAGCAGCTTGCCGGCGGCGATGTCCCAGAGGGAAATTCGGGACTCGATGTAGCCGTCGAGCCGGCCGCTGGCGATGTAGGCCATGCCGAGCGCGGCGCTGCCCATCATGCGCATCTTGCGGGCGCGCAGCGAGGCCTTGCGGAAACGCTCCAGGCCGGTGCGGAGCGCCTCCTCGTCCTTGCCGCAGCCGACGAAGAGCGCGCATTCTTCCAGCTTGGTCCGCGGGCTGACGGAAATCGGCTGGCCGTCGAGCATCGGGACGCCGCCTTTTTCGATGGTCCAGGTTTCACCGACCATCGGGTCGTGGATCACGCCGACGACCACCTCACCGGCGACGCGGAGGGCGATCGAGACGCAGAAATGCGGGATGCCGTAGTAGTAGTTCACCGTGCCGTCGATCGGGTCGACGATCCATTGGCGGTCGGAATCCGGATCGCCGCCGAGGCCTTCCTCGCCGTAAAGCGCGTCGCCGGGGCGGGCGCCGAGGAGGATGCCTTCGATCAGGTTCTGCGACTCCTTGTCGAGGGCGAGCTTGATGTCGTGATGGGTGGTTTCATCGACGACAAGGTTCTTGCCGAAGTTGGCCTTGAGCAGCTTGCCCGCTTCGAGCGCGGCGTGGATGGTGAGTTCGAGATCGGTCACGGGCGGAGGGTGAAGTTCCAAGGGGGAAGTGCCAAGTGCCAAGAAAGGCAGGGCGTGGTCAGGCGTCGTCAGGGGGATCGAAAAGAGTTCTCACGCGGGCCAGGGGTGCGTGTTGCCTGACCCTTTGGATCAGGAGGGATGTGAGGACTTCCCAGTCTTCGAGGGCGAAGTCGTGGCGTCGGAGTTCGATGCCGATGGGGACGCTGATCGCCTCATGGACGAGATTGAGACTGGAAGGGCTTTCGAGGCACTCGGTGGCGGAAGCGAAGGGAACGGCCGATGGGTCGCGATAAGGGTTGCCGAAGCCGGCATGGGTTTCCGAGATGTAGAAGGTTGGAGATTCGTCCGGTTTGCAGAAGTGGACGATGAGTACGAACGCCACGCATACAAGCATCCCGACAAGGATAGAGGTGTTCAGAACAGACGGGTGCGTGAATGCGCGGATGATCCGATGGACGACCACCGCTGCTGTCAGGATCCAAACAATCATCTGACCGACACCCGTCCGTTTCCGGTAGGGGAACAGCCTGATCGGCGGAGGCTCGGCAGGCATTTCAGCGATCGAATGGCAGTTAGGCGCTCTTCTCCGCCGCGATCCGCTCGATCTCGCGGACGATCCTCGGCGCGAGGTGGTGCTTCTCGTCCTCCGGCAGGGCTTCGACGTGTTCCGGGAAGACGAGCAGCACCTCGTTGCGGTCGGAGTCGAAGCCGATGCCGGGCTTGGAGACGTCGTTGGCGATGACCAGGTCACAACCCTTGCGCTTCAGCTTCTCCTTCGCGTTCGCTTCAAGGTCCCGCGTCTCTGCGGCAAAGCCCACGAGGGTGCCGGTGAAACCGAACTCGCCGCGCACGGCACCGAGGATGTCGGCGGTGCGGACGAGTTCGAGCGTCAGGGTTTCGCCGGTCTTTTTGATCTTCTGATCGGAGACCTCCGCCGGCCGGTAGTCGGCCACGGCGGCGGCGAAGACGGCGGCGTCCATCCGGCCGATGTGGCGCTGGACGGCGTCGAACATTTCCGCGGCGGTCTCGATGGGCAGGAAATCCACGCCATCGGGCACGTCGAGCACGGTCGGTCCCGAGATCAGAAGCACCCGGTGGCCGGCGCGGGCGAACGCATCGGCCATGGCGTATCCCATCTTGCCGGACGAGCGGTTCGTCAGGTAGCGGACGGGATCGAGCGCCTCGCGCGTGGGACCGGCGGTGACGAGGACGCGCATGGGGAAGTTCCAAGTGGAGAAGTGCCAAGTGCCAAGGGAGCACTTGGAAGGCTCACTTGTTCTTCTTTTCTTCGGCGGGAGCGTCGGGTTTCGGAGTTTCTGCGGCGGGCTTTTCGGAAGCCGGCTTTTTGAGTTCTTCGAGTTCCTTTTTCGCCTTTGCCATCTGTTCGTCGCTGAGCTTGCTGGTCAGGTCGCCGAGCAGGGTCTTGACTTCGGTGTCGCCGCGTTCGATGGCGAGGGAGGCGAGGGCCCAAGCTTTCGGGAGGTCTTGCTCCGTGCCTTGACCGCTTGCGTGGAGCCGGGCGAGGCCGGCGGTGGCGGCGGCATTGCCCTGATTGGCGGCGAGCATGTAAAGCTGGCCGGCGTTGTTGAAGTCGACCGCGACGCCCATGCCGCGCTCGTAAAGGGTGCCAAGGTTGTTCTGGGCGGCGGCGAAGCCAGCCTTCGCCGCGGTGGTGAACCAGGCGACGCCGGCGGCGGGATCGCTCAGGCCGAGATTGCCGGAGACGTAAAGCAGGCCGAGCTCGTTCTGCGCGACGGGGAGGCCGGCATTGGCGGCGGAAAGCAGGTATTTGTAGGCGCCGAGCAGGTCGGGTTTTTCATCCTTGGCGATGCGCGAGGCCATCTCGAGGGCGGCGAGAGCGCTACCGGCTTCGGCGGCCTGGGCCAGGCCTTCACGGCCCTTTTCCTCGCTCTTTTCGAGACCGCCACGGCCTTCGAGGTGGAACGCGGCGACGCGGAGCAGGCAGTCGGGCTGCTTTTCTTCCGCGCCCTTCATGTATTGGGCGAGTGCGGCCTTGTCGCTCTTCTTGACGTTTTCCTCGAAGTCACCGAGCGCGAGGTAGGCGGCGAATTGCTTCTTCTCGATTGCCTTGCCGAGCCATTCGCGGCCTTCCGTCTCGTTGCGGAGCTTTTCGTCGCCATTGAGCAAGCGGGAGCCGAGCGGGATGAGGGCATTCTCGTCGCCCAGTCCGGCGGCCTTGCGGTAAAGGTCGAGCGAGCGCTTCGCGTCGATCTTCTCCTTGTCACCGAAAGCACCTTCATAAAGACGGGCAAGCAAGAGGATCGACGGCGTGTCACCGGCTTCGGAAGCCTTGTTCCACCACTCGGCGGCCTTTTCGAAATTCGGTTTCTCGCTGAGCAGACCGCGGAGCCAAGCCTCGCCGAGGATGCGGCCGGCGTTGGCGGCGTCGCCTTTGGCAGCCGACTCCAGCGCTTCGCGGCCTTCCTGGCGGTCCTTGTCTTCCTTGGAGTTGAGAAGGATCAGCGCGCGGCGGTAGGTCGCGTCCTTGTTGCCGGCGGCGGAGGCTTTCTTGTAATTCTCCAAGGCGGCGTCGCGCGATGCGGGCAGGCCCTGGCCGGTTTCCGCGGCGAAACCCAGCAGGAACAGCGCGTCGGCATTACCCTTTTCAGCGAGCGGCTTGGCGAGATCGACACCGATCGAGTGGCGGCCTTCGCGAAATGCATCGAGCGCCGCCTTGGCGGGTCCTTCAGTGGCGGTGGGCTGGGCGACGGGAGCATCGGTACCAAGGCTGACCGCGGCAGGAGCGGCGACGACGGTGGCGAGGGAAAGGGCGAGCAGTAGGATTCTTGCAGTCACGCGCCCATTTAATGAGCAATCCGCCGGAGTCAAAGGGGAAAGATTGGGCAGGAAATCCGTGATTTCAGGATCGGTTGGAGAATTGCCACGATCAACCGGTCGTCCGCAGGCCCGAGGCGATCGCGTTGATCGACAGCAGCAGCTTCGGGAAGATCGCGTCGGCTTCGCTTTCGCGTTCCCCGGCGACGAGCTGACGCCATTCGCGGAGGATGGCGATTTGCTGGTGGTGGAGGACTTTCAGCGGGGCCTCGCGGATGCCGAGGGTCTTGGTCATGCGCGGTCGGCGCTCGTCCATCGGGCCGTCGAAAAGCTCGGCAAGCAGGTCTCGGGTGCGCTCGAACTCGTCGACGATGAGCTTCATGAAGCGCTCGCGCAGGGCCTTGTCCTCGACCAGCGTGGCGTAGTCGGCCATCAGGCCGAGGTTGGCGGAGGCGAGGTTGGTTTCGACGTTGGTGAAGACGTAGGAAAGGAAGGTCGAGCGGGTGAGGGCGGCCTTGAGCGCGGCGAAGCGTTCGGGCGAGCTGGCTTTCAGAGCAGCCAGGCCGGAGCCGGTGCCGAACCAGCCAGGCAGGTAAAAGCGGGCTTGAGTCCACGAGAAAACCCACGGGATCGCACGGAGGTCGGCGATCGAGTGGCCTTTCTTTCCGGTGCGGCGCGCGGGTCGAGAACCGATGCGGGAATTCTCCAGCGCGTCGATGGGCGTGACTTGGCGGTAGAATTCGATGAAGCCCGGATTGCGCAGGAAGTCTTGGTAAGCGGTCTGGCTGGCGGCGGCGAGATGGGGCAGAAACTCAAGAGCGGGATCCTCGGTTTTGGTGGTGTGGCGGTGGTTCGCGGTCGTGATCGCGGCCCCGGCGAGCAGCAGTTCGAGGTTGAAGGTGGCGTTGGCGAGGTTGCCGTATTTCTGCGCGATTGTTTCGCCCTGCTCCGTCATCCGGAAGCCGCCGCTCATCGAGCCGTGGGGCAGCGCGGCCATGAACCAATGGGTCGGACCGGCACCGCGGGAAATGGTGCCGCCGCGGCCGTGGAAGAAACGCAGCCGGATGCCGCGCTCCGTCGCCGTGTCGGTCAGGCTTTCCTGCGCCCGGTGCAGCGCCCACTGCGCGGCGAGGATGCCGCAGTCCTTGTTAGAGTCGGAGTAGCCGAGCATCGCCTGCTGGGTCGGGCCGGACGCGCCGGCGCGGTGCAGGATCGAGCGACGGGCCAGCGGGTGGTCGAGGAAGGCAGCGAGGATGCCCGGCGAGCGGTCGAGGTCGTCCATCGTCTCGAACAGCGGCACGACTTCCATCGCGCAGCAGAGGCCTTCGTCCGTGACGTCCATCAGCCCGGCCTCGCGGGCGAGCAGGAACACGCCTAACAAGTCGGATAGCTGGCGGGTCATCGAGACGATCAGCGCGCCGAGACCGGCGCTGCCCCAGTCGCGGCGGTGGCGGACCAGCACGCGATAGCTGTCGAGCACCAGATCCGCCTCCGGGCCGACCCGGGCGGAGTCGTGGAGAAATGGCCGCGGCGAGAGCAGTTCGGCGGTGAGGAATTCGGCGCGCTTTTCCTCAGGCCAGCCGGCGTAGCCCGCGCCGTCGGGGACCCCGGCGGCCTCGAGCAGTTGGGCGATGCCCTTGTCGTGGAACTCCGAGTTTTGTCGTACATCGAGCGTCGCCAGGTGGAAGCCGAAGATATCGAGCTTCTGTCGCAGCGGGCGGATCACCTGTTCCTCGATCAGCGAACAGCCTGCGCCACGGATGCCGTCGGCGAGGAGTTCCAGATCGGCGTCGAGTTGCTCCGTTGTGCGGTAGCCTTCCTTTCCGTCGATCTGGCGCTGCAAGCGGGCGGCGATCAGACTGGCGAAATGGCGCCAGGGCTCTTCGTGGAAGCGGTCGTGGAGATCGTTGGCGATTTCCTCGTCGCCCAGCATGAAAGTGACTTCGTCGATCCGTGTTTCCAGCGCTTCCGGCACCGCGTTGAGCTGACGTGAAAGCGTGAGCTGGCTGGCGACCACCTCGATTTCGCGGCGTAGCAACCGCCACGCGGCGAAGCGGAGCATTTCGAGAGCCTTCTCGGTGACCTCCGGCGTCACCAGCGGATGGCCGTCGCGATCGCCGCCGATCCAACTGCCGAACGACAAGCGCGGGATGTTTCCCAGGGCGCGAAGATCAGACATTGGAAAGCCGGCATCGCGCCAAGCTTCGGTGAAATGCAGGTCGAGCCGGTTGAGCGCGGTCGGGAAGAGATCGCGGAGGTAGTGAATCGCGTCCCGCAGTTCGCGGAAGATGTCCGGCCGGACCAGATGGATCTCGCCGGTGCGCCATAGCGTTTCCAGTGCCGTCACGATCCGTTCGCGGATCCGGCGGCGCTCGCGGTCGGTGTACTTCGGGTACTCGTTGCGGACCAGTTCCTCATAGAGCGCGCGGTGGCGTTCGCGGACCGATGCCCGCTTTGCCTCGGTCGGGTGGGCGGTCAGCACCGGTTGAACGTCCACGTCCGCGAGCACCGCCAAAATTTCCTGCGGGCCGAGTCCCAGCGATCTCATGTCGCGCAGCGCGCGCGGCCACAGTCCGCGGATCGATTCCGCGCCGAGGACCTTTTCGCGCTCCCGGCGGATTGCGGCGGACACCCGTTCCTCGACCATGTTGAGCAGTTGGAAACCGATCGAATAAAGTTGCTGGGTCCCTTCCGGGGGATGTTCTCCGGGGGGGGAGTGCCCGCCCAAGGGAGAAATGGAAGCAGCTCGTCTTCGCCCAGGCTTTTCAGCGCGTCGCCGAGGCAAGCCACGAGAAATGAAAGGGTTTCGTCGATCAGCTCGAAGCCTTCAAGGCGTAGCTGTTCGCGGGTTGGGTTGGTTTCAGTCATCGGCACGGCCAGTGAAGCAGCCGGGATGCCGGGGCGGGAAGCGGAATGCGCGGCAGGCTATTTCCAGCCTGCCTGCCACGCCCCGAAATCCGACGGCCGCAGCCGGTAGCGGGCGATGTTTCCCTCGTGAAGGGAGCGGAGTTCCAACTCCACCACCTCCACGAACTTCGCCCGCGATGCTTCCGGAATCTCTTTCTCCGTCTCTTCGAGGATCCAGTCGACCGCCTTCGCCTTTTCCATCCGGCCCAGCACCACTTCCCGGACCAGCTTCGCGATGGCCGAGCGGTGGCGGAGCCGGAAAGGGTCTGGCTCGCCCAGCGATTGGCGGACCGCGGCATAGCGGACGCAGGACCGCCGGTAGGCCCAGACGAATACGTCCCGCAGATACTCGACGCGGTTCAGTTCGTAGACCCCGATGACGCCGGTCACGTAGTCCTTCTGCTCCACGTCGATGAACGACAGCGGGCAGAGGTTGTGCCGGATCAACGGGATGTTCGCCGCCAACCGCGATACCCGCTTGTTCACGTCCTCGAAGGGTTGGAGGTAAGGCAAGTGAACCATCACGAAGAACGACTGTTCGAAGGGATCCTTCACTGCCTCCGCCTTTGCCATGATCTGTTCGAAGCGTTCCTCGATCTGCGTGGGCACTTCCAGCGGATGGAACACCGTTCCGCTGATTCCCACCGGCCGCGAGCGGAGGCGCCCGCAGGCCGCCGGGTCGGACAGCAGGTTGTCCGAAAGCAAGGCGTGCAGGTTGCAGATGGTGTAGCGGTTGAAGCCGATGCCGTCCGCCTGGTCCGCCAGCATTTCGATGGCGGCCTTGTGGTTGAGGATCATCTGGGTCTCTTCCGTGGCCTTGCCTTCGGCGCCTTCCCCCTTTTCGAGGAGTATCTGGGTTTCCAACAGCGAGTAGGTATTTCCTTCAAGCCGGCTGGAGTTCCACGAAAGGTCGATGAGCAGGCGGTCCAGCACTTGCCGGACGTAAGTACCCGCGGGTAGGTCGGTCAGCCCGACTTGGCCCATTTCCGCCAGTTGCTTGCGCAGGGTTTCGGGGAGATAGAACGTCCGGTTCGGCAGGTAGGCGTCGAGAAACGCCCCTTGATAGCCGACCGGTGTCCGCTTGGCCCGGGGCTGATCGACGACGGCGCGGATGTTCCTGGCCTCGTCCGATAGCCAGGCGTGGTCGCCCGGTTCTTCCCGGAGGACGCTACCACGGAAGCGGTCGTCCTCATCGGCGGTCTTGCAGGTGACTTTCGCCGGTGATGGCGGCGCGGGGTTTTCCGCGGCGAGGTAGCGCCGACCGCGACCTTCTCCTTTGGCGCGGATTCTTCCTTCTCCGGTCAATTGGTCGAGGCGCCGTTGGAGAGTCCGCTTCTTGATCTGCAGGCCAGGTAAAGCCAGCAGTTCCCCAACTGATCGTCCGTCGGGTGTGGTCGCGATGATTTGGACGAGTTGTCCGAGTTCTTCCGCTGGAATTTGTTGTGGCATGATTCCGCCGCCAATGTGGCACAATTCCCTTAATCGCGCCACTAAAACTTCCTGAGGTGGCGCGATTTAGGAGATTGCGCCATTTGATTGGCGCGATTAACCCCGGATGTGGCGCGATTTCAGTTCTTCCGCCCAGTCATCAGGGTCCAATGAATACCTGAAATCCCCAACCCGAGCACGTTCGGGCCATCGGCGAACATGATGAAGCGGTGTCCGTCGGAGCCGAACCAACCGTCGTAGGCGGATTGAAAATTCGTCGAGCCCATGAAGATGTTCTCGCCGCTGGCGTTGCCGGCGAAGCCGGCCAGCGTGGCACGGTCCCACGGGGATTTTTTGTCGGGCACGGGGGATTCGTGAGCAAAAAACCCGAGCCGGGCCATGTCGGCCGAATGGCCTTTGGCGGCATCGGAGAGTTTCTCTTCAAGCCGGAGCGGGGCTAGTCCGCAGATGTCGCGCTCGCGGTTGAGCACGACGGAGAATTCACGCATGCCGCCGTCGATCCAGCGGCCGCCTTCCTTGTTGGCCTTCGTGGCTTCGTCCAGCCGGGTGATCGCGTCGCGGGTGACTTGGAGACGCTTGCGGAGCTTCACGAGATGGGCTCCGTGGATGTGGCCGGACACGAGCTTCGATTCGAGCTGTTCGTCATCAAGCTGCTTCGACTCGGCTTGAGGGTCGAAGCGTTCGAGCTCGCGGGTGATCTCGCACATGCCCTGCACCGAGGCGTCTAGGGCGGTGTCGAAGCTGGAGGTGTTGGCGGAAGCGAGCTTGTTGACCTTGCCGTGCAGCTTGGTGAGACCTTCCATTTCCTCTCGCAGCATTGCGATCTCCTTCTCGTCCTTCTTCCAGTCGGTGCGGATGAGCGTCATTACCCGTTCGCGCTCGGTTTCCAGCTCGCTGAAAATGGCATCGTGCGCCTCGTAGGGATTGCTGGCACCTTCGCCGCGCGACAGCTTGTCGATCTTCTGGTCGTGATATTTCAAGGTGCTCCGCAGCGCCTTTTCGTAAGCTTCCATTGTTCCCGGGCCGAGCTGGAGCCAGGAACGGTAGGCCGCCTGGCGCTTGGCAGGATCGGTCGAAATCATCCACTGGCTGGCGCGTTCGACGAAATCGGGAGGCGGGGTGTTCGCCTGACCGAAGGCCGTCACCGAGCCGGCACAAAGCAGGAGGAAAGTCAGACGCATGGGGAAATCCTAGCGACACCGGCCGCGGGATCCATTCCGAAAATTCACTCGATCACGCAGGGCAAAAGCACCGCGTCGCGCATGCCGTGGATCTTTTTCTTGTCGGCAGGGGCGAGGGTGGCCAGCGCCCCGGCGAGCGCCGTCTGACCTTGCTCGTCGGTGAAAAAATAAGGGCACAAGCGCACCCGGCCACGCATCATGGCGACGCTGCCGTCGTCCTGATACACCGGGTGCTCGATCAGCCGGCCTTCGCGGAATTCCTGCATGATCCACGGCTGGCTTTCGAAATCGGCCATCGCCCCGTGGACCCGTTCTGACCATTCCGCTTGGGAGAGGTCGTGCCCGATGTGGACCCCGCGCGAGCCCCAGGCGGTTTCGTGGAAGCCGCTGATTTTCAAAACGAGCCGCCGCTGCTTTTGGCTGAAACCAGCGACCTCCTCCCACGAGTTCACCCCGAGCACCGGCAGTGCGGCTTGCGGCGGCAGGGGAGCGGGGTCGACCACCCAGCCGGGCGGGACGATCTCCCGGACGCGCGCGAGGTGGCTGCCGCGCAAAGTCTTCTCCCAGACCGGCTTCAGTGCCGGCGTCCAAAGCAGGGCGAGCCACAGTTTGTCTTCCAAATGCGGCTTGCAGGGCGGCGTGAGTCTCGGTCCGCCAGCCGCCGCGAGTTCCGCCAGGTGACGGGCTTCCGGGATCGCCTGCCAATCGAACCACTCGAAGAACCGGTAAAGCGCCCGTCCGTCCGGCCGATAGGACTCCGCGGCCTCGACCGTCCGTCCGCCGCCCGCTTCGCCGGCGAGCCATTGCATTTCACGACGGTAGTCCGCCGACTCCTCGGAGAGAAGGATGGCCCCGCCTTCCGGCAGCACCGATGAGAAGCCCTCGATCATCCCGTCGCGCCCCCCGAGCACCGGGTAGCCGGCATCGGCGTAGAGACGCGAAAGCCAGGCGGTGATCCCGATCCCCCCCGGCACCGAGTCCAGCTCGGTCAGCGCAAAGCCGCCGTCGGTCAGGATCAGGTCCGGCCGGATCACCCGCGGGAAGTCCGCGCGGGTCTCTGTTTTCTTTTGCAAGTCCGCCATCCACCCCGGCTTGCCGGCATCGAGCAAGTCCGCGATCCATCTTGGCAGTTTGCCCGAGGCACTCCGCCGGTAAAGCTCGTCGCAGGCTTGCTGGAAATGCGCCAGCGGATGCCCCAGCGACGTGATGAAACGCCCCTCCGCCTTGGTCAGCCGCAGCGGCTCCGGCGAAAACTTCCAGCCACCGTCGAACAGCCCGCCTTCTGGCAACGCGGCCGTGATCTGTTCCAAGCTCAGGCTCATTGCATCGATCTCAGCGCGCCGCGGACCAGTTCTTCGACCGAGGCTTCCGGCTGGGTGTCGATCACCTTGCGGATCGCCTTCCGCGCGTCCACCTGCTTGTAGCCCAGCGCCATCAGGGCGAGCTCGGCATCGGCGGTGGCCGGTGCCATCTGGCCGCTGGCGACTTCCTGCCAGGTGTCCGCCACGCCGACCTTGTCCTTCAGTTCCAGGATGATCCGCTCGGCGGTCTTCTTCCCCAGGCCCTTGATCCGCGAAAGCTCCGCCGCATCGCCGTTCGCCACGCAGGCCTTGAAACGGGCGGGCGGCATCCCGTTGAGCACCGCCAGCGCCACCGATGGCCCGACGCCGCTCACCCGGTCGATCAGCAACAGGAAAATATCGCGCTCCTCCTCGGTCGCGAAGCCGTAAAGCGTGTGCACCATGTCGCGCGGGCTGACATTCAAGTGGGTCCGCAATTCGACCGTCATGCCTTCCGCCGCGTGCAGCTTGTCGAAGGTAGAAAGCGGCACGTGGACCTCGTAGCCCACCCCGCCGGTGTCCACCACCAGCCGGTTCGGGTAGGCTTCCAGGACTTTTCCGCGCAACCGAGCGATCATTGGCGGGGAGCTTGGACCCGCCCGGGCCGCTGCCAAGGGCGAAGTTCCGTCATGCCACGCCCGCCACCGCCGCCCTTCGACGTCGAGACCATGGAGCCAAAGCCCTGCATGGCAGGCATCCGAAGTCCCGCTCGGTGACGGTTACACCCTGGTTCTTGAAAATTCCTGATTCCTCACGCCGGGTTTAGGCGTAAAGCCACAGCCGTTTTCGGCTTATAAATGGCCACGGTGCGTTTCAAAGTGCGCCCTCACTCTAATTTAGAAAAGTATGTTCAAAACCACCTTCAGCCTCATCAGCGCTGCCGCAATCCTTGCCACGCCCGGTCCGGCTCCCGCTGCGGAGAAAGCCGTGGCGACCAAAATGCCCGACTTCACCCAAGGGGCGACGCTCCCGAAGGACGCGCCGCACGATTGGGCGCTCGGGCCGACCGGCGCACGGGGATGGATTTTCACCGCCAATGGACATTCACACGAGGCGCGGCAGATTCTGGTGACAGCCGTGGCCAAGGGATCCCCGGCGGACGGCGCCCTGAACGTCGGTGATGTGATTCTTGGCGTGGGCAGCCGGAATTTCGCGGACGATGCCCGGGTGCAGTTTGCCAAGGCGATCGCGATCGCCGAGTCGGACAAGGGCGGCGGCAAACTGCCGCTGCAGGTTTGGCGCGAGGGGAAATCCGACCGGGTGGAACTCAAACTGCCCGTGCTCGGCAGCTACAGCGCCGCTGCACCGTATGCCTGTGCGAAATCGAAGCGCATTTACGAACTGGGCGCCGCCTCGCTGGCGCAGCGCATGGGCGCGGCGGACTACGGCAAGGGAATGCACGGCATCGTGCGCGGCTGCAACGCGCTGGCGCTGCTGGCGGGCGGGAACAAGGAGTGGATGCCGCTTTTACAAAAGGAGGCGAAGTGGGCGGCGGACTTCACCGACAAGGGTTACCTCTCGTGGTCCTACGGCTACGTGATGATGTTCCTCGCGGAATACATCACGGCGACCGGCGACACGTCCTTGCTGCCGGGGCTGGAGCGGCTCGCGCTGGAGACCGCGCGCGGGCAGAGCGCGGCGGGGAATTGGGGGCATCGCTTTTCGCCGAACGGCGTGAATCTCGAAGGCTACGGCGCGATGAATGCGCCGGGCCTGTCGCTCAGTATCGGGTTGGTGCTCGCCCGCGAGGCGGGCGTGAAACACGCGGACGTCGACGAGGCGCTCGTGAGGTCGGCCAGGATGCTTCGCTGGTTTGTGAACAAAGGCGCGATTCCCTACGGCGATCACCAGCCGTTCTTCGCCCACGAGGACAATGGCAAGTGCGCCGCGGCGGCGGTGTTCTTCGACCTGCTCGGCGACCGCGAGGCGGCGGAGTTCTTCGCGAAAATGTCGGCCGCCGCCTACAGCGAGCGGGAGCGCGGGCATACGGGGAACTTTTTCAACATGCTCTGGGCGCTCTCTGGCGTCGCGCGCTGCGGCCCGCTCACCACGGGCGCGTATCTGAAGGAGCACGCGTGGTATTACGACCTCGCACGAGGCTGGGACACGGCTTTCGGCTATCAGGGCTCACCCGTCGGCGAAGAGGAGCACGGAAAATATACCAGCTGGGATTGCAGCGGCAGCTATCTGCTCGGCTACGCGATGCCACTGAAAAACCTGCGTCTCACGGGTAAAAAGCCGTTCACCGTCCTGCCGCTCGATGCCGCGCAAACCGCCGCCGTCATCGCCGCCGGGCGTGACTACACCTACAAGGGTGACGAAAACCTCTTCGAAAAACGCACCACGGAGCAACTGCTCGCCGGCCTCGGAAGCTGGTCGCCCTTCGTCCGCGGACGCTCCGCTGCCGCGCTCGGAAAACGCGAAGGCGACCATCTGCCCGCGTTGCGGAAAATGCTCGCGGGCAACAATCGCGACGCCCGCTACGGAGCCTGTGCCGCTCTCGGCGCGCTCGGTCCGCGCGCTGATGCCGCCGCACCACAACTCCGTGCCGCACTGCAGGACTCCGACCCATGGATGCAGTGCCTCGCCGCCAGGGCGCTCCCCGATCTTGGCCCGGATGCGCGTAAAGCCAGCGTGAGCGACCTGCTCGCGCTCATCGTCCGCCCAAATCCCGCCGACCCGCGTCGGCAGGCCGCGCGTTATGCCAGCTTTGCGCTGTTCTCGCCCTTTCCCGGTGAACGCGGCCCGCGCAGCATTATCGCCGAATCGCTCGACGGGGTGGACCGCGCCAAGCTCGTCCCCGCGCTCCAATCGCTGCTCGCGCACGAGGACAGCATCCCGCGTGGTTCGGTGAGCAAAACCTTCACCCATCTCTCGGACACCGAACTCGTCGCCCTGCTGCCGAGCATCGTCAAAGCCGTCGAAAAGCAAGCGCCGAGCAATGAGATGTTCGGCGACGGCATCCGCCTCGCCGGCCTCGACCTGCTCTCGCGCCTGCAAATCCGCGAAGGCATGGCGCTCTGTGTTTCCGTGATCGAACCCGGCCGATGGGGTTCGGGAAAACGTGTCGAACCCTGTCTGAAATATCTCCAGCGCTACGGCACCCATGCCAAGGCCGTCCTTCCACAATTGAGCGAAGTCCGTGCGCAATTTGCCGCGACAGCAAGGGGAAAAAGCGAGCCGGTGGAGCAGTTGGACAAATGCATCGCCGCCATCGAATCGAGCACGGCCAAGCCCACCGTCATCGGCCTGTCAGAGTTCAAGACCCGTCCGTCCAACTGACCTCCCCGGGTCATGGAGCGTGATGCCGCCGCTGCCCGACGAACTCCCGTCGCTTTCCCCCCAGGGCCCCTACATTAGGGAGAGGAGTTTTTCGAGGTAGGCCTCGTCTTGGGCGGCGCGGAGTTCCCGCTTGGGCAGGCTCTTGGGCTTCTTGCCTTCGGCGGGCATCCGGTTGTGGGCGTTGA
>Ga0247843_1005079_pt1 | contig 18757 bp, 29 predicted proteins | sample LaCruzMarch2017__FD_192420 | JGI IMG/M metagenome (GOLD analysis project Ga0247843, IMG submission 192420) | Freshwater microbial communities from meromictic Lake La Cruz, Castile-La Mancha, Spain - LaCruzMarch2017_8m | ecosystem: Environmental > Aquatic > Freshwater > Lake | place: Spain...
CTGCCCCTCTTCGCCACCCCTCCCAAGTGGGCCGCCTTCCCCTCCGGCGCACAGCTGTAGCCCGAAAAATATCGGACCCCCTGTGTTTATCGGCCCTTCAGGCCTTCCGCCGGGGAAGTTAGGTTAGGTCCATCGGCTCGTTAGCCCTATTTCCATAATTTGACGTTCGGCTGTCGATTGTAAGTGTCATATGTTGAGACATGGCTGAGAATCAGCATTTTATTCGAAGTGATTTTTAGAATGGTGGAGGTGGTAGACTTCGACGGATTATTGAGAATCTGTGGCCAATGTTGAATCAAATGTCCGTTGGAGATATGCCACTTTCCACTGTATGAATTGCGATGCTCGGAGGAAGTCGAATAGTCGACTAAAGCGTAAATAAATGTGTGATCAGGTTTAAACTCAAACTCCGCTCGAACGCCTGTGGGGCTGCGACTGGGAGAATACTCTTCGAGGAACCAGCGCCCCTGTATCAGTTGTGAAACCTCACTGTCCGATTTGTCGGTGGGTGTGTTCGATTCGATAGATGTTGCACATCCTAGCAACACAAAAGTCAACAGATAACGCAATGCACGCAGCGGGTTCATTTTTCTGGGCTAACGTCGGCTGTCACCTGCTCCCACTTGCTTTTGGCACCCAAGGCTGCTCCGCAGCCGACGTGCCAAAAGTGCCGAAGGCATGGGAGTTAGGTGGACAGCTCTGTTCGGATTTTTTGTTTTTAGTCTGTCCAATGGTTCTTTTTTGCAATTACGACCTTATTTTCTGTGAATCTGATCACTAAACCCCCTCCTTGCCAATCTATGAAGTGCCATCCAGGACGCCGCGCTTCATACTGCCATCCACCATCCGCGAAGGAATCGGGTTCTCCTAAACGTGTTTTCACATCGATAGCGCTCATTCCAGGTTGTATTTGATGCTCAATAACCTCCTGCAATGCTGAATAGCGATACTTCAAATCAGGTTTCTTCCAGCGGGCCGGGGAAAACTCAGAGGCTTGTCGGTAGCGCCACTCATCAATCCTCCCGTAAGCGTTCAGGCTAAGGACGGCAAGTAAGGGCGAGAAAAGAAGCAAAAGGAAGCAACTGCAAAATATGAAGATTCTTTGCGACTGATTCATAAGAACGGGCGCGCTATTTGTTTTCCGAACGTCCGCTGTCACCTGCCACCACTTGCTTTTGGCGCAGATCCTGCTCCCGCAGGATCTGTGACAAAAGTGCCGAAGGCATGGTGGTTAGGTGGACAGCTCCGTTCGGCCTATTTTTCAATCTGGTAAAATTGGCGCAGACGAGAGTAGAAGTCCTCCCGCTGTGGAAGTTGGAATGCCTCATCATCCTTATGACGTGGTGGCAGGGTCGGACTCTTTATGCCAAATGGCTGCGTTCCCTGCGAATAGTAGTAAAGTCGACTGTCCTCGGAATGGTAGCGGCCACAGCAGATGAGGCACAAATGAGAATGGCTTGAGGTCGAAAAACCAACACTGATGTCGATCCATTGTGGCACGCGATGATCTCTGCACAATAATCGCACTACCTCGTCAGCATCAATGTTCTCATGAAGGATGTCATCATCCTCAGGATAAACCAACTCATCAATCTCGCGGTTACTATCGCAGGAGGCATTGAGAAGTGCGCAATAGCGAAACTCGTATGGCAGCACATCCGTCACCATCGTGGTGGCAAAATGAGTTGCATAAAAGGACGCCGCATCAAGTCGGAGTCTGAAATCCTCGGGGCGCATTATTTTGTTGCCGAACGTCCCCGGTCAGGTATCCCCACTTGCTTTTGGCATGGCTCCTGCCCGCGAAGCGGAAAAAGCAGGAGGCATGACAAAAGTGCCGCAGGCATGGGGATTAATTGCACCGGCCCGTTAGGCATAATGTTGTGAATATATTGCGTCTGGAAGTGAACTGCCATCGAACGGCAAGTCAGTGCAATACAATCTGACAAGTTGTGCTATGTCGGCATTCCAGTCTGGCCAGTTCATCTTCTTTGAAAAATTACCCACGCGCCACCCAGTAGGAAGCTGACCCCGAAACCAACCAAAAGAATCTTTGTTCCGTTTGTTCCCAAATCAATAAGACCCGAATCTGGGTCGGGGCCAATCGGGTCGGTAAAAACTCCGAGCCCAATAAACATTAAAGCTATGCCAAGCAGGCACAAGCCAGCTAGAGGTGAATTTCCGTTGTTTTGATGTGGTGTTGTCATCGCGCGAGTGAATGACTCTTCGAGTTACAAAATGGTAGGGAGAACAATATTTCTGGCCTAACGTCCCCGATGAGGTATCCCTGCCTGCTTCTGGCGTGGCTCCTGCGCAAGCAGGAGACATGCCAGAAGTGCCGAAGGCACAGGGATTAGCTCCATCGGCCCGTTCGCATTTTTGATTTTATGAAAACAGTAGAACTCATCAAAGTTGAAGTGTGTGGGGCCAAAACGACTATATTCGTTTTAGCTTCGTATTGTGCCGAGCAAGATACTCGTCTGCATACGCTGAAAGGCGCTCAATCACCTGATCACGAAGGCCGTCAACAGAAGACCCTTCAAGCTTCGGAAAGTCATCCAGATACAACCAGAATTGCCTGAATGTCCTGTCTTCATTATTTGGATTGTCGCCCATCACCATTGATCCGTGCGGTAATCGGAGCAGATAGACCTCCGCTTCAAATGATGTGATCTCAACGGGAGCACCTGTATGCACACGAAGAATCTCAATCCTGAAATAGACCTTGGACTCAAATTCCACGGTCGTTGTTGCTGCTATGTCGTATTGTTTAGTTATGGTTGCCATATGGGTTGTGGTGGTTTTTCTTCTGCGAACGTCCCCGATGACCTATCCCTACTTGCTTCTGGCATGGCTCCTGCCCGCGAAGCGGAAAAAGCAGGAGGCATGACAGAAGTGCCGCAGGCATAGGGATTAGGTCCATCGGCTCGTTAGCCTTTTTTGATTTTCAGGAATTGCAACACAAGCACAATGATCAGCACTCCAGTAGATGCAATGAAAAAGCCCGAGAGCATCATAACAGGGGTTGGTGCAAGAAAGGGAGGGTTATATCGATTCGCAAGGACAAGCTGATAATTTAAAATGCTCGTCCAGAGAAAACTGGTGGCCCCGAACGAAAATGACCAATGCAGAAGAATCCGACACGCATCAGGGTAATGCTCCGGGGATCTCCAGTATGACGCCTTCGGGACGTTCAGCATTGAGGAAGGAAAAAAGCGAATGCAGTAACAAATCCCAATCACGAATGCTGGAATGGCAAAGCCAACAAGGGTGATTCCAATAATGTGCTGCTCCCGTGTCATCCAACCATTCGGTTGTCCAGTCGCACCAAAATGCGTGGCAATCCGATCAGGCAAACTGGGGAGAAAGTAGAACAGCGAGGCGATAAAGACTGTCGCTGTGGCGATCAGAAATAGAAGTGGTAGTTTCGAGCGCATATTTCATGGCTAACGTCCGCCGTCAGGTATCGCTGGCTGGCGTAAAGGGTTGATCGCAAGGAATGGGAGTGAAGGCACTCGGCCTGCTCTTCTGCCAGCAGGCCCTGTGCCTGAACGCCGAACCACGCCACCCTCCGCTCGAAAGTGGTGTCGGCCAGCGATTAACTGCACGGCTCTGTTCGCACATTTTCCTTCGTGGTCCAATGACGCGTAGAATGTCGCTTGCGCTCGTGCTGATCTCTGCAAGGTCGAATTCATCTTTCTGGAATATCCGCTTTTCGGGCGGAGGGTGGCAAGCACAGGGTTGGGGAAACCGGAAATCATATCACGCCGCGCCTCTGGAATATTCCTGCTGTGGATAATAGCTCGGCGGTCCGGGATGCCGGTCGTAGTAATCGCGGTCTCTGGATATTCTTGCTGGCTGGCCTCCGTGGTCCGGATCGTCATCACGTCACGCCATAATTCTTGGCGGGAATCGCGCCTTTCAAAATAGACTATCGCCGGAGGCATATATTTCTGGCGAACGTCCCTCGTCAGGTATCGCTGGCTGGCGGTGTGGGTGGATCGCAGAGAATGGGAGCGAAGGCACTCGGGATGCTCTTCTGTCAGCATCCCCTGTGCCTGAGCGCCTGATTACGGTAGCCGTCGCTCGAAAGTGATGACGGCCAGCGATTAGCTGGACGAGCCCGTTAGGCATTTTTCTTTATTCCAATTTTCTTAATCTGTTTCTTCAAAATAGTCATATATGGAGGTCCATCCAGTGCAGAAATGGTAATGTCGTCCGCAGCCACCCTCACCAATCGAGCTCTGTATATATTTCCGTCTTTTGTGGCCTCAATCATGCCTGGAGGAGGTCGTCTTCCCACCCCCACACTTCCATGAATGTCAGTATAGACAATACACTCAAGGGAGAGAAACGATTTATCAAGCGTCTGAAGAGGAATGTATGAATATGCCTCGGGCGTATCAGCATACGCTATGAGAACGCTCGCTGCAAAAATGGCGATGATCAAGCGCATATATTCTTGTTTGCCTAACGTCCCCGGTCAGGTATCCCCACTTGCTTTTGGCATGGCTCCTGCCCGCGAAGCGGAAAAAGCAGGAGGCATGACAAAAGTGCCGAAGGCATGGGGATTAGCTGAACCGGTCCGTTAGCCTTTTTCTGGTTTATCAATTTGCTCCTTCAACTCGTCTGGAAGGCCACTCCAAAGTTGCGGGTGCGCTTCGATCAGTCGAATAATATCTCCGAGATCCTTTACTCGCTTGCTTTGACGACGCCGGGGATCGCGCCAAGCCGCAATCTTGCCCATTAAAGTATCCTCAAGAGAGGCCACGCGAAGAAGAATACCATGAACATCGGCAGCAACAGACCTGGATGGAAAGGAGTAATATAATTCTTCTGTGCTGAGTTGTATGCTGACCCGCGAGGTTCCTTTGAAATTGATCGACCAGTCAAATCGAGTCGGTATAAAGCCATCGGCTTCGAGCAGTTCAACCGTTTTATCAATTGCCTCGACTGCTACAACGAAATCAACATCCCGTGTAACCATCGGCTCTTCTGCCCAATGATTGACGGCGACCCCGCCAATAGCGCACCACGGGATATCGGCACGCTCAAGACAGGCAACAAAACGCATCACATCGTCTGTGCCACCCGCAGTCTGCCAATCGTAAAATCGCTTATCAGTCATGTGAATAACTCTACCATACCCAGTTGCGGGTGGCGATATTTCTTTGGCTAACGTCCGCCATCAGGTATCGCTGGCTGGCGGTGAGGGTCAATCGCAAAGGTGGGGAGTGAAGGCGCTCGGGATGCTCTGCTGCCAGCATCCCCTGTGCCTGAACGCCGAATCACGGCAACCTCCGCTCGAAAGTGGTGTCGGCCAGCGATTAACTGCATGGCCCTGTTCGCACCATCTCTGTCGTGGTCCAATGGCGCGTGGTATCGCAACTTCTGTGGCTCGGCTTCATGAGATCTTCGGACTTGAACGTCGGCCTTCATCGCACGGTTGGCTTCTGTGAGTCTGCTGTGGCAAATGTCGCTCCTGTCGCGGAAACCATGCCATCGGTCCCCGGTAAAATCGTGCTCCCGCGGTCGGCGTGCAGCGGCTCCCTGGCGAAATCGTGTTCCGGTGGATGGCATCCAGATTTCGAAACCGCGTGGATCTCGCGCAAAGCTCTGTGGCGAGAATCGTGGCGCTCGGGTGTCGTGTGCCATATGCCGGTAAAGCTATATTTCTGGCGAACGTCCCCGATGAGGTATCCCTGCCTGCTTCTGGCGTGGCTCCTGCGCAAGCAGGAGACATGCCAGAAGTGCCGAAGGCACAGGGATTAGCTCCATCGGCCCGTTCGCATTTTTGATTTTATGAAAACAGTAGAACTCATCAAAGTTGAAGTGTGTGGGGCCAAAACGACTATATTCGTTTTAGCTTCGTATTGTGCCGAGCAAGATACTCGTCTGCATACGCTGAAAGGCGCTCAATCACCTGATCACGAAGGCCGTCAACAGAAGACCCTTCAAGCTTCGGAAAGTCATCCAGATACAACCAGAATTGCCTGAATGTCCTGTCTTCATTATTTGGATTGTCGCCCATCACCATTGATCCGTGCGGTAATCGGAGCAGATAGACCTCCGCTTCAAATGATGTGATCTCAACGGGAGCACCTGTATGCACACGAAGAATCTCAATCCTGAAATAGACCTTGGACTCAAATTCCACGGTCGTTGTTGCTGCTATGTCGTATTGTTTAGTTATGGTTGCCATATGGGTTGTGGTGGTTTTTCTTCTGCGAACGTCCCCAGTCACCGCATCCCGCTTGCTTTCGGCGCGACTTCTTGCGCAAGCAAGAATCGTGACGAAAGTGCCGCAGGCACGGGATTCGGTGGACTGGCCTGTTCGGTCATATTATTTAGTTCTCCTTGACACGGTAGAACGCTCGCGCCTTATCTCGAATAGAATCCATGTAACTCATTTCCCCACCCGTCCCAAGAATACTTCCTGACAATGGAGCCCAATCAGTAAGATTATCACTTCGTTCGACAATATATGTTTTGCCTGCGGTTGATGTCCATACGACTTCAACGGAGGAAAAAATCTGCGCTGTAAGTATTGTTGCAGCGGAGGGTGCCGTTGTCGTTACCGTCAGCCCATATTGCTTTGTTGAGATGGTTCCATAAGGTCCATCCTTGACGACAATATAATAGGTTCCCGCTGAGGGCACGCCAACTTGAAATGTTTTGTCTTCCCCAGTGTCAACGCTTCCATAGACCGTCCCCGATGCGTTGACGACTTGTATGGTGTGATATCCAAATGCAGGTCCGGCAACATTTTCCGGCGAGTCAAAAGTGATGGAAATTAAGCCCGTTCCACTTGTGGTCACAGAAAACCAATCTTGGTCGGATGCTGAATTGATTTGCCCGTATGTCTTTTGGCCAAGGGAAATCGGATCTGCCTGAGAAAATATATTGTTGGGCTCCGATTCGACTGTGGGCACGGATGCCCCTGTCGTGATCGTGACTGAATACTGTCCAGTTGAGAGCGTGCCATATGGACCATCTTTAATCACCACGTAATAAGTTCCGGCAGCAGTCAGGCCTGTTTGGAAGGAAATGCTCTCGCCCGTGTCAACGCTTGCCAAGATCGAACCAGTGGAATCTCGAATTTGAACGGTATGGTAGCCGAAGGCTGCTCCAGAAAGATTTTCAGGGGATGTAAAAGCCACATTCACAACGCCTGAGTTGCTCATCGCAAAAGCAAACCAATCTTGGTCTGTCCCAGAAGACAGTTGCCCTGTCATTGCCTGCCCGGGGACTATGGGGTTTGCTGTCCCTGAACTGTCGTTGGCCTCGATTTCAAATGCGGCGTAACACGAAACCATTCCAAGGAAGAAGAGCCAGAACGTGTGTTTCATAGTATTGTGGAGCTTAGGAAGTTAAACCGAGTGGGTAAAGGTGAATATATTTTACCGAACGTCCCCGGTCAGGTATCCCCACTTGCTTTTGGCATGACTCCTGCCCGCGAAGCGGAAAAAGCAGGAGGCATGACAAAAGTGCCGAAGGCATGGGGATTAACTGCACCGGCCCGTTAGGCATTTTATTTTTTATCTTTCTTAATCTCAAAATTCAGGATTTCTCCATTGTTCGCAAGGTCAATAGTGATCTCGCTAGTAATTCGCTCAAACTGCTTCTTATCTTCGTGCCACAGTCGCCCAGACAAAAAAATGGCTGCTTTCTGCCCCTCTGTCCAGCGACCAAAAAATGACCGCCCTCGCTCCCAAGGCAATCCAGTGAACTTGAAAAGCTGTTGGTCTGTAAACGAAAGGGGTGCAAAGCCCTTTTGTGTGCGGTGGAAGATAATCACTCGGCCAATATGCCTGTGGTTGCTTTCGGTGATTGCCACGTAGCGACCGTCTGCTCGCCAATCCACCTCCGCTTGAGAAACCTGCTTCCATGCCCACTCGGGGCTCTCCGAAAAGTGAGCTGAATAATCGCTCTCTGCTGCTGACAACAATGCCTGTGTCGTGAGGTCGTGAATACGGTAGCAGATGCGAGAATCCAGATACTGAGCAGTCACCGAATACTTGCCATCGGGCGAACTAGAGTTTTTTATTGCGACATCTTGAGAAAATGCATCGCCTAAAATCAAAAGAGCGATGATTGCATAGGGGCGCATAATGTTTCTCGCCTAACGTCCCCGATGAGGTATCCCTGCTCGCTTCTGGCACCCAAGCCTGCTCCGCAGGCGACGTGCCAGAAGTGCCGAAGGCACAGGGATTAACTCCATCGGCTCGTTAGCCATATATTTTATGATTTGGCTATGCTTCATCATCGGTTTTCTGACCAGCTTTTCTGTGACAATGCTGATGCTCATCCCCCTCCAACCTCCCGCATGGAGGCGATCCCGGTTCTCTTTATGTTCTCGGCGCGGCGCTCCATATCCTTGTCATGACGATGCTGCGATTCCTGCAAAGCCCTTTCGTGGATCCGCTGCTTCTCATTCTCCTGGGCTGTCCATCGTTTCTGTAGCAGAGCGATCAAAAATGCCGCAAAGACACCAATGGCGGAACCGAGGAAACCGGATATGAGGCTGCTAATATCAATATTCATGGTTGGGAGAGGGGTGGTTTATTTCTTGGCTAACGTCCGCGGTCACCTATGACCACTTGCTTTTGGCGCAGATCCTGCGGCCGCAGGATCTGTGACAAAAGTGCCGAAGGCATGGGAATTAGGTGGACCGCTCTGTTAGGCATTTTGTTTGTTCCTAATCAACTTTCGTCTGATCCTTCGGTAGACCCAAAATAAAAATACGACAAGCGATCCATAAAATCCGGCGTGAGAGGCGAATAATTGGTTGAAAACAAGCTCAATCGGTTCCAGCACACTTGCCCGCCCAGCACTAGCCATGTTCCAGAAGAGCATATGAATCTGAAAAAGTGTGAACACCATGCCAGCCAAAAATGGAAGAATGAGTGGAGCGGCAATATCCTTGACCTGATATGATTCAGTGTTTCGGCGATAGTAAAATATCGTCCAGGTCACACATGAAATCGATACGAGTAATGCTGCCCACTGCCAACGCAGTGGAGAACCCCACCATGTAAATAGTCCACATGATCCAAAGTAGCTTTGCCACTCACAATGTAGGATGTGAAAAAGTGTGTGGATCATAGGAATATTTTGCAGTGCCTAACGTCCCCAGTCACCTGCCCCGGACCGTCGGCGCGGCGGATGCCGGGAGCGAAGCGACCAAGCATCCGGCGTGACGACGGGTAGGGGTTAGGTGGACTGGCCCGTTCGGATTCATTTTTTTATCGGATAAAGTTCATCGATCACAAAATAGCAGTCAAACATCTCTTTAGCTGAAAGAAATCCATCTTTCTCAGCACCGATTGCAGGACGAAATGAACCTGGCCACAGGCTGACCACCATTCTCCTATAATCTTCATTTCTGGATATTCCGTTTACCCATGACCATTTTCCCTCGACCACGAAGGGAGCGTTTGGGCGACCAGTATCTACTTTCCATGTTCCGCTGATCGTGCGGCCACTCATCCCGATGGGTCCGGAAGCAAAATTCCCATCCGCCTTGAAAGTGTAAAAGGATAGACCATCAGAAAGCGTTATAGTTTTCTTCTGTTCAAGCGCGTGAAGGGGAGAAAGCTTGTCCTCAGACGCGTGGCTGCCGGAGCTGGCAACGAGAATCAGTAGTGCGAGGAATCGAAGGTTCATATTTTTTCCGAACGTCCCCAGTGACCTATCCCTGCTTGCTTTCGGCACTGTTCCTGCCCGCGAAGCGGATCAGCAGGAACTGTGCCGAAAGTCCCGAAGGGACAGGGATTAGGTCGACTGGTCTGTTCGGCCATATTTTATTTCGCATTGGGCAACCGGACGAGTTCACGGGTGACATCGACTAAGATTGGAGCCGTCACGGCCTCACGCCTAATTGTCAACTTAACAATGGTTCCAGGATCACCGCGTAGCAAGTCAACGGCCGCCTTCAAATCCATGCCTTCTGTCTTGGTTGAATTGATCTGAACAATTTCGTCGTTTGCAAGAAGACCTGCCTTATCAGATGCTCCATTCTTGAGTGTCTCGACAATGATGATCTTGCCAGTTTCTTGGATCTTTCTGACCACGGCACAAATCCCAGCGAGATTCTGAGTAACCGTCATTGGAGTAATGCCATCATCTGGCAAAACAGTAACCGTGGTCTGGTTGTAGTTTGTTTGTGCATATACTGAGCAAGCAAGCCCAGTCAGGAAAAGGAGATGTAGTAGCTTCATGGAGATTATTTCTTTGCCGAACGTCCCCAGTGACCTATCCCTGCTTGCTTTCGGCATTCCTCCTGCCCGCGTAGCGGAATCAGCAGGAGGTATGCCGAAAGTCCCGAAGGGACAGGGATTAGGTCGACTGGCTCGTTGGGCCTTTATTTTTGTGGCAGTTCAAAACGACCAGCAAGAATTCCTGGGACTGTAATGTCCTCATCCAATTCTTCCCACCGAAGAGCAAATCCGTTCACTTCCACTGTGACGTCCTTCAGTTGCTCATCTGTGGCTGCAGCCAGTCGGGAAAAACGGTCGGCAGGGAAGCCCACAAATCGGCCATCATGGAGTTCGATAAATATTGTTCTTCCTTCGGTCCAAGCACGGACAGCGGCCGGCTCCAAGGAAATCGGTGAATCAGCGAGTATGGCGGTCATAATATGCCTTTCTGAGTATTTGTTGATTTTCGAAAATGTGGCGTTCGATCTGGCGCAGGTCATGCGCTCTCACGCCTCGGTTGCTTGCCAAAAAGATGGATGGCTCCAGCCAAAATTTGCAGTCCCCGTCTGGTGTTCGGACATGGATATGCGGGGGCTCATTGCCCTCGTCGGTGTAAAAGTGAAATCGGAATGACCCGATACGCAGAACTGTCGGCATGCCTCACCATACCACACGCAACGTTGCAGGGGAATATTTTCTTGCCCAACGTCCCTCGTCAGGTATCGCTGGCTGGCGGAAATGGTGGATCGCACAGATCGGGAGCGAAGGCGCTCGGCCTGCTCTTCTGCCAGCAGGCCCTGTGCCTGAGCGTCGAATTACGGTAGCCTCCGCTCGAAAGTGATGACGGCCAGCGATTAGCTGCACGAGCCCGTTAGCCATTTTTTTGATCTCTCTTAAATGGGAAAAAATCAAAACGCAACTTCCAAAGTGAATAGATCGCCCAACCACAGAGCAGTGTGCCGATAGGAAAACTCAATAATCCGAATATGCAAAGTGTGGCTGAAGGTATCCAGATATATTTCCATCGTTTTATGATTCCAGTTCCAACAACCAGCGATCCGATTCCAACCGAAAGAAGATACGTCACGAGAGAATGATCTTTGGGAAACATGTCATTCATAAATTGCCCTAAGAGGAAAAGGAATATCCCTGAGAGGGTCCATATAATGCCGATTATCCAGAATGGAGCGGCAGCAATATCACAATACTCGCGTTTCGATGAAGGAAGTTCTTTGCTCATGGATTACGCCTTGCATCAAGCAGAGGGCGATGTCTGCTTTGCTAACGTCCGCGGTCACCTGCTACCACTTGCTTTTGGCACCAAAGGCTGCTCCGCAGCCGACGTGCCAAAAGTGCCGCAGGCATGGTAGTTAGGTGGACCGCTCCGTTAGAACTATTCTGCTTTCTGTGAAAATGCATCGGTAAATGTCAAATCGCGGGTCTTAACGTCGGGAATGATTGGAGGACTCCAGACAATACGATTCGACTCTTGTATCTTGTCTCCCGAGTAAAAACCGCTTTCCGTGACATATTGAAATCCAATACGCCAAGGGTGCTTGACGCTTGGTGGACTAGCAAAGACTGGGACAGTCGCTCCATTGTCAATGTATGAATATGCCTGTTCGCATGGAACTTCTTTGTAATCTTTCATCCATGCCGCAACATTCTCGGATGACACTATTGTGATATCCGACTCTTTTGAAGGTGCAATGCCGTAGTTTGGCACACAATCGACCCACTTGTCGTCTATGAGAAGCTGGGTCAAATATGCAGATCCCGGCATCCCAATATAAAATACTCGTTCGTGCAGATTGTTGGTAAAATCAAAAACATAACCGTTGTATCCTGAGTCGTTGATTCGTCCTCGAAGTGATAGTGTCGGCGGCTCTTCCTTCTTTTTTGGTTTTGGCAATCTGCCCTGCAATTCAAGAATCTCGCGTGAATTACGCGATGATTCCTGAGTGCGACTGCAAATGCTTGTGTAGAGAAATCCACCAAGCTCCACGTAGGAGTAAACCAAATACGATTTCCCTACGATGAACTCAAAGCCACAGTCACCTCCACCTACCCCAGTTGAAACGGTTATAGGTCCTTTGCGGTCTCCCTTGAATACAATTTCAGGCGTGAAGGTAACAAACAGTCTTGTAAACCTACTAGGCGAAGAATTGATGGAGACTTCGATATCGCGCTCTTGGATTGATTCTACGGTTCCTAGAAATACAGCGTCAGCCGCCTCAAGGGCTTTCAATGGCGGGGGTTGTGGACCGCAACTACATGGCAACAACAGGGGCGCGGTAGCAAACCAGAAAGTGAGTGCAATAGCAATAGAGCGCATATTATGTTCTAACGTCCCCAGTGACCTATCCCTGCTTGCTTTCGGCATACCTCCTGCCCGCGCAGCGGAATCAGCAGGAGGTATGCCGAAAGTCCCGAAGGGACAGGGATTAGGTCGACTGGCTCGTTCGCATATTTCGTTTCGTGGTCCAATGGCGCGTGGAATGTCGCTTGCAATCGTGAAGACCCCGCGCGGAGCGCGGCAAGCTGCCGCCTTTGGTCAAGTTGCGGGAATCGTGACCTGTCAACATCGGCTTGGGGCTGCATGCTGCTGAGATTCTCTCTTTTCGGGCGACACATGGCAAGCGCGGGGTGGGGGAAACCGGAAATCATTTCACTCCGCGCCTCTAGAATATTGTTGCTGTGGCAAGAGGCTTCGCGGCCCGGGGTTGCGGTCTCAGTAATCTCGGCCTCTGAATATACTTCTTGGCTGGCCTCCGAGGTCCGCCTCCGCATCGCTTCACGCCTCATTCCTTGGCGGTCGGCGTGGCTTTCAAAATGGGCTGTCGTCGGAGGCATAATTTTCTGGCGAACGTCCGCGATGAGGAATCCCCGCTTGCTTCTGGCGTGGCTCCTGCCCGCGAAGCGGAATTAGCAGGAGGCATGACAGAAGTCCCGAAGGGACGGGGATTTGCTCCATCGGCTCGTTGGGCTTTATTTTGTTAATTCAGAAAGCAGTTGCCATTCTTGAGTTTGTTCATTCCAGTAGAAGTGGCTTTGAGTCAATAGGCCTTGATTAATTGCATCCAAGATTTTGTGTTTCTCCATTGGTTCGTGTTGGGTTGTTCCGTCATGCACAATAAAGCGTGGCTCCACAACGGGCGGAAGCGGGGGAGGGGATAATTGTTTGCGGGGCCAGACCTTTTTGGCTCCGGTGAAGGCATAAACTATACTGACAATCCAAAAAATGGGATTGAGGGTTAGGATGCTTCCAAAAATAAACCCTAAAGCATACCGCTTTATACAAAAGACTCCTGCAATAGAAAACATTATAGCACAGACAAGGTAGTAACCGAGCATTCCGAGAACTGATGCGTTCTCGGTAACGTATTGGTTAATCGCAAGGCAGATCGGCCAAGCAACAAGATAATATCCAACAGTGTAGCCGTAAAAATAGCTTGGGGCACTGTGATGCCTGCGCCGAAAATGCAAGTTATGCAGGAGAGCGGCAATGATGCTAACCATAATGCTTGCGCCAAAAAGTAGGAACAAGAAGGAATTTTCAGATGCCCTCATAAATCCGTATTGAAACGCTCCGTAGCGGTTGCCGATAAGTCCTGTGAATTTGTTGCCAGCACTGACGAATCGCATCTTGCTCGTAACTTGTTCAATGTCATTCAAGACTTGTGGAGATGACTTGCTTGATGTGCTTACGTCCACTATCCCCAAGAACCTGTCAGTAAAACAAAAATATTTCTGTTCGTTTTTGTCTGGGCCGTTTCGTGTTTTGATTTTTCGTTCAGTAAGAAGAACTGCATTGCCGCTTGGCAAGGTGACTCTCTGACCAGTCTGTGGTTCTAAAACAGTGATTCCGTTCTGCCTGTCGCTGGTTGCTTGCTGCTCACTCAGCACTGAAACAAGCTGGGCGATAGACTCTTGACTAGCGCTTACAAAGTCGTGTTCGGACAATACTGGAGGGGAAACACCAAACGCTATCCTCGTGGTCTTATCGTTGGCGTGCTTGAGGACAAGCAACAAAACATCGTCATAAACTGGGAACGATTCTTGTCCTCTCTTGCGAACAAGCAACGGCATCATTTCCTTTAATTTGGCTTCACGCTCGAAATCTTGTTGGACTTCGAAGGAAGGAGGATAATAGACATCAATGATGCTAGGAATGGAAAAGTGTGCTTCCGCCCCTTCTGCGAATGCAGGAAATGGAAGGAACATAAAAATGAGGCATGTCCGAGCAATAGATTGTATGAGTGGTCTGCGCATAATATTCTTTGGTGACGAGTCTTGTGTCCTATCGTGAAACCGTCAAAGAGCGGACAACGGTTTCAATTTCACTGCGCGTGGCAGCTGTAATATCTGGTGATGCTGTTATTCCGACCACCAGCGTAAAACGGGAAGTGTAAACATAATATTTCTGGTTTGTTCGTATTCTTCCATCCGGCATTTTATAGACGTGTTCTAAAAGAAATGCTACCGATCCGTCGGTAAGTGTAAGTCGCCTACCGGTGAAGCCAGTCGTAACCGCCATGCCATTCCCACGATACCCTGCTCGAATATTTTGCTCAAGTCCCTTCGCAAGAGTATCCAATAGTTCTTGATTTGCGGCTTTGATATCTTCTTGCGTTGCTTCTGGTGGGAACGCGGTAATACTTATGTGTGCATACTCTTTGTCCTTACTCTTGAGAATAAGCAGATCAAGCATCTCATTCGCTCCGATGCTGGGTTTCACTCCGCTTCGAGAAAGCATTGTAATCGCCTCATTTAATCTTGCTTCCCTCTCTTGACTTCGATCTGGCTCAAATGATTGTGGATAGCTTAATTGAAGAATGGACGGGACGGAATAGGTCGTCTCTCCCGCGATTAATGGAATGGATATTGCCAGAAGGAATAGAAGTGTGAGTCGGAACGTGGTTTTCATATTTTTTGCCCAACGTCCGCGATTACCGGCCCTCAGCCGCTGGCGGTCGAGGTGCACGGGGAAGGCGGTGAAAATGGGAGGGCGGATGCTTCGCAGCTCGAGTGCCAGCGGGTGAGGGTTCGGTGCATCGCCCTGTTCGCGCATGCGATGATTGCTCATGGACGCTGATTGGGAGCTCATCGGTTTAATCTGGAATTGATCCTGCTCGGGAATTGGGTTTGAGTTGGGGCATTCTCTGCGAGGGCTGTGGATATATTTGGCGAGTGATAATGTCTCAGGGGTGGCTCAACCATTGCTCACTAGGTGTCCAAGGAATGGAGGATGATCTGGATTGTGGATTTTGGGAGTGGAGGTTGTTTTGTGATATGTCGATGCCTTGAAGTCATTTCCTTGGCGAACGTCCCTCGTCAGGTATCGCTGGCTGGCGGGGCGGGTGGATCGCAGATGTCGGGAGCGAAGGCACTCGGGATGCTCTTCTGCCAGCATCCCCTGTGCCTGAGCGGTGGTAAGTCAAATCGGTGTTCATCGAAACTCCTAACGGCCAGCGATTAGCTGGACGAGCCTGTTCGGCCTTTTCATTTTTGTTTTGTGTAGCGTCCCCAAAAATATGGCCAAGAAGCAATAACTCCTTTCAGTCCACTCTCATCATTTTTTTGCGCAGACTTCCGCGTATAGATTACTCGGAAGGATTGTGAGCACAGTGGGCAGACGACAGTCTCAGATGATGAGTCTCGTCCAATGATTTGATATTGGCCGGGGCGGTCGTTGCAATGCGGGCATGCCGGAAGCCAAAGCGGTCTGTAATGGAGTAAGCGATATATCGGTGAGGCAAAAATCATAATTGAGACGAAGCCACATAAAAATACGACGGCAGCAGGCACATCGGGACCCCAAATAATGTTCCCGGCGATTGCGCCAATGCCTGCAAGCACAGTCGCGATGATGAGGTCAATCAGCGTAAGTCGCATATTTTTTTGCCGAACGTCCCCGATGACCTATCCCTACTTGCTTCTGGCGTGACTCCTGCCCGCAAAGCGGAAGCAGGAGGCATGACAGAAGTGCCGAAGGCATAGGGATTAGGTCCATCGGTCTGTTCGCTTTATTTTTGTTGAAGACCGACGGAAACAAGGCGGCGATCTTTTGGAGTAAAATCAATCGTCGATTTCTTGGGCGACAACGACGATAGGAATCCAACTCTTCGGATAGAAGCGTCTGCGGGGGCGCGAAAAGTGATCCTGGAGTTGGTCGGGTTATCCGGTGGCAGAAACGGGACATAGCCTACGCGGTCTCCGTCGAAGTTGGGCTGAATATACTTGAGTTTGATATCGAAGTTCTCGGAGACGTATCGTAAGGGGATCTTTACCTCGTATATCTGCAAAAACCATCCTTTTGGAAGTTCAACGCTTTCCGGGCTATCTCCGAGAGCGAGATCATTGCGGATCCCAGCGGGGAAGTCCCTTCCAGCTGTCGAGACAACAGGTGGGCCAAATGTGCTTTCATATTTCTTTGCCCACTGTTCAGACAAGATGACAGGAACGTAAATGAGAACGTATAACGGTTTGATGCCTGCCCAGTCGTCAGGTCGCTGTTGGAATCCATAATCTCCGGAAACTGTCGAATGGCCTTTGCCAACCTCAACGCTGACCTGCTCTGAGGTCATTGTTGCAGGCCTGCGCTCTGAGTCCACCACGATTGGATTTCCGATCGCGCAAGGAAGGCAGAGGAACCCGATGAAGAAGAGGAAAGTCAAATAGCGCATATATTCTGGCGAACGTCCCTCGTCAGGTATCGCTGGCTGGCGGGGCGGGTGGATCGCAGAAATCGGAAGCGAAGGCACTCGGCCTGCTCTGCATTTTGCAGGCCCTGTGCCTGAGCGCCTGATTACGGTGGGCGTTGCTCGAAAGTCCCCACGGCCAGCGATTAGCTGGACGAGCCTGTTCGCATATTTCGTTTCGTGGTCCGATGGCGCGTGGCATCTCGCTTGCAGTCGAAAAATCCCCGCGCGGAGCGCGGCAAGCTGCCGCCTTTGGTCAAGGTGCGGGAATCGTGACCTGTCAACATCGGCTTGGGGCTGCATGCTGCTAAAACTCTCTCTTCTCGGGCGGCGCATGGCAAGCGCGGGGTGGGGGAAACCGGAAATCATTTCACGCCGCGCCTCTGGAATATATTTGCTGTGGCAAGAGGCTTCGCGGCCCGGGGTTGCGGTCACAGTAATCTCGGCCTCTGGATATTCCTGCTGGCTGGCCTCGGTGGTCCGAATTGTCACCGAATCACACCATGTTTCCTGGCGGTCGGCGTGGCTTTCAAGATGGACTGTCGCTGAAGGCATATTTTTCTGGCGAACGTCCCCGGTCAGGTATCCCCACTTGCTTTTGGCATGATCTCCTGCGAACGCAGGAGGCATGCCAAAAGTGCCGAAGGCATGGGGATTAGCTGCACCGGCCCGTTAGGAATATTTTTGTTTGCAATCATGTGCCCTCTCCGACAATTACTTTTTTCCATCGGGCTCGAAACTTCTCTGCGGGAATATGAAAACCTTTTGTGACAAGACATTCAAGTGCCATTGAAATCTGTTTTCTGGAAAAAGCCACTGGTAGCACATCGCGGGTATCGCGCAAACCTTCGGCATCGGAGACACGATCACTCAGCCAGTTCTTGTGATACTCATCCATCGCATCGCAAAGCTCCATCCACTGTTGGTCGGAATATAGGTCGATGATAATACTCCTATCTCCATCTTGGGAATACTCGGTGTATTGGCGGTAGAAAACGACGCAAATCGGATACGTGCTGTCAAAACTGATACCGAAAAGCGGTGAACCAGGAATAATGGGCGACTCAAGACGGTAAGTGCAAGGCGACCAAGCCGACTTACCTCTTCGATTCTCGCGCTCCTCATCACAGTAGGCATCGATAGCCTTCGTGATTCCATGAATATCCTGCATGTCTTCTGTTCCCGCAGAACATCGCGCTGCCCCGCAGAGCAGGAATAGATATAGGATCAAGTGGCGCATTATTCTTTTCCTAACGTCCCCGGTCAGGTATCCCTGCTTGCTTCTGGCGCAGAGGGTGCGCAAGCAGCCTCTGTGACAGAAGTCCCGAAGGGACAGGGATTAACTGCACCGGCCCGTTCGCCCATTTTGTCGCGTGGAAGCGTAGCATCGAGTAGAGAGTCTGACGGTCTGTTGTGGAATGCAAGGCGATCATTGGTCGCTGACGTTCGCTTGTGCGGTGGCAATATATCTGACGGGAATCGGTCGGAATCCAGTTTGGGAATCATAGCTCACTTGGCATTCCCGTCTAAATCGCGTCGTCATCACAGGGAACGGTCATCTCGCCAACTTACGGGTTGAAATCCACGGCGCGCCATAATTCTGTGGCATGAGGCGTTCCTTTCAGCAAAAAGCGGTCAAAGTCCGGAAGTCCTGTCTGTGTCAAAAGGGCATCATCTGGAGAGCAGTCAACAAACGACGAGGATGTCTCTGGGAGCGAAGCGACATGCTTTCTGGCGAACGTCCCCGGTCAGGTATCCCCACTTGCTTTTGGCATGACTCCTGCCCGCGAAGCGGAAAAAGCAGGAGGCATGACAAAAGTGCCGCAGGCATGGGGATTAACTGCACCGGCCCGTTCGCAT
>Ga0247843_1005082_pt1 | contig 18743 bp, 9 predicted proteins | sample LaCruzMarch2017__FD_192420 | JGI IMG/M metagenome (GOLD analysis project Ga0247843, IMG submission 192420) | Freshwater microbial communities from meromictic Lake La Cruz, Castile-La Mancha, Spain - LaCruzMarch2017_8m | ecosystem: Environmental > Aquatic > Freshwater > Lake | place: Spain...
CTCCTGATCCCACCCCCCGGGCTTGCCGGGGCCAGAGTCCATGAACCTTCAAACCATCCAGTCGTGGGACGACGTCCCGCTCTTCGACAGCGAGCAGGCCGAGGCCGATTTCTGGGCGGAGAATCAGGTCGATCTTCGCTTGATGGAACTTTCGGCCACCGCCAGTTCCGAGCAGTCCGAATCGGTCACCATCACCTTGCGGATGGATCCCCGGATGCTCAGTCGGATCAAGCGCTTGGCCCGTTTTCGGTTCCTCAACTACCAGAGCATGATCAAACAATGGTTGAGCGAACGCATGGAAAAGGAATTGAAGGACCGGTGATCCTTCGGGAAAGTCCGCATCCCCGTGTGAACCCATGAGATCCCGCAGTCCATCCTCTTCGCGCCCTCCGGCCCTCTCTCGGAGGGTGGCTGCGTTCACCCTGCTCGAACTGCTGGTGGTGATGTCCATCATCGGCATCCTGGCGGGCATGGTCGTGGGTTTGGCGCCGGCGGCGGCCACCAAGATGAAGGAGGCTCGCGTGCGCACCGAACTCCAACAGTTGGTGACCCTGATCGAGGCCTACAAATCCCGCTTCGGAGTTTACCCGCCCGATGGCGTCCGGAGTGTTGCGATCGCGGGCCAGGGTTTTCAGACCTTGTCCAATCCGGCCTTGAGTCCCCTCTTTTACGAATTGTCCGGCGTGTATCTGACCAACGCTGCCAGCGTCGACGGTTACTTCATCCCGCGCGCCGATGCCGATGACGGCGACGGCATCCGTTCGGCTGAGTTGCAAACGTGGTTTGGTCGCGAGGGCATTCTCAACGCCAAGCCGTACGAATTGCGCAATCGGTTGTTCATCTCCGATTTCAAGGAAGGCCAATACGCCGAGGTCTTCCGCAACCGCTCCGATGCCGGGTACGCCGACATCGAGGTGCTCGCCGTAGGTTTCTCCTCCGATGCCTCCGGAAAGCGGCAAAACGGTCTGGCTTGGCCCAACAACCGAACCGACCATCCCGTGCCCTCCAACAAGGGGCTGAATCCGTGGCGGTACGTCTCGACCAACCCGACCAATAATTCGGGCGGCTTCGACTTGTGGGCCGAGATTCCTGTCGGCCGAGACCGGGTGAAAATCATCGGCAACTGGAAAGAATCCAACTAGAGGCCTCTCGATTCCCAATTCCCAATTCCCGAAAACAGCTTTTCCGTACACTCCTTTTTAGCCGCGCAAGAGAACCCATGAAGACTCGAACGACCGTCCAACGCCGGAGCGCCTTCACGCTCATAGAACTCCTCGTCGTCATCGCCATCATTGGCATCCTTGCGGCCATGTTGCTGCCGGCCATCGCCACGGCGACCACCAAGGCCAAGTCGGCCAAGGCCAAGGTCGAGGTCACGGGCATCGTGGGTGCCATCAATTCCTATCAAGCCGACTACTCCCGGTTGCCCGCCACCAAGCGGACCCGCGATGCCCACGGCGTGAGCACCCGTCCGGCGACCGCGCCCGACTGGATCTTCGGCAATGCGAACACGCCCGATGCCAAGGGCGTTCTGCCCACCCCGACGGTGGCTGCCAAGATCGGCTACCAGCAAGTTCGTGACCTGGGCGGCAGTGGCCGTGACGCCGACAATTCCGAAGTGATGGCCATCCTCACCGCGCAGAGCGTGGCCGACGTCCAAGGTGGCACTGCCGATGCGGTGAACCTCAACAACAACCAGAATCCCAAGCGCACGGTGTACCTGGCCACCAAGTCCGTCGGACGCAACCAACCCAACGGCGTGGACGACCTCGGCGTGTACCGCGATCCGTGGGGACACCCCTACATCATCATCCTCGATCTCGACTACGACAGCCGCGTGCTGAGCCCGTTCCCGCTGGTGGCCCCGGGTCGTCCGGCCCAGGCCCGTTTCATTCCGGGCAATGCGCTGGTGATGTCCTTGGGTCCCGACGGCAAGGCCGATTTCAACGCCGACCAAGATCACCCGAACAACCGCGACAATATTTACAGCTGGAAGTGATCGGCTCCACCGATTCACGCCCACGGCCTCCCACCGTTTCATGAAGCTCCAAGGACCCAACGGAAGCACGATGCCACTGGCCCCAAGCCAGCGGTTCGCGGCGTCGGCTTTCACCCTCCTGGAGTTGCTGGTGGTGGTGGCGGTGATCGGCCTCTTGGCGGGCATCACCGCACCGGCGATCCGTGGCATGGTGCAGGGCAAGACCTTGTCCAGTGGTCACCGGCAACTGACCGACGACCTGAACCGCGCCCGGCAAGAGGCGCTGCGGTTGCGAACGACCGTCTATGTGGTCTTCGCTCCGACCAATGTCTGGCAAACGCGCCTGTCACTCGATGCTCAGATCGAGTCGATGATTTCGTCGCAGTTGGCCCCGCAGCGCTTTCGCGAGCAGGCCTTGCGCAGCTTCACCAACATCGCCCTGGGCGTGTTCCACTCCTATGCGCTGCTGGTGGAACGCGAAATCGGTGCCCAGCCCGGCCGCAGCCACACCCGTTACCTCGGACCTGGCTGGCAGACCCTTCCGGATGGTGTGATCCTCTCGCCCAAGCTGTTCTTCCCGGCCCCCGTGGCTCCCGCCGACCGGCAAGACCTGGTCGTCCATGAATTGCCGCAGCGGCCGTTCAGCTTCCCGCTGGCGGAGTTCCCTGGCGACACCCTGCCGGCCATCAACATGCGCTTCGTCGCCTTCGGTCCGGATGGCCGTCTGGCCTTGGCTGAGATGAACCGTCATTGGGCCCTCAATGGTCGGCCCGAGCTGCAACTGCCACCCCTTTCGGAGCTGGCCCTGGGTGTGGGGCAGGGCAGCGTCTTCATTTCGCGGAACGCCTCCGGGCAGATCGACCCGTCGGTCGTGCCGGACGCCATCGAGACACCACGCGACAATGCCACCAACAACCGGGTGATCGTTTCCAGCCTCACTGGCCGCTCCCGCATCCTCAAACCCGTTCTCCGCTGATGAGAATCCCCGGCCAACCTGTCTTCTCGTCTGTCTCGTGGAATCCGTTGCGGCGGAGGTTCCGCTCTGCCCCTTGCAGGCCCTTTGGCTCCAAGGCGGCTTTCACCATGATCGAGATCGCCCTGTGCATCGCCGTGGTGGCGATCGCCATGGTGGCCATCATCGGTGTGCTTCCGGCGGGGCTCAATGTCCAGAAGCAGAACCGCGAAGAGTCGCTGCTCACCCAGGATGCCGAACTCCTGCTCAACGCCTTGCGCGGTGGGCAAACCCGGTTGCAGGACCTTCTCAACTATGCGGACCGCGTGACCTTGGTGCGCCAGTACCGGGACCGGGCACCGTCCCGGACCAATTATTTTCATGGTCCGTTGGTGCAGGGCACGCCGGCCGGTTCCGATCCGTTGGTGGATGCCTTTCAAGTGTTGGGCCTCATCAGCCGGCCCAAATTCACCCAAGAGGCCTCCACGGTCAGCCGTGGCAATCCGGTGGCCGTCACCAACATCGTCCGTCTGGAGATGCGCTCCATGAGCGGCTCGATGGCCGATCATCCCATCATCCGCAAGAGTGAGCGACGGACGATGCCCAATGACACCCGCATCGACTTTGCCTTCCGCTACTTGGTCACCCTCGAGACGGTGACGCGCCAGTCTGTGCTGGTGCCGGGAGCCACCCAGCTGCCCTCCGACACCATGGCCGGCGCCGTGTCCGAGGTCCGCATGATCCTCGAGTGGCCCCTGCAACGTACCGGTACCGATCCCAATCAGTACCGCTTGGGACTCAATCGCCGGGAGTTCCACACCGAGGTGTTGGGACAGCCGACGCGCTTGCGGGGCAATGTGCCGCAGGATCTCAACTACTTCGGAGACATCGTCTATCCCTTCAATCCGGTTCCGGACAATCCGGGGCCCAACGTGATTCACTTCTACCGGTTCCCGCCGGGTGCCCTGTGATCCTATGAACCTTTCCTTTGTTCAGGCGGGCACAGTGATGCGCTCCGATCCCCGGAAACCTCGGCGTCGCAGCGGAGCGTTCTCCCTGCTGGAGCTGATGATCGCCGTGGGCTTGCTCACGGTCATCATCCTCGCGCTGTATGCGATGTTCGATCAGACCCAGAAGGCCTTCCGACAGAGCCTGAACCAAGCCGACTTGTCCGAGGGTGGTCGTTCGGCCCTCGACCTCATGGTGCGCAATGTCGAGCGGGCCGCGTCACCTCAGGTGGATGACGCGCTGCACCTGGTGGTGCGACCGGCCAACGCCACTGGCTACGAACTGGTGTTCTCCGGCGATGCCGCACTGGCCAACCGCACGCAACCGCTGCGCTTTGACGAACTGTTTTTCACGTATCCAGCCAGTGGCGGACGCTGGCATGTGGGCGGTCTCTTTATTGGCACTCTCGATGCAGGTCCCGTCGTCTCCACACCGGTGCCTGGTCTGGGTTCGCTCTACCTCTACGACGAGGCGCTGCCCAACTCCAACCTCGTCCAAGTGCTCGATGGCCAGGGTCTCTTGGGTGCCCGCCTACAGGATCTGGCTTCCCCGGCCGCGGTGCCGCCGTATCGACTGACCGGTACTCCGGCCATGCGCACCAACCTCATCACCGGTCGCCTGTGGGTTCCCACCTATCCGGTTGGAGAGACTCGCGAAGCCCGTCGCGATGCGGTCAAATTGCTGGAGGGTGTTCTCCAGTGCCGCATCACCGCCTTCGATGCCGATGGCAGACCGTTCGATGCCAATCATCCGGTGCTCTACGACGTGAATTTCCCCCGGGTCGGTGTGAACACCAACGTGCCTCGCCACTACCCGGTTACTCCGGTCGCTTGGCAACTCCAAGGCACCAACACGGCGGACAGAGTCTCCCGGCCGCTGCCCATCGAGGTCATCGACGTGAATCCGGACACCGCCCAGGTCAGCACCTTCTTCCGTGGACCCAATCTTCCGGCCTCCATTGAGATCGAAATCACCCTGTTGGATGGCAAGCAGCTCGATCAATTCCGCTCCTTGCCGGACAACCTTCAGACCCGTAACCGGTGGCTGGCCAACAATGCTGGTGCACTCCAGACCCTCCGCCAGCGGGTCGTCCTCCGCACCGCGCCCCAATGAAACGCCTTTCTCCCCAATCCAGCCGGCGCGGCGTGGCGCTGGTCATCACCCTGATCATGCTGTCGGTGGTGACCATCACCGCCGTCGCCTTCCTGACGGTCGCCCGGCGCGAGCGCGCTGCCGTGGCAGCGGCCGGTGAGCAGGCCGATGTCCGTATCGCCGCCGATGCCGCGCTGAACCGTGCCCGCGCTCGGATCTTGGCCCAGATCGCCTCGTCCGGACTGCGGGAGTCGCCCACGCTCTTCGTCTCCACCAATTTCATCGCGCCATTTTATACTCGGGGCCTCACCGCCGCCGGCCAGGGGTTGCCGTTGGGCGCTGCTCAGTCCAACCAGTGGTACTCGGCCCTTGCCAATGTCTCCTACCTGTACCAGGGCCGTCCGTTCGATCTGAACAACACGGCCGAGATCCTCGAATACCGGCGGATGCTGGCCAATTTGTACTACGATCCCCGGGTTCCCGTGGTCGCCCGCACGGGTCGCTTGGATACTCGTGCCGATTCCTTCGAAGACCGTTTCTACCTCGATCTCAACCGCAATGGGCGGTTCGAAACCAATGGCTACATCTTCCAGCGCGATGTCGCCGGCCGAGCCATCGGCACCAACCGCGTGTGGCACGTGGGGGATCCCGAGTGGATTGGTGTGTTGGCCGATCCGGACCGCCCGCACTCGGGCAACAATCGCTTCCTGTACCGCATCGCGTATTTGGTGGTTCCGGCCGATCAGACGGTCGACCTCAACCATGCCCACAATCAGGCCCGCAACCCGGATGCCACCACCAGTCAGTTCCTCCGCAACCAAGGCGTGGCGACCTGGGAGCTCAACCTGGCCGGACTGTTCCGCGACCTGAACACCAACCTCTGGCAGACTTACGCCTACTCCACCAACGCGGCGAACACCGGTCTGACCTTCGATCACGCCCTCAACGTCTGGCTCAATCGCCGGGTGGCGACAGTGGCCGGTCGCGCCAGTGCACAAGACATCCTCACCGAAGACTCCCGCCCTCAGTTGGGGGTCGCCGGAGACACCGCTGCGGCTTCCCGTGTACTGCCGCTCAACGGCGTGGATGACCTCTCCGATGGTCCGCTCGTCCAGAGTTTGGCCCAGGTGCGCAACCCGCGCCTGCTGAACGACGGCGACAACGTCACTCGGCGCTGGTCGGGCGGAGACGTATCCAATCCCTACCTGACGCCCTTCCCGCTGCTGAGTGATCCGAACTTGCTCCCGCTGGGGCCCAACCGGGTTATCTGGACCAATCTCGATACCCGTCGCAGAGGCTTCGCCGGACAATTAATGTCGACTGTCCAAGCCTCCAACTCCACCTACAACGCCTACACCTTCTACCGCCTGCTCGGGTCGGTGGGCACCGACAGTTCCGATGGCCGCATCGAGGTCGGTGTTGATCTGGCCAACCGCTACTACCGTCGGTCCAAGCTGAACCTGAATTACCAGGTGCTGGATCCGGAAGGAGCCCAGTCTTTCAGCGCCAATGTGGTCGCCACCAATGGGGCCTCGGGCTCCGCGGCCCGTGCGACGGCACTGGTTCCCTGGGCTGCCCGTACGTGGGTCCAACTGGCCGGCGACCGACTGCTGCGCAAGGAGTTCTCCAACGGCTTGCCCGAGTTGGGCAATTTCAACTTCTACGATCCGGCCAACCCCAACTCCAAGCTGGCCGTGCCCAAGGCGAAAGAGGAGGCCGCTCACGGCGTTGCCATCGCTGGAAGCTACTGGGTGACCAATGCCGTGGCTCCCCGCTCTCGAAGATTTGCTGTCTCCCAGACCAACCATGTCTGGTCGGCCAAGTTGCATCGGCTTCTCCAGTTGGCCGCCAACATCCACGAGGTGCGGACTAACATCGTGGGCGGGCTCAACACCGAACCCTTCCCGCCGCATGTCTTCCGTCCGACCTTCTACCGCGAAGATCAGGATGACCCGCGCAACCCGGGCAAGAAGCTGTCGGTCGTCCGCTTGGCCGGGCTGGAAGAGGTGACCAATGCCGTCACCCAGGTGCTGAACACCGCCTGGACCAACTGGATGGATTTCGAGAATCCCATCGACGTGGCCAACTTGAGCACCGATCCGTCGTTGCCCACCCGGACCAACGTCTTCGGTATTCCGTACCTCGTCGGAACCAAGCAGAACCAAACCGGTCCCAATGCCCTGGGCCTGCCGAAGTTCAACGAGGCCTTCTGGCAAACCCGCGTCCGCACCGGCCGCCGCTTGATGCTGGAGCGCCAGCCCAATGGGGCCGTGCGCCCCACCAACGAAACCACCTTGAGCGCCCTCGACGTGGTGAAGTACGGGCAGTACACCTTCCAGGTGGTCAACACCGCGGCAGCCGAGGGTTGGAACTCCTACTTGCAAGCCTTCCCGGCCAATCGCCCATTGCGGCTCATCGCCACCAACTGGACCGAGGTGTGCCTTTACGACGCCAGCCTGGCCACCGTCGCTCAGCCTTTGGGGCAGCCGCTGTTCATCCCTCAGCCGCTCAATCCGAACCTGCCGCTAAGCGTGCAGAACCCAATGGTCTTCAACCGGACCAACTACTCGTTGCAAGTGGGCAACGTGGTTCGCATTGGCAATGGCAACACTGGGTACAAGTCTCGATGGGACGCCCAAGAATACATCCCGGCGCTCAACACCAACACCGTCTTTGGCTTGGTGTACAATCCCGTGCTCGGCCGCATTTTCCCGCTCACCGAGACCAACAATCCCCTGGCCATGTTCCCCATGCCAGGAACCCGTCCGGATCGGCTGCTGCCGAAGCTGACCTTGGCGGTGACCAACCGGTTGGTCTTCGCCATCGTGGACGACAGTTTCGTTCCAGCGCGGTTGCTCGACTTCGTCAACATCAAGAGCGGGACTCTGGAAAGCAACCTGCTGGAAAACTTGATGTACCCGGCCAACGGCACTCTCCCGGGCATCAGCGGGGACGCCGGTATAGACCAAGGCTTCGACAACACCGGTGGCAATCTGGGCGGTGGAGCTGGCTCGGTGCGACCGTTGCGAATGGCGGAATTGTGGCAGACCAATTTCCTGGCCGGGCGGACCATTCCGTTGGGTTTTGAGAATCAATTCTCCGCCTCATTGAATCCGCTCCGGGTGCTGCAGTTGTGGGAAGCACCGGTGGTTCCGGGAATCGTGACCACGGGCGACCCGAGATTGGATGCCAGTCTGGGCCTGCGGGCCTTTCTCTACGGCATCAACTCCGTGCCGCGCAGCGCTCAGGTGGTGGCCCGTCGCGAGCTCGACCGATTGCTGGCTTCTGGCGGCAACATCAATGGCAACCGGATTCAGGTCGGTTTCAACCCGGTGGGCGAGATTCACCTCACCGATCGGCGCATGGCCAACGATCCGATGGTTCATTACACCAAGGAAGACCTCCAACCTGGTGGACTGGTCTATACTTACCCCGAGGGTTACTGGAAGTTCTATGCAGACGTCTACCACGACCGCCGACCTGAAATGTTCCAAGGCCTGCTATTGGATCCAGCCATCTCGGAAGGGCGAATTGCCGAGCCCAGCGGCGACTTCTTGGTCACCTATGTCAACCGCACCAATCGTGTTGCGGCTCCTTACAAGTTCGTCAATGCCTACGCGCCCTGGGGTATCAGTGCCAACCTGGGAACGGGGATTCCGTCTCCCGCCTTGGAGGTGGACATGGCCTACAAGGATCCGTTGGTGACCAACAGCGCCGCGTGGTCCTTCCCGACTCCAACCAATGCCTTCGCCTCCATTGGGCAACTGGGCCGCATCCATCGCGGTACGCCCTGGCAAACGGTCTACCTGAAGAGCTCCATCGCCAACATCGAGGCGGATAGCGAAGGCCATATCGCGGACCGCCACCACTGGAAATGGTGGTCGGGCAGCCATGGCACGCACCCCACCAACGACTGGGCTCTGCTCGATACCTTCTCCACGGCACTCACTGAGAACGCGGCGCGCGGCCAGATCGGCGTTAACCAGACCAACTTGCCGGCCTGGTCGGCGATCTTGTCGGGAGTTCCAGTTTTGCGCCGCCTCAACAGCGACGGCACCAACTTGGTAGCCACCGTTTTGGATCCGGCCGAAGGCAATGGTGCGGCGTTCGTCCAAAAGATCGTTGCGGGATACACGATCAACGGTGTTTTCCGCCACGGCATCGCATCGGGCTTCGTTCACACCAATGGTTGGCCGGGAGATCCGCTGGTCACCGTCACCGGACCTGACGGCAAGTCGCTCACAATCCCCAAGGCGCGCCGCTCGCTGCCACGCTTCCAGTCGGTCGGTGAGATTTGCTCGGTCGAAACGCTGTCGGTCGGTTCTCCCTTGTTGGAAAACGTGGAGTACGACGAGTCCAATCCAGGTCGCACCTTCCGCCCCGTCTCCGATGAGGTCGTTGAGCGCATCCCGCAGCAAATCCTCTCCCTGCTCAAGGCCGAGGAACCGCGCTATGTGGTCTACTCCTGGGCCCAGACCCTCAAGCCGGCTCCGGGAGCGGTGGTCACGGCACCGGGCCCCTTCTTCGGACTTTCCACCAATTACGTTGTCACCGGCGAGTTCGCCACCAAGACCGTCCTGCGATTCGAGGGAGCCCTCTCCACGAACGCCCCGGTCACCCAAACCCTGCGCTCGGTGGTGGAAGACCACCGCGTGCTGACCACGGACTGAACGCCGTTATCCCGTTTTCGTCATGCGCCCGTCTCGAAGCCTGATTGTCGCCATCGCCCTGGCGGTGGGTTCCCTGGGGCTGTACCGCTGGGTACAGCCGCCAGCCGCGAACCTTGGTTCGTCGGCCTCCGGGCTGACTGCGCCACCCGCCGGCCCTGCCATGGCCTCGGCCTTCGGTCGCTCCATGGCCGTCTCGGCCCATGTGGCTGCCAAGCGCCTGCGAGTCCGCCCGCTCGATGCCGGCCAGCGCCCGTCGCCTCAGGATTCTGAATTCCCCTGGCGCGCCCGCAACACCACCAAGACGGTGGATCAGCTGCGGAACGATCCGCGCGCGTTGGTGCTGCGCAATGCCTTGATTGATACCCGCACGGGCGAACCGCTGCCGTTGCCCGAGTCTCTGGTGGCGGGCCCGGAGCCGGGTTTCCACATCGTTCAATTCGCCCAAGAGCCGAACGCGGAGTCCCGGCGTCGATTGGAAGAGCAGCAGTTGCAGGTGGTTTCGTACCTGCCGGTCAATGCCTTCCTGGTGAAGGGTTCCGACGAGTCGGTCGAGCGCTTGGCTCTTGATGCCGACATCGCCTCGGTCTCGCCCTGGCATCCGGCCTTCAAACTCGAGCCGGAACTGCTCACCCGTGCCATCGACGGTCTTCCGCTGGAAGCGGGCGATCGCCTCATGCTCTCCCTGACCGATCCCGATGCCCTCCTGCGTTTGGAATCGCTCGGGGTTCGCGAGGTCACTCGTCAGCGCAGCCCGTTCGGCACGCTGGTTACGGTCGATGTGCCGCCGGATGCGCTGGTTTCCCTGGCCCAATCGCCCGAGGTGCACCTCATCGAGAAGGCCCATCGTCGCGAACTGCTCAATGATCGCTCGGCTTACTTGCTCGGGAGCGCCACGGATCCCACCAACACGGTGTCCTACCGGGGGCTCACCGGCAGCAACGTGGTGGTCAATGTCAACGACTCCGGCATCGACTGGACCCACCCCGACCTCACCACCAACCGGGTTTTCACCGTGGGTTCCCAGACCAACTTGCTCACCGACCGCGACGGCCACGGAACCCACGTGGCTGGTACCATCGCCGGCAGCGGCGTCAGTTCCTTGGAGATCCAGGGTCCGGCCCAAGGTTCGGTGACCAATGCCCAGTTCCGCGGCTTGGCCCCCAACGCCAAACTCTTCGTCCTGCCCATCGACCTCCAGACCGGTCCGACCATCTCGGATGCCTTCCTGCAAGAACAGGCAGCCATGACCAACGCCCTCATCTCCAACAACAGTTGGGGCTACCGAGGCGCTTACGAGTACAACTCCATTTCGGCCAGTTACGACGCGGCCTCGCGGGATGCGCTCCCCGAGACCACGGGTGAACAACCGGTGCTCTTCGTCTTCGCCGCCGGCAACTCCGGTCAAGGTGGCAATAATGGTGTTGGCGGTTTGCGCGGTTCGGTGACTGTGCCGGGCAACGCCAAGAATGTCATCACCGTGGGTGCACTGGAGACCAAGCGCAACCTCACCAACGCCGTGGTGACCGACGATGAAGGCCGGGTGATCTGGGCCGGCGGCAAGCAATTCCGCGAGCCGAGCACCAACGCCGAGTTGACCACCAACCTGGTCCTCCGTGCCGCCACCGACACTGATACCGAGGTGGCCAACTTCTCCAGCCGCGGCAATGTGGGCATTGGTATCGAGGGTAGCTACGGCCGCTTCAAGCCCGACGTGGTTGCGCCGGGTTCTCAAATTCTCTCAGCGCGATCGGCCCAGTGGAAACTCGAGGACGAATACGACACCAACTCGGTGCAGTACGCCGTGTTCGACGACCTCAACCGCCCGGTGGCCCCATGGTATCGGTTTCTGTCCGGCACCAGTATGGCGGCCCCGGCTGTTTCCGGCATGCTCGCCCAGATCCAGGAATTCTGGCAACGGCCCGGCCTCAACCTGCCGAAGCACATCGCAGCGGCGGCCTACAAGGCGCTGCTCATCAACAGTGCCCGCCCCTCGGCCGATCTTTATAATCCGGATTTCCGCTCGGTGATGAACTATGCGGGATGGGGCCAACCCAGTCTGCCGCGCGCCCTCGACAGCGGCGTGCGCCTGACCCGCGCCGACGGGGCCATTGTGGAGTTGGCGGGCTTCGCGGGCGAACTCAGCACGGGGGCCAGCCAATTGCTGCGCTTGAAGCTCACCACCAACGAGGTGTCCGCCACAGGTGCCTTTCACTTCACACTGGTTTGGACCGATCCTCCGGGCAACCCGGCCGCCGGCCTCAAGTTGGTCAATGACCTGGACCTCATTGTGTCCAACACGGTCACCGGTGAGGTGTTCGTCGGCAACGACCTGGCCCGGACCGGATACACCGCGGGTCGTGCGGGCACCAATGCCTTCGAAGTGGTGGAGGTCGGTGTGACCAACTCCATTTTCGATTCGGTCAACAATGTGGAGCGCGTGGTGCTCGAACCGCCGCTGGCCAGCGAGTACATCATTCAGGTGGTGGCCCGCCGGGTGAACGTCAACGCCCTGGCATCTCGCGAGGTTCAGAATTTGCAGAACCGCACCAACATCGTTCAGGACTTCGTAGTGGCCCTGTCGTCCGATGCCGCCACGGCGGACACGATCGTGGCCACGGCCGAGTATGTCAGCGGATCATCCGGTGGTTTTGGGCCCGTCCAACCGCCTGCGGTTTCTGTGGTGGCCACCAATGGCATCCCGGTTTCGGCTGCTCGAGTCGGGGCACAGTCGCCCTTGGTCGGCGGCGCGGTTGGGCAAGCCGCGCAGTGGCATTTCTTTGTCTTCACCAACCTCTTCAACCCTGAGGCGGCGGCGGTCACCGGATTGACCAACGGTCAGTACGTCGAGTTCGTGATCGCCTCGGCGGCCAACCTGGCCCGACCGCGTGGACCCGGGGGCTCGGGAACGCGTCTGCGTGACCGCGTCCTGGGGCCGGACTTGGATTTGTACATGTCCACGGATCGCGGCCTGACCAACCTCCAGGCTTCAGCGCTGGCATTGGCGTATCGTTCCACCCAACAGGGGTTCGAGGAGCGTATCGAAATCACCAACGCCCCGGCCAATGGCGAGGTGTATTACATCGGCGTGAAGGCCGAGGATCAGCAGGCGGGCGAATTCGAGTTGGTGGTCCGCAGCAGCGACCAACCGTTCCACGTCCTGGGAGCCAACGGCTACAGCCTGCTCATGACCCCCATTGGCAGCGGGCGCTCCATACCCGATGGCAGCCCGGATGTGCCGGGTGTCGTCCGCTACTTCGGGACGGGACCCTCTGGAATCACCCGCAACGTGACCTTCATCCAGTCCCTCTTTCACGACAACTTTTTCGACCTGCAAGGCACCCTCATTCACGCCGGATACGGAGTGACCATCAACAACCGCCGGTCCATCCGCGATTATGGCACCGGTTTGACCCAGGTCTCAGGCCCGGTCATGGGGCTTTACGACGACATTCCCGGCTTGCGCTTCAGCGGCGGCCAGCCGTCCGACGGCCCGAGCACCACCCTCCTCGACTTCTCCGGTCTGGGCAGCGTGGGTGCGTGGAACTACCTCCTGCAGGATGACGTGTTGGGCGGTTCCGGCACTTTGAACTCGGTGCAGCTTCAGGTTCAGCCGCAGGTGCTGCCGGCCTTTGAAGAGCGTGTCTTCGAGAACATTTGTCTCCCGCCGCAGGGCTACGACTTCCGGTTGCGCATCGTGCCTCCGGATGCCAGTCGACTCATCATCGAGGTGACCAACATGGTCCCCGCCAACTTGCCGCTGGAGGTGTACATTCGCCGCGAAGCGTTCCCTGACCCGGGTAATCCGGACGTCAACGACCGTGTGGCGACGTTGCTCGGGCCTGGCATCATCAGTATTTCCGTTCGGGATGTCCCGGCGCTGCAGGCTGGCACCTACTTCGTGCTTTTCCACAACCCGTCCGGGGTGGAGCTGTGCTTCGATGTCGCCATCTACGGCGAACGCAACCTGTCTTCCAAGTTCACCCGAACCATTGAAGGCCGATCGGCTTCCTTGGCCGATGTCGCCCGGACGGTCGCTTCGGTTCAGGTTGATGATGCGCGTCCGGTCTCGGATGTGCAGGTGGGTGTCCGGGCCGAACACGCCCGGGTTTCCGATTTGGCTCTGCGATTGGTGACTCCGGGCGGTGCCAGCGCATTGATCTTCGAGAACCGTGGACTCACCACCACCAATGGTCTGGGGGGTGTTCTTGTCACCAGCAACTACCAGCACGTGGCCTTGTCCCTCGACCGCGCCGGGGGCGTGGCCCGCATTTACTTCAATGGCGAAGTGGTGGCCGAACAAGCGGTCCGGCTCTCGGCCAGCAACTCGCCGACCTCGTTCCACCTCGGCGCTCTGGGTTCCGCCAACCTCCCGGGCAGCCCCATCCAATTGGACGACTTCGGTCTCTGGCGTCGTTCCATCCGAGAGGGCGAGATCCGGCGAATTTACGAGGAGGGCACCTTTGGTCGCGCCAAGGCGACCAATTTGGCCAGTGCCGGATTGGCTGCACTCTGGCCCATGGACCGCTTTGGTCTGGACACCATCGCCGGTCAAACCATCAGCAGCGTGGGCACCAGCGTGGCGGGTCAGATGAACTTCGGCATGCGCCAACCGGGCACTGGCTCCGGAGCGATCTCCACCGACTCCCGCATTCGGGACATCGGGAACTTGCCGGGGTTGACCCTGGAGGGGTGGATCAAGCCTGTCTCGGGCAACGAACGCCTGGTGGTCGGAGGATGGTACGATGCGGCCAGCAGGCGCACGGGACCGGCCTTGCTCATCGGTCAAGCGGATCCTCTGGGCAATGGCCCGGGTTCGCTGAGTGCTATCTTCCAGGATGAAGCGGGCAACCGGGTGGTGCTGAGAACTCGCGCTGGTGTGTTCCCGGCCGGGGGTATCGTTACCAATCGGGCTTATGCGGTCTTCGGCGACAGCACCAATGGGGTGTACACGCCGATCAAGTTTGCCCAACCCCCTTACCTCAGCCGCGTGCAGCCTCAGGTGCTGTATTCCAACGATTGGGAGACCGTCGATTTGGGTGAGTACTCGTCGGGAACGAACAGTCTGGAAGGCTGGACGGTACTGACCAATCGGGTGTCGATCTTGGCCGGTGGTGTCGAGGGCAATGTGCTCGACCTCCGCAATGCCGCTGTGGAACGACAGTTCGACCTCAACATCGGTCAGGCTTATCGATTGGCCTTCACCAGTCGGAAGTCCCCCGCTGCGAAGACGGCGGTCAACGCTCAGGTTTGGGTCGATGGCGGGTTCAATTTGCGCGTGGATAGCACTCCAGGATGGGTCACCAACACCACTTCCTTCGTGGCCAATTCGTCCCGCACGGCCGTCGGCTTTGTGGCGACCTCGCCTCCGGCGTCCGCCACCAACTTCCCCTCTGGGCTGGAAATTGGGCAAGTCTGGCTCGATCAGGATGGCGCTCCTCTGGTGTATCAACCCGAAGAACCCCTGCGCCCGCTCATGGGGCAGCCGGGCACCGGATTGTGGCAATTGCAGACCACCGACGCTCGGGGAGGCGAGGCGGGACTTCTGCTGGACTGGCAGTTGCGTTTCACCTTCATGCCCACCAATCCGCCGACCTTCCGGTTGACCAACGGCATCGCGTTCACCACCAACATCGTGGGCCAGGATATCCGTTATTTCGTGGTGGATGTGCCGCTGGAGGCCGAGCGGGCCACCAACACGTTGTTCAATTTGTCGGGGCCTCCTCTGTCTCTGTTGTACAGCGCCTCGGGCCTGCCAGACCCCACGGAGTCCGACACGGTGACCCTGGTGTCCGGTCTGCCGGCCTCACGCTTCTTCGCGGGTGCTCTCGACAACAACCTCCCGCCGTTGCTTCCGCGTGGGCAGCGCTACTACCTGGCAGTGCGCGGCGCCGGCGGGACCTCCTCCAATGAGTTTTCTATCCAAACCGACTTCGGTGTCCGCATCACCCCGCTGACCAACCGCGTCGCCATCCGGGCCACCAATACCGCGCCCATCTTGCAGCAGTATTACTCGTATCAGGTGCCCACCAGCAATGTATTGGGGGTCACCTTCACGGTGTCGGGTATGACGGGGGATGTGGATTTGTACGCCGTTCGGGCTCCGAAGCTGCCGGGGACCGGCCAGTTTGATTATGCCTCAGCGACGCCGGGAACCACCAATGAGACACTGGTGATTCACTTGGACAGCCAGCCGGTGCCCTTGGCTCCGGGTCTGTGGTACCTAGCGGTGACCAACACCTCGGGCATTCCCGGGACATCCTATACCATCTCTGTCGTCGAGCAGCGCGGCCGCATCCAAGAGCTGAAGCCGGGTCAGTCGATCTCAGCCGGTCATCCGGGCGTCGATGAGGATTTCTATTACGTCACCCTGCCGACCGATGTTTCGGCTTTGCGGGTTCGGACTCGTGGGGCCACCGAGGACCTGATCCTCAGTTCGCGCAGCCGATTGCCAGTGCCAACAGCCACCAACTTCGAGTACCGGAGTGACAAGGTGGGTTCCGGAGATGAAGACATCCTCGTGACTACCAACTCGACGCCGGTCGCCTTGGCCGGGGGGCGTTGGTATTTCGCTGTCACCAGCGTGGGTGGTTTGCCCACTCCTTACACGATCTCGGCCGATCTCCGACTCCGGGATGCGGTCTTCGAGACGCTCACCAATGAGATTTGGTTCGAGGCCGTCGCCACCAATGGGCCGGTGGATCTGGAATTCATCTACCGGAACCCGGGCGAGGTCTCTGCGATCACCTTTGAACTCGATCAGTTGACTGGAGAGGCCGACTTGGCCGTGAGTCCGGATGAGCCGCTGCCCTTGTCGCCGGTGTTGTTTGCCAATGTTCAGCCGGGCACGCAGTCGGAGCAGGTGACGGTTTTGGCCGGACGTGATTTGCCCTCGCTGGGCCGTGATTGGTACCTGAGGGTCCGCCTGCCCTCGGCGGGTCCGGTCCGCTTCCGCATTCGTGCCAGCCTCAACCGTCCGCCAGTTTGGACGAGCGTGGGGACCCGCCGGGTCACTGAAGGACTGAGCCTGACGTTCAATCTCAAGGCGACTGATCCAGATCCGTTTACGCAGATCATCACCTACGGTCTGGTCGAAGGGCCGGTGGGGCTGACCGTGAGCACCAATGGTGTGGTGAATTGGCTTCCTTCTGAGGCTCAGGGACCCAGCACCAATCTCGTACTCGTTTTTGCGAGTGACGGAGCGATGTCGTCTACCAATCAGTTCGAGATCGTTGTGCGCGAGCAGAACTTGCCGCCGGTGTGGACCAACCCCGGCACCCGCCGTGTCATCGAAGGGTTGCAATTGACCTACGCGCTGAAAGCCAGCGATTCCGATCTGCCGGTTCAGCCCTTGCAGTTCACGTTGGTGAGCGGTCCGGAGGGGCTCACTGTGAACACCAACGGTGTGATGAACTGGCTGCCGACCGAGGCTCAGGGGCCGAGCACCAACCGGGTGAGAGTGAGTGTGAGTGACGGTGTGGTGTCGGTACCGCAGGAATTCGACGTGGTCGTCTTGGAGTCCAATCGGTTGCCGGTGTGGGTGACGTTCATCACGACGCGGCGCGTGAGCGAAGGATCGCCTCTGACTTTCAATGTGCAGGCCACGGACAGTGACCTTCCGGCACAGAAGTTGACCTATCGTCTGGTGAATGGTCCGACAGGACTGTTGGTAACGACCAACGGTGCGGTGTCTTGGACGCCGACCGAGGCTCAGGGGCCGAGCACCAATCGGGTTCGTATTGGGGTCACCGATGGCGTGGCCAATATCTCCCAGGAGTTCGACGTCATCGTGGTTGAACGCAACCAGTCTCCGGTGTGGACCAACCCCGGCACCCGCCGTGTCACCGAGGGGTTGCAGTTGACCTTCACGTTGAAGGCCACCGACGCCGATGTGCCGGTTCAGACGTTGAGTTACACTCTTGAGCAGGGGCCGACAGGTCTCAAGGTAGCCACCAATGGTGTGCTTTCGTGGAAACCCACCGAGGCTCAGGGTCCGAGCACCAACCAGGTGACAGTCAGCGTGAGTGATGGAGTGGTCTCGGTGTCCCAGCAATTCAACATTGTCGTTGCCGATTCTCCAGTCGTTGGGGCTCAACTCACGTTGGCCCAGTCCGCAGGGGGCGGTTACGAAATTCGATTCGTGGGCCCCGCTGGTGCTCAGTACATTCTCGAGCAAGGTCCATCCGTGCTGGGGCCGTGGGTGCCAGTGCCCGGTGTGGAAAAGCCGCTCACCGCCTCGGGCATGACCAACGCTTTGAGAATCGCGCTGCCGGCGACGACGACCGCCAATAGCTTTTACCGATTCGTCAAACCGTAGCCTTCAAGGGATGCCTTATGGGCGCTCCGCGGGATCGGTCCTGCTCTCGCAGGAAGGCTCGGGGGAGGCTCGGGTTTTCGCGCTGTGCGCGAGGGGCTTTGGTGATCGCTTCCAAGGCTCGCTCCGGCCCGATCCCGCTCCGCTGGGCGTATGTGGGCGCTCCGCGGGATCGGGCCTACGCTCGCTGAGGAAGCTCGGGGAAGGATGGGGCTTTCGCGCTGTGCGCGAGGGGCTTTGGTGATCGCTTCCAAGGCTCGCTCCGGCCCGATCCCGCTCCGCTTGGCGTATGTGGGCGCTCCGCGGGATCGGGCCTACGCTCGCTGAGGAAGCTCGGGGAAGGATGGAGCTTTCGCGCTGTGCGCGAGGGGCTTTGGTGATCGCTTCCAAGGCTCGCTCCGGCCCGATCCCGCTCCGCTTGGCGTATGGGGCGCTCCGCGGGATCGGGCCTACGCTCGCTGAGGAAGCTCGGGGAAGGATGGAGCTTTCGCGCGTTGCGCGAGGGGCTTTGGTGATCGCTTCCAAGGCTCGCTCCGGCCCGATCCCGCTCCGCTTGGCCTATGTGGGCGCTCCGCGGGTGGCAGGTCTCTCACAATTACACAGAAGGGGGTAGGGTGCTCAGCGCTTTCCGCGCAGCTTGCTCAAGGCCTTCGGCTTGAGGATGCCGTGGGGGGTGATGATCCCGGTGATCAACTCCGGGGGGGTCACGTCGAAGCCCGGGTTGCGGGCGGT
>Ga0247843_1005086_pt1 | contig 18733 bp, 15 predicted proteins | sample LaCruzMarch2017__FD_192420 | JGI IMG/M metagenome (GOLD analysis project Ga0247843, IMG submission 192420) | Freshwater microbial communities from meromictic Lake La Cruz, Castile-La Mancha, Spain - LaCruzMarch2017_8m | ecosystem: Environmental > Aquatic > Freshwater > Lake | place: Spain...
TACCTGGACCACCGCCATAAGGACGATCGTCAACGGTACGATGCATATCATTCGTAAAGTCGCGTGGACTCCAAGCATGAAGCGCCCAAATGCTTTGGTTGTGCGCGCGCCCCGTCACACCCAAGTCACGCACCACGCTAAACATTTCCGGAAACAAGGTGATGACGTCAATGCGCATCATGAAGCCTTAGAGATCGAGAGGCCAGTCAGTTTCGATTCGACGGGCAACAATATCAACATGTTGTACATGAGCAGCAACAAAAGGCACCAAAATTTCTTCGGGACGACCTTTGGCATCAAGGATGACCTGGGGCATATGCTCAATCGATGGTGTTTGATCTCCAGCAAGCGTCATTCGCTGTACCCGGAGAATCGCGTGTGCACCATTATCCACGACCTCAAGGACCACACCAACAAGTTGTGCTGCGCTAAACACATAGCAATCCACAAGGTCTACCCAGTAGAACTCGTCTGCCTGAGCTTTGGGAAAGAATTGCCGAGAAACATGTACGGTGTACCCGCGCATCGACTCAGCAAGATCACGATCTCCGACATGCTCGAGATCAGCCACGACTGTTGCGCCTTGTGGGCGCACCTGCTTGACCGCATGCGGGCGAAGTTTGCTTGACTCTGGAGCCGCAGAGCTGGAGCTGGAGGATATAGGGGGTACTGGCGGAGCTAGCCACCAGACAGGCGCGGCGCGCAAGACTAAACCTTGCGCTGAATGCGGCTGGACTTTGACCCAACCTCTTACGCCATATGCTGACACGATACGACCTAATTCGATTAGGTCATTTGGCGCTTGTTGAGCGCCTGTGTCAGCCATGGCGAGGTAAGAAGTCAGTCAAACGATGCGATTAAGCCGCTGTCGCGACTTTTGACGAGTAGTCTTTGACCAGACGGGCAACCGCTGGAGACAACTGTGCACCCACTCCTGTCCAATATTGGACACGATCAAGCGCAATACGAAGAGGCTCTTCGTTTGCATTTGCAACAGGGTTGTAAAAACCAACGCGCTCAATGAAACGACCATCACGACGATCGCGAGAATCAGTCGCAACGAGGTTGTAAAAAGGACGTTTCTTGGAGCCGCCACGGGCCAGGCGAATCACCACCATACGTAATCCCTTGAAAATGTTCAGTAAAGCCAATGATTATAGCATCAAACAATCAATGAGCCTGGTTTATTTCAAACGTTTATTTCAAACGTCGCTCTAAATAGTGCGTCACGCGATCTGCTTCGTCCACTTGGGCAAGTAAAGTGTTGCCCGTTTGCTTACAAAAAGCTTGAAAATCACGCACCGCACCCCGGTCTGTGGTGATGACGCGCAAGATTTCGCCAGAGGTCAGTGTTGCCAAGGCTTTTTTAGCACGCAAAATCGGTAATGGACAGGCGAGCCCTGTCGCATCCACGGTTTCTTTGAACACCTGGGGTACGTTGTTAGGCTCACTCATTTGGCCTCGACCCAGGCTTTCACGCTCGCCAAACTGGCTGCTAGAGACGCCAAGTCCGTCCCTCCGCCCATTGCCATATCCGGACGACCGCCACCCTTGCCACCAATCTGCCCCGCAACAAAACCAACCAACTCTCCTGCCTTAATCTTGGCATTCAGATCAGCCGTCACACCCGCCACCAGACTAATCTTGCCGTCAGTCGAAGCTGTCGCAAGCAAAACAACTGCAGATTTCAGACGGTCTTTGAGCTGATCGACCATCGAGCGAAGATCTTTGGGATCGACACCCTTGACTTCAGTGACCAATAATTTAAAGCCTGCTGGCATCTCAATTGCAGCATCAGTGAGCGCATTTCCAGCACTTGATGCAAGCTTTGCACGTGCTTGTTCGAGCTCTTTCTCCACAGCCTTTAGCTGGTCTTGTAAGAGTCCGATACGCTCAGGCAGTTCGGCGGGCTGAGTTTTCAACGCAGCCGCAGCGCGTTGCACAGTCGCATTTAAATGCTGCACCCAAGTCAACGCGTTCGCGCCGGTCACCGCCTCGATACGTCTGACGCCCGCAGCAACACCGCCTTCAGTGATCACCTTGAACAAACCAATATCACCCGTACGAGCAACGTGGGTGCCGCCACACAACTCACGGGAAAAGCCAATATCCAGCACGCGAACGCTATCCCCATACTTTTCACCGAATAACGCGACCGCGCCGCCTTTGACCGCCTCGTCATATGACATGGTCTGAGCAACCGCGGCCTGATTATTCAATACTTCTTTGTTGACGATCGCCTCAACGCGCGCGATTTCCTGATCGGACAACGGTGCGTCGTGTGCAAAATCAAAACGCGTCTTTTCTCCATCGACCAATGAGCCACGCTGCTGGACATGCCCTCCCAGTACCTCGCGCAAGGCTTTGTGCATCAAATGTGTTGCCGAGTGGTTACGTACCGTGCGCATGCGTTGCTCGGCATTGACGCAAGCGTTTACCGTCTCGCCCACGGACAAGGTACCGGAGGTCAGGCACCCATGATGCCCGAACACGCCGGGTTGAATTTTTTGTGTATCCAAGACATCAAACTGTGCCGAACTAGCCGTCAAACTTCCCGTATCGCCGACTTGACCGCCAGACTCTGCATAAAAAGGCGTTTGATCAAGCACCACAATGGCATCCTGCCCAGCGGAAACACGCTCAACAGCAGATCCTCCCACATAAAGCGCCAAGACCTTGCCTGACCGCTGAAGGTGGTCGTACCCCTCAAAAACGGTCTGGGCACCCGAATACACAAGTCCCTCAGCCATTTTGAACTTACCGGCAGCGCGCGCTTGCTCTCTCTGGCGATCCATCGCGACATCAAAACCAGCTTGATCCACATCAACCCCTCGTTCGCGACAAATATCAGCGGTCAGGTCAACGGGGAAACCGTAGGTGTCATAGAGCGTAAACAGCGTATTGCCGTCTAATATCTGCGCCTGGTCTTTTTGGGCGGCAGGCAATGCAGCCAGGGCCGCCTCTAAAATTTTCATACCGTGCTCAAGCGTCTCGCCAAAGCGTTCTTCTTCTTGGCGCAGGACTTGTTCTACTCGAGCGGCATTGTTCGCAAGTTCGGGGTAAGCATCTCCCATCTGCTTGACCAGATCAGGCACCATTTTGTAGAAAAACGGCTTGCTTTGACCTAGCTGATAACCATGGCGCAAGGCGCGACGAATAATGCGTCGCAACACATACCCCCTACCCTCATTGCTTGGAATGACTCCATCGACCACGAGGAAGCTACAAGCGCGAATATGGTCGGCAATCACTTTAAGAGAGTTATTCGCGAGATCTTGGGTGCCTGTTTCACGTGCAGCGGCAGCGATCAGCGCCACAAACAAATCGATCTCGTAATTGGAGTGCACATGCTGCAACACAGCCGCAATGCGCTCAAGCCCCATTCCTGTATCAACACAAGGCTTTGGAAGCGGCGTCAGCTTGCCAGCGGCATCCCGCTCGAACTGCATAAACACCAAATTCCAGATTTCAATGTAACGATCACCGTCCTCTTCGGGCGATCCCGGAGGCCCCCCCCAGATTTCCGCTCCATGATCATAGAAAATCTCTGTGCATGGACCGCAAGGTCCAGTATCCGCCATCTGCCAGAAGTTATCCGACGCGTAGCGGGCGCCTTTGTTATCGCCGATACGGATGATGCGCTCTGCGGGCACACCAATTTCTTTTTCCCAGATACCGTAGGCCTCGTCATCCTCTTGGTACACCGTCACCCAAAGCTTTTCCTTAGGTAAGCCATAAACGCCTGTCAGCATTTCCCAAGCAAAAGCAATGGCGTCTCGTTTGAAATAATCGCCAAAACTAAAGTTGCCTAGCATCTCAAAAAATGTGTGATGGCGGGCGGTATAACCGACGTTTTCAAGATCGTTATGCTTGCCGCCGGCCCGCACACTGCGCTGGGAGGATGTCGCGCGCTTGTAAGGGCGAGAATCCTTGCCTGTAAAGACGTCTTTGAACTGAACCATCCCCGAATTGGTAAACAATAGGGTGGGATCGTTGCCCGGCACCAATGACGATGAGGGCACAATCGTGTGCCCTTTGGACTGGAAGAACTGCAAAAATTTCTGGCGAATTTCGGTCGTTTTCATCGTGCGGCATCAAATGAGAAAAAAAGACGAGAGACCACTATGTCAGCAGCCTCTCAGGCATAGTCTTTGATTATACGGGCTTGCACCCATCGTTTCAGGTGTGCGTTGCAGTGCTGAAAGATCTCTCTAGCCCCCGAAAAAACGGCCCGCAACACACCTGCCCTCAGTTTAAACAAAGATGAGTATAAAACTCGTCATAGGAATGAAAGGGATAACGCCAAACTGCGATCAACTGAGGTTTATAGCCCTCAGGACAAGAGCAGTCGCCCGTTACGGGGTTGTGTCGGTCGATGTTGACTTCCAGTTTGGTATGACAAGCTGCATTAATACTATCAATGTAGTGACCTCCACTAGACTTGGTGCTTGTTTGCCAGATACCTGCCTGACAGACTAATAATCCTTTCGTGTTGGACTGAGCGATCAAGCCCTCGCCTTCGCAGGCGGTACCCTGTTGCGCAACCGCAGCCAGCTGAAGATGTTCAGAACTAGAAATTCGTCCGGCTGCAGAGAGAGCACCACCTACCGAGACTCTACCCTTCACATTCAAATTGGCACCTAACTGCACGTCACGTAGTTCTCCTTGCCTCAAAAAGGACGCCTGAGCACTAGAGTCGAAAAAACTTTGTAAAACAATCGATCCAATCGGTAACTGCAACATATCGGACTCAGGCGGATTGGGCAAATCCACAGTCGGACCTCGCACGCGCTCCGGAGACAGCTGCGTCACGCTCGCACCTTGGCCTTTAAAAGACCCTAAGATCTTGCCTATTCGCAACATCGTGCTGGCTTGATGGCCCTGAGATTGTTGTGGCGTCGCAATTGTGAGAGCCTCAAGCTTACAACCTTGAGTCAAACACAATCCACGAGGTTTAAGCACCTTGATACTCACGTCATAGCCGAGCGGAGCTCGCAGGGCAAACCCCTTAGACAAATGTCCTGCTCCCACCAACTCGCTGAGTGACGGTCGCCAGATATTTTGGTAACCCTCTAAACCCGAACCCGTCGCAGACAGTCCACTCAAAAAATCTGCCTGACGGACGAGCATCTGATCTACGGACTCCTTGACGGTGATCAGCCATCGCCCCATCGCTTCAGAAGCAGCATCTTCAGACTGCTGAACCCAGGTTGTCGCTGACCAAACACCAATCAGAGAAGTCAGTGCCGTCACAACGATCATTTCAAATAAAGAAAAACCACGCTGCTCAGCACGCCCCAGCGAAACACTCTTACGCCTCAGCGAAACACTCTTACGCATCAGCGCAACACTCGTACGCATCAGCGAATCACAAACTCAAAAATATTGCGGTCTCCATTCGAACACTGAGCATCCGCCAACAAAGGGTTATAAGGAGAAATAGGCTCATGCAAATGATCTTTGACTCTGACAGGTCCTCCGCTACCGGATATGGTGACGACCTCTGCAACACGCTGCAAAATAGAAGCCAGACCCGGACATGCCGCATGATTCACGTCATTGAGCGTGAGTAAAAATGCTGAACCAACAGGTGCACCGGATAATGCGTAGGGCTCCACACGGATCACGCCTCGGCCCGAGACGCCTTGCCCACCCAGTCCATGGGCGACATTCGCACCGGCGCCCTCCCCTGACACCGCCACGACACTAGAACCGCGCAAAGAGTTTGCAAGCACTCTCGTATCTACACCCGCATAAGGGCTCGCACCAAAACCGTTTGTCGTGACCTTGAGTCGCGCAACGAAACGCTGTAACTCTTCGGCCACTCGGGGAACTTTGCTCTCCACGACGTAGCCCTGAATCGCGGGAATACCGACGATCGCGAGCAACATCATGATGGTCGTCACAATTGAAATTTCGATGAGTGAAAATCCATACTGCCGCTGTCGCGTCGACTTAGAGGGAAACTCTCTTTTCTGAAACATAAAAATTAAAGAAGATGTATTGCGGGCACACTTTAAAACAGCATCAAATGACATGAAAAAATCCTATAAAAATTAATGGGAATAATGCAAACTCAAGGCCTGTCTGAGTTCGTCAAAAACCTGAGCGTGCCAAAAAGCAATGCCAAGAACGATAACTAAAGCAAACAGCAACGCACCCCAGCGTAAATAGAGTGCTTGCATACCGATACACTTAAGCGCAAAGACTTCAGTTCTTAACCGCGTTCGTTGCAAAGCCTCATCCAAGCCAAGAGTTCGCGTTAAATCCGTGAAATACCACCAAATTGCTGGATCAATTAACCCCGTATCCAACGCATCCGTCGCAGACGCACCGAGATCCAAGCGCCTGACCATTGCGCACAAATGCCTTTCAAACCAAGGGGCAGCACCTTGAGTTTGAAGTGCAATAGCATCTCTTAGGCGTGCACTATGACACCCACCGGGACTTAAGGTCACAGCGAGCAAGGAGATGAAGCGTAAGGTATGAACTCTTCGATAAAACGCCCAAGGTCCGATGCGATCAGCGAGTTCCCTCAACCTACCTGTCCAATTTGCAAACGACCAGAGCAAAGCAATCACAGCAACAAGCAGCCCCAAGCCTACGTAAGGCCATGCAAAGCTAAGCGCTTCTTCTGTCGCAAACAACGCTTTTGTCCAAGAAGAAAAATATTCTGGAGGAACCGCTGCAAAAACTTGTCTAAATTGCTTTGCTGTAAAAAATGGAATCGACAAAATTGAACCAAATGCTATTAATAATCCTGCGACACCTGAAAAGGCTGTCGTGAGCAACATGAGGCGAGCTCGATCGACTAACCTCACAACATAGGCGAGCTGCCTTAAGGTTCTAGTCAGCGCATCTGCCCCCGCATACTGGGCGGATTGGATCGCTAATAGATCTTCGAGCGGCAAAGTGCCACTCCATGTTGAAAATAAATCACCGCCCGCCTGAGGAAAGCGTTCAAGCCATACACGCGACAAAACTCCGCGCGCACCCGTCGAATAACGCAAAGCATCGTCTTGGAAAATATTGAGCAATGTTTTAGAACCACCTGTCGCATCAATCAGGTCAGCCAAATACTCGTAATAGTCGGCTCGCTGAGATCGAAATGACCACCCAGCCATATGGATCCAAAGGTCTTTCAAAAAGTCAGACCATCGACTTAAATGAAGCGAGCACATCCACTCATAAAGAGACACGTGAGGACTCACTCATTAAAGAAATCGTACCGAAAGTTTGCTCAACAGTTCGCGGATCGAGTTGACCTGTCCACACTTTAAAAAGTGCGCATTGTCTGGCGGTCTTACCCTGCATATTGGAATCCTTGATCGGACTTCTCTTTCTTTGCTCAAACCATCGATGCAAGGCAAGACCATCGTTCGCTCTGAGACCCAACAAAAACTCAGGTTCTTGGGAGGGCTCAATAATCTCAGCCGCTACGGTACGACCGGATATCCCTACGAGATCCGGCAAACCTTTAGTGCACTGCGCGCAGCCATGGGTTGATCGAAATCTCAAACGATCGCGGGAAAGCTCCGCCTCCACTTCGAGCATTTGAATCCAAGACTCCCTCCACTGCGGCGATCGGAGCTGATTGTTTGCGCAACGCCATTCATCAGTTTCCAAAACTTGCTCATAGTTTTGCGCACACCCTTGACATAAGAGAGGCAAAAGACACTGAAACACGAGTAATTTCAAAATTCCTGGGGTGGCCAGAAAATCCCTAGGTACGCCAATAAAACTTGAGGTCAACCGCTCAGGCACCCAGAGCGCCGAACCAGCATGCACCGTCGTATAAAGACTGATCCCTGATCCTGCGAGGTCAGAAAATGCTCTACCGCCCGCTGCATCCCGGATTTCTCCAATCAATAAATCGTTCATCGCGGAACGCTTAAAAGCTTTGAGCTTATTGTCAAAAACAATCAAAGGGTCATCATCAACTGATCTTGATACGGTGTTTTGGAGAGCATGAGGAATCAAGTATTCAGCGGGGTCTTCCAACGTAATCACTTTTCGATGTGTAGGAATCTCTCGCAAAAGAGTCGCCAGAGTTGTTGACTTTCCTGAGCCCACCGTCCCTGCCAAGATCGTCGCTCCACCCTGCGTCAAACTCGCTCGACGTAACGCTGCAATGTGTGACTCCTGATAGCCGAGCTCGGCAAGCTCTGGCGTCAATTCAGTTGAATCAAGCAGTAATAGTCGCAGACAAACAGAAGGGCCCTGATCCGTGGCCAATGAGGCCCAACGCAAACATACTTTCTGCCCTCCGAGCTCGCGCGTCACTCTTCCTTGCTGCTCGACGGTGGGGTCAAAAACGGCACCATTTCCTCCCTCAACGTCCATCCAAGTTACGGCGAGCATCGCAAGCATGGTCGCGGTTGGAAGGCGAGCATAGCGGTCAGGACACACATAACGTCCATCAATCGTAAACAACACTGCGGATTCGGCCTGATTTCTTTTGACATTAAAGTGAATGTCACTGGCACGGTGTTCAAGCGCCCAAAGCAGTATTGCGCTCATTGCTTGCGACAAGGCAGTCCCATTGACGGACGACTCCTGGACCTGAGTAGACACAGTACTGCTGGTGCGAACAGACTTTGTCACCGCGATCAGCAGAGCAGGAGACAATACAAACAACGGGTTCGCGTTCAGGCGGTATCCGCGTTGCTTTAAGAGGTGCAAGAGCGCACTCGTCTGGTCATCATGATAATGCTGACTCAACACAAAGATACCGGCCGAAGCATCGCTAAAAAGAACAGGACACATGCGCGAAGCTAATCCGAACACATCCAGCTCTTTGATCAGTGTTCTCGTAAACGTAGGCACCAAGCTATCGAGTTCTCCTTGAGTTCGAATTTCTCTCAATAGATGCTGTGCTTGCATTGCTTTGAGCCCTATCATTGAGTACGCTGTCCAAGACAAAGAGTTTCTCGATGCTCTAATTTTTTTAAATGCACGCAAGGTGGTGCAATACGCTCCAATATGTATTGAACGGATGATCCTGACATCGGTTGTTGTCGGCGATTTTTAAAAACATGGGGCTCTGCATCAAGCAAAACTTCAGCGGTCAAGGATTGACCTACTCCATAGATCGCGAGTAAGACATTGCCTGTACCGTGTGAAGCCGTCGGACCAGAGAGCGTGAGTGGCCCAACAACTTTCTGACGCGCAGAAATAAGCGCAGCCTGCGTGTCTAGCTTTAATAACTCTTCGACGACAGAGGGTGCCTCGGCGCAGACACGTCCAAACAGACCGGCAAGCACGAGCATTCCACTTAGGAAAAACACACTGGTACGACGCAAGGCATTAAGGTACACGCGCATATCTCCCTCATCTAAAAAATTACTCGACATATTCAAAAACATCTCCTGTCAGACTGACCGTCAATGCACTGCGGTTAATCCCCTTTCCCGTTACGGCTCCAATCTCAAGTTGTAGACTTCGCCATCGCACCGGTACAGACAATCCTCGCAGTGCAGATATCGAACGCAAAGGACCTTTGATCGATATCATTCTTCGCTTTAGAGGTTTGATATGTGAAGGCCTGTGCAAAGCCATCCCCTGTCGATCAATGGGCGCAGGAATTGTGATTGGCGTACCAGTCCCTATTTGAATGGATTCAAATACAGGGGTCACACTTTGCAAGTAACTCAGCCAATCCTTGAGGGAGACTGACGGAGGTGTCAACTCAAATAAGCTACCTGCGTCCAAGACCTTCCAGCGCATCATTCCATGATCGAGATCTGGAAACTCAATCGTCCAATCCACTGGCTTGGCTGCATCGAGATGTTGACTCAATGCCAACCTATGCGTACGCTGATAGCGCGCAACGCAATGCCAATCCATACTTGATGGCTCACACGCGATCTGCTGCAACATCCAACCTCCAGGACTCACTGGGGCTTGATGCCAGGCATGAACAACCTTGAGAAGTTGCTCAGGATGATGGACGGGATGTGCGTGTGCAAAACGCTCCAACACGCGCTGCCATAATTCACTGGCGCTTTCTTGAGGCACCGTCCCAGGATCGGAGGTGGTGTCGTAAGACCATAATCTAAAAAAGACTGCCGTGAGGATTCCGAAACCAGCAAGCATCAACGAGACACGTCCTCGCGCCGGCATCCTCTGAAGACGTGTCTGGATGCTGATGTTCGCTCTTATCCACTCCGGTTGATTAGACGTATCTAATAAGGCATACCTCTGCACCTGCAGTTTGGGAAAGCGTTCTTTGAGTACCAGCAGCGCAGCATCAGCTTCGTCTGCGCTTTCAAACCAGCGGTCTGTTTGAGCCAGAACCAGACCGCCATTGGCCGCGACGAACCAATATCCCATTGCAGGAATAAAGCTGACGGCTGCAATGACGCCCTCCTGATGCGCCGAGGCAAAGATCGCCGCAGCCGCGTGTAAGGGTCGATTTCGTGCGGCGGGCGCGTAGGAGACACCCGACTTTTCTTTAGGAACGATCCCGCAGCCAACCACTGCAGCGAGGCCACCCGTGATGAGATAGTGAGTCGACCTTAGGGATCGGGCTCTTTGTCGTCCAAGCTTAGTTGGTTCGCCCCCCACAAGCGGCATCCAGTCGAGTCCAAAAACCAGTCCAACATGATCGGAAAGGGGCATGACATGTGTGCCACGCTGTCCACTGGAGATGTTTTTTTGGAGCTGCATCAAATACCCTCCTCGACTTGTGCGGTCACAATCATCAATGTCGCGGTTCGTCCTTGCTTTGCACGATCCGTACCACCGAACGCAAGCGGTGCTTCGGGCGTCAACCGACTACGTTCCGACTCGTCATGTTTTGAGTCAAAGCCTGAAATCAACATCGGCTGTCCCGCCTTGAGTGCGACCTGCTGCACCGTACCGTGACCATCTATGGTGATTTGCTGAATTTGTAAACGACTGTTTGGCTCTCCTACGACCAACGACCTGAGCGGTTGAGCGACCGTGTTGTCATAGGCAACAGAAAGTAATATCTGTCCATTTTCTTGTGCATCCGGCACAAGAGTTAAAAATGCGCCCACTGTTTCCTCTTTTTGGCTGACTGACACTGAACCTAACCCGGCACGCGGGACAGATGGTCCGTTTTCCGCAGGCTGCGTTGACTTGACTTGATCGATATAAGAAAAAGTCGTTCTGACGGCATGGGTGACAGGACGTCGATTTAATGTCAGGACGGGGATCGTGACATGACGAAGAACTGTTCCATATTTAGACAAGGCTTTTAAAATAGCTTGGCTGCGAACGACTGAAGAAGGACGCGCACTCACCATCGCGGCTGCTCCGGCCACGGAAGCGCCGGCAAAGGTACTGGACAAGGATGCAGCGACTTTTCCTTGTTCCCAAAGAGAATCCCAATCCAAACCAAACTCTGCGTCTTGGTTCGTCACGAGCGTAATCTCCTCAAATATCAGTCGTACCCGACGGGTCAGGATTCTGTTTTCTCTTTCTAGATATCTGGCGATTTCGCCTAATACTTCTGGTGTATCAGTGATCACGATAGATGTTGACGCACCGGGTTGTGCAGCGATGATGGCCGAGCGCGTCAAAAATGGTTCGAGACGTTGCTGAATAGCGAGTAGCACATGCTGCTCGGACGCAACGAGCGAAGTACGAGAAGAATTATCAAAACCGCCACTTTTGCTATTCGCAGTTCGCCCAAGTCGTGCGTCTGCATGCGCGGACAATGTGAGCGCACGTACGTCAAAAACACGCGTCTCGGTTCGATAAAACTCCAGAGCCCGATCGTGATAACGCCACAAAACACCAAAACGTCTTGAAAGAATATCCAGCACTTCAGGCAGTGGTCTGGCTCCCATCGGGAGCTGAACTTGGGTCATCCCCGGCCTAGCCGTTTGACCCGCAGAGGCATTTAACCGCGGTAAGAAGTGATCAACAGGTAGCAGTGCCTCTGGCTTGATCCGAACTGGAATATTGGTCGCTTGAGTGATACGCTCTGCCAACGTTGGCAAATCCACTCGACCATCCCGATACATCAGCGTAGTGTCGATCTTCGTTCTCAGAGCGCTCGGCAAACTCACCTCTCTGGCCAGCGGCACTGCACGCCCCATCAGCCATGGCTTGTCAATGCTTTGCGCGCGTGCCTTGTCTTGGGGCGTGCGCGTCGCGATTTCAAATTTTCGATGTTTTTGATCAATCAGATCTATCGTCTGATTGACGCGTTCATCTTGTTGCTCGAGTCGATGCGTTAATGTGCATCCCGACAAAATACTGAGCGCTACAAGCGCCAGACTCAACTCGAGCCTTTGTCGACTTTTTTCAAGTAGATCACTCATACGCGAGCCCCTTCGCCAAGCGTACGGTCGCAAGCCTCGGCTAAAGGGACGACGCGCAAAACCTGATTGGCGTAAAAGCACGGCTGCAATGGCCTGTCCGAAAGTTCTGTGGCCTCAATCAGCGCGCGAACGGAACCGACAAAATCATCGGAAAAATTTGCAGTAGCGGTCAGAGGAATATCAACATCCACTGCCCAGTGCTCTGATTGAAATCTCCACCCGCTGAGTCCAGACCAACGCGTCAATGTCTGTCTGAGATTGACGTCTGTACTTGTCACGGCATAGAAGGGTTGAGTAGTTGATTTGAGGGTCTCAGCAGCAACAGGGATGGATTGTGGCGTAGTTGGACGTTGACTTTGGCTTGGGCCTGACGTCACTGTAACGAGCTGACTGGTTGCGGGAGATGAGACTCGACGCGCTTGCGCTTGTTGATGTGCGCCTCGGAATACAAGTCTTGTCCAAGTGCCCTCAAGCTTGGCGTAGGGTCCATGGCGCTCGTAGGTCACGAGCTGTTCCCCAGCCTCACTGAACCCAAAGATCGCAGGCAATACCTGTCCTGTTTGCCATTGGAGCCACGTATGTGTTGAATCTGAAAATACTTGCAGTGGAGCAACGGCTCTATCGCCTGACAAACGCCACGAAAAATCCAGAGCGCCTTTTGGTATCGCGCCTGGGTTGTCACGCGGACTTATTCTCCAGCCAGGGGCTGATCCAACACAAGCTTGCAGTGTTAACACAAGCACTAAAAAGGCGCTACCTGTCCATGTCCGTAACATTTTTACATCGCATTTGTTCGAGGACGGTTATCTTGGCGCCTAACCTCTTGTTCGACAATTGCATGTAGTACGCATGGAATAAATCAACACCAAAGAAAAACGGAGCCCGCAGGCTCCGTTTTTCTGGCAATGATAATTTTATTTGCGTCTTGGCGCAGGAGCTGGAGCATCCTGTGATAAAACCTTGGCCTGATCAACAGCCTTGGTCAATGCCTCGACAGGCGGCGTATTAGCAGAGAGCGCCGCATCAAACTCGCGGCTCAAAATCGGCTCGATTTGGGGATAGTTGCGCAAACGGAATCCGCGACTGTTGGGATCTTTGACGTTACGCATGCTGTCCACGAGTTGGCGTGCTCCTGGAATGCGATCGTAAAACGCAGCATCACCTGTACGGAAAGCGGCATCGGTCAGCGGCAAAAACCCAGTGCGCTGGTGCCATGCCGAGGCAATGACCGGCTGGGCAAGGAACGACAGGAATGACATGGTCGCTTTATCTTGATCCTTGGTGTGACCCGAGGTTGCCCAGAGCGCTGCCCCACTTACGTAAGGTGCACCTGCGGTGCGAACAACTTGGTCATAGAAAGGCAGCGGTGCAATACCGTAGCTCAGGCCTTTGGTATCTTGCATCCTGGCCAAAGCTCCCGAGGTCGTTGTAATGACCGCACAACGGTTTTCGGCGAACATCACATCGGCTTCTGCACCATTGCTGTTATGGGGAAACAAGTCTGAACGCTTCCAACTCACCATAATGGACAAATGGCGCATGAACACGGGGTCCAACAAATTGAGTTGTGCACCGCGCACCTTAGGATCTAAACCATTACCTGGAGTAACGTACAAAGCGCCATTAATCGGTGCCATGTTTTCAAGGTGAGTGGTGACCTGATGGCTCGTTGCGAAAGGACACTGATAGTGCGCCTTATCTCTCAAGAGGAGTAAATGATTTTGCAGTTCAGGCCATGTTTTGGCAGGCTTGTTGGAGTCCAAACCCGCTTTTTTGTAACCGGCGACGTTATAAAACATCACAGGAATTTCTGCCATGTAAGGGAAAGCCATCAGCCGACCTTGTCCGTCACGCATGAAACCCGTGGTTTGTGTCAGAAACCAGTTGGCATCCTTCATGGGGTATTGCTTGAGCAACTGGTGCAACGGAATGATGTCTTTGTGCTGAGCAATGATTTCTGGAGAACGGTTGTCATTGAGTTGGACGAGATTGGGCTTGCGCTTTTCTGCGATAGCCGCTTCACCGGCTTTGCGCATGGCTTCCTGGTTGGGAAAAGCTCTCAAGACAACATTGACGTCTTTTTGTTCATTGTTGAAACGTCGGGCGATTTTCTCGAACTCTGACTTATGGACCGAAGTCATGGTGTGCCAGACTTCGATGTTGACGGGATTGGCCTGTGCGGGGAGTACAAGAGCACAAGATAAACCGAGCACTGCGGCAATACGCTTTAGGAGGGTCACGCTGAAAATCCTATGGATAGAATTCAAATACACAAAACCTTTGTGCAAGGAGGAAATCATTTTACTGCGGCAATATCTGCTTCGGAAGTAAAAGCATCGGCAAAAAATGCTTCGTCCGGTAATGCGCACTGAGTCACGAACTCGCGTCGGGCGGATTCCACCACGATCGGAGCTCCGCATGCGTAAACCTGATGACCCATCAGACTTGGGAAGTCTTCCATGACAGCCCGGTGAACAAATCCAGTCCGTCCGATCCATCCGTCTTCGGGTAGCGCGTCGGAGACCACTGGAATGAACTTGAAGTTTGGCAAGGTTTTTGCCCAATGCTCAGCCAGCTCGCTCATATAGAGATCCGCCGGACGTCTTCCACCCCAATACAAGGTGACTGGACGTTGGATGTTTTGATGTGCCATATGCTCGACAATCGCCTTGATGGGGGCAAAGCCTGTCCCGCTCGCTAACATCACGATCGGCAAGTCGCTGTCTTCACGCAAGAAAAAAGAACCAAACGGTCCCTCTACACGCAAAATTTCACGCTCTTTCATCTGGGTCGCACCGGCACCAAACACATGATCCGTGAATAAACCGCCCGGCAGATGACGGATATGCAACTCAAGGGCAGCCGCATCATGAGGAGGATTTGCCATAGAGTAGCTACGTCGCTTGCCATCTTTTAAGATAATTTCAACGTATTGACCCGCATAAAAACGAAAGCTCTCGGTCGCGGGCAACTGCAATTTCAGCAGTGCGACATCAGCCGCCGGACGCTCTATCGAGGTCACGCGCGAGGGTAGTTTTCGAATCTGAATATCCGAGGCCAGACGAATTTCGCGGGATTCGATCACAAGATCAGAGGTGGCACGCGCCTGACACAGCAATGTAAAGCCCTCGTGGATTTCTTCGGGCGTCAAAATCTGTGCGGCACTATTGTCGCCCTCGACGGTCCCCGACACAACCCGCGCCTTGCATGTCGAGCAGGCTCCACTGCGGCAACTGTAGGGCAACAAAATGCCCGCTGCGAGGGCGGCATCCAAGACGCTTTTATCGGGATCCGCGGGGAACTGATGCAGGCTGGGTTGAACGGTGACTTGGAACGACATAGCAATACCTAAAAAAGGGCGTGAATCGTGATGTGCAGCATTTTATCTTTAAAGCACTGGCGATAGGATCGGTTCTTTAGAACGAATATCAAGCAGCCTGCCCTTGCGCGCCCGCTTGGAAATATAGATCTCCAGCAAGGCACCACTGAGGATATCTTGGACTTGCTTTGTCCGGTAGGTACCGGTAACCCTTAAACCGGCTTTCGATACAGGCACGGTCTGCGCCAACACATCAGGCGCGTCAATCCCCATCAAGATCGTGCCGCGCCCACCGGAAGCAAGGCTCTTGACCTCATCGATGGCAATGACCAGCAGCTTGCCACGCGTTGTCAGAAACGCTACGTGTGTGGCCAATGCAAAAAGTGGGACAGGACGTAACAAACGGTCCTTTTCCTCGAGCGTGACGAACTGCTTGCCCGCACGTTGACGACTAGTCATATCGGAGAGTTTGGTCGAAAAACCAAAGCCTTGGCGGGTACTGAGCAACCATTTGCTCTCGGCTGCTGCGGCGATCATATGTTCGATGTGGGAGCCTGGTTCGAGATCAATCATCGAGGTCACGGGTGCGCCATCACCACGCGCCGAGGGCAGCCCAGAGACGGCGACGCTGTAAACACGACCGTTATCACCGAAAGCAATCAACGCGTCCGTGCTACGACACTCAAACACGCCATAAGGACCATCACCCGCTTTAAAGTTGAATTGCGCAACGTCGTGACCGTGCCCCTGGCGAGAGCGCAACCACCCTTTTTGGGACACAATGACTGTGACAGGCTCATCGAGAACACGCACTTCTTTGACTGCGCGCTCGGCCACCTCAATGAGGGTCCGACGCTCATCACCGTAGAGTTTCGAGTCTGCTTCGATTTCTTTGACAACAAGTTTTTTGAGTGCCGTGGGCTGTTCGATCAACTCTCGTAATTTTTGCTGCTCGGCTTGCTTTTCTGCCAGTTCTTGTTCAATTTTGAAGCCTTCGAGTCGTGCGAGCTGACGAAGACGCATGTCAAGAATATCATCGGCCTGACGCTCGCTTAATTTAAAACGCGCCATCAAGGCGGGACGAGGTTCGTCGGATTCGCGAATGGTTTGGATGACTTCATCCACATTCAGATACACCAACATCCGCCCTTCGAGCACATGGATGCGATCGGTAATCTTGTCAAAACGGTAGCGCGTGCGACGAAGGACCGTGCTGGTGCGAAAGCCAATCCACTCCAACAATACCTCACGCAGCCCCTTCTGTCGGGGTCTGTGATCCGTCCCAATACACACCAGATTCATGGCAACACTTGTTTCCATGCTGGTCAACGCCAACAGCGTCGTGACGAACTCATCACGATCAATTTTTGAGGTTTTAGGTTCAAACACCATACGAACAGCGGCATCTTTGCCTGACTCGTCACGCACAGCATCCAGCAAAGCAAGCATCTGTGTTTTGGTCTGTTGCTGTTCGGGTGTTAAGGTTTTCTTGCCTGCTTTGACTTTAGGATTGGTCAGATCCTCGATTTCTTCAAGTACTTTTTGGCAAGAAGCACCGGGTGGTAACTCGTGCACAACCAGTTGCCACTGACCACGCGCCATTTCCTCGAACTGCCAGCGGGCGCGCGCTTTGAGCGAGCCGCGTCCGGTTTGATAAATTTGAGCGATTTCCGCGGGCGCCGTGATGATCTGACCTCCGCCGGCAAAATCAGGCCCTGGGACCATTTGATAGAGATCTGCATCGGCAAGCGCAGAATTTTTAATCAGCGCAACGCATGCCCCGGCGATTTCGCGCAAATTGTGAGCGGGGATTTCAGTTGCCATGCCGACCGCAATACCGGAGGCGCCATTGAGCAACATGACGGGTAAGCGGGCCGGGAGCATGGAGGGCTCTTGATGGCTACCATCGTAATTGGGGATGAAATCAACGGTGCCCTCGTCGAGTTCGTCGAGCAACAAGCGCGCAAAAGGCGTCAGACGAGCCTCTGTATAGCGCATAGCGGCTGCATTATCGCCATCTCTGGAGCCGAAGTTACCTTGACCGTCAATGAGGGGGTAGCGTAAGGAAAACTGCTGCGCCATTCTGACCAAGGCGTCATACGCTGCCTGGTCACCATGCGGATGGTATTTACCTAATACATCACCCACCACGCGGGCGGATTTGACGGGTTTAGCCCCCGACTGCAGACCCATGGCCTGCATCGCATACAGAATCCTTCGCTGTACAGGCTTTTGTCCATCGCCCACATCGGGGAGCGCGCGACCGCGCACAACAGACACCGCGTAATCGAGGTAGGCCTGTTCAGCGTACAAGCCAAGGGTCAAGGATGCATCTGCATCGCTTGGGTCAAACAAACCAGGTTGAGAACCGTCAGTCATTTAGATATCAACCTCTGCGAGATTGCCTTTTTCTTCAAGCCAAGTGCGACGGGCGCCGGATTCGCCTTTACCCATCAACATGTCAAACATTTGCGTCGTTGCGGTCTGATCGAGCGCACCATAACCGACCGGCAGCATGCGCCGAGTGTCTGGATTCATCGTCGTTTCCCAAAGCTGGGTTGGACTCATTTCGCCAAGACCTTTAAAGCGACTGATATCCCAGGAACCTTCGCGCACGCCTTCTTTACGAAGTTTGTCCTGCACAGCCTCGAGTTCGCCTGTATCCAGACAATAGACCTTGCGGGCGGGCCGCTTGCCCAACGCCGGCACATCTACGCGAAAGAGCGGCGGTCGCGCGACAAACACATGACCGAGCTCGACTAAGCGTGGGAAATGTTTATAAAAGAGTGTCAGCAACAAGACCTGTATATGGGAACCATCAACGTCCGCATCAGAGAGAATACAGACGCGCCCGTAGCGTAAGCCTGAAAGATCGGGCGTGTCATTGGGGCCGTGAGGATCCACACCAATCGCCACAGCGATATCGTGAATTTCGTTATTGGCGAACAAACGATCCCGATCGACCTCCCAAGAATTCAACACTTTTCCGCGCAAAGGCAGAATGGCTTGAAACTCTTTGTCACGTCCCATTTTGGCGGAGCCACCTGCAGAGTCGCCCTCAACGAGAAAGACTTCGGTACGGGCTGTATCGGAGGACTCGCAATCGGTCAGCTTGCCTGGC
>Ga0247843_1005088_pt1 | contig 18726 bp, 16 predicted proteins | sample LaCruzMarch2017__FD_192420 | JGI IMG/M metagenome (GOLD analysis project Ga0247843, IMG submission 192420) | Freshwater microbial communities from meromictic Lake La Cruz, Castile-La Mancha, Spain - LaCruzMarch2017_8m | ecosystem: Environmental > Aquatic > Freshwater > Lake | place: Spain...
ACCAGTGTCCATCTGATGGACGACGAGGGACCTTGCCAGGCATTACCATTTTCCAGTTTGCAGGTATATTTTTCTCAAACCAAGACGAGGCAGATAATGTATCACTTGCCACAAACACACTCACTTTATTTGAAGAAGTATTCCTTGACGTCACATACTTTGTTGTCATGGCCACTAAGGTACTATTTAACCCAGCTGACATGTACAATGCGCAAATTGCTGATTGCATAGTAAGTCTGTGTCCAATTCCGCAGCAAGCCCCGATTGAAACTGGTGGTAAAGAAGTGTTTGGAGATGGAAGGTGTATATTATCCCAAAAATTGCTACTATAGGTCTATGCCTAAGTAGACTGGTTTTTTGCTGCTGATTGATCTACTACTCTTGAGGCTCACCAAATGAATATTCATAGACATCCTTGTACAGTCCATATTGTTTGATGTTGACGCTGCCTTTTATGTTGTTGAGTGCAGGTATAATCAGGATGAGGAAGCTGAAGAGACAAAGACATTTGCCTCCTTGTTGACGTCGTGGACGGACAGGTTGATTGATGTCATTATTGCGGGTGTATCTTCTAATCCCCCATCACTCATACAAAATGACCATTGACCAATAGACCAACCAACAACCAACAACCTCTCTTCAAGACCACTCCTCTCTTCAACTACTAGGGGACCAACCTACAACCTATCTACTCTTGTTCATTTAGTACGTGACGATGACAGGAGCTGGCCGTCCAATTTTAGGAGTGCACTACTACCAAACTCGTATGCGAGTACTCTTTATTGTCCTAATTTCATTTGTAGTACTCTTTGGCACCTACGTTCTCTTGGGCACTGAAGCTCCCACTCCCACGACGACGACGACGACAACAACAATAAAACCACAACAAGAGAGAGAGAGAGAGAGAGGAGAGAGAGAGAGAGAGCGAGAGAGAGAGAGAGAGAGAGAGATTTCTTTGACAAAAAGTGGTGCGTCAATGTTGGCACATGAAATTAAAAGCATAGTGCATCTACCAGAGAAGTCAATGATTGTAATCAATCTTAAAACACAGAGGGAGTGCTTAGAGCCGCATTTAATTGGTCGAATTTCTGGACCAATGCTTGCCAAACTTGTTTGGGAGGAGAAAGGTACATCTCAGAAGGACAGTTATGTTATTGTCGGGCGCTACAACTTGCCTTCTCTGCTTCCAGGGAAATATTTCCTTGAAATTCTTGCAACCATGTGCAACAAACTTACTGTTCATACATCCAATATTACTAGCATTTGTATGGTAGACCCTTCTCGGCAACAATTGACAGAGGATTGGGTTTTTATAAATGTTCTTCCTTCATCACTTTCAATGCTGACTGATGATGAGAATACTAGGACTATTATTGGACGCTGGTATGATGCATCACCAGCAGGCAGTAATAATACATACCTACCACTATATACAAGATTCCAACCTCAGAACTGCATGGGCGACAACAGCACTTCTGTCAGATGCAGTAAAGCTACCAATCTTGAACGGTTTGAACCATACAAGTTTAATTTTACGAAGCAGATTGATATTAAGAAGTTATTGGAGGGGAGGCGAGAAAAAATCTGCTTCGTTGGTGCAAGTCATTCACGTACGTTAATTCAACACTCGAAAGCGTTAGAGACAATCCTCAATGACAAAAGCAACAGCAGCAGCAATAGCCTAAGTAAATGGAGAGGAGATGCAAATGGATTAAATTCATCACTTGGAGAAATACTTCAGTTTGATTTTGTTGAAGCTAAATTTGCATCAAACCTTACGACCAAAATAAATGAAATTATCAATAAAAATTGCACCCAGGTTATTATTGGGACTGGTCAGTGGGATGCTGGCTGGCCAGGTAATGATGTAACCCCATTCAACGTGTACGAAGAAACTCTGAAAACAGTCATGGTTTTGATGCTAAGATTTCTTCCTCCCAGTATGCATGTATTTTATTGTTACGTTCAGTGAGTGTTTTTCACATTTCACACACTGTTCAGTGAGTGTATTTTTCAAACATTGTCTGAGTTTCACACATTTTTGAGATAATATATATGCTTAACAACTTGTTGTTCTTTTCTTCTTGTACATAAAGCTACAATCCCATTGGAGACCACACAGGACATTGTCCTCCAAAGGATTGGAGAAGTCCAAATGTTATTGAGATTACAAAAAGAGCCTGCAAAGCGTCTGGAATGCGGTTTATTGACACATCTGATATCATGGGAATCATGTGGGATCGAGCTAGTGATTGGTGTCATTATCAAGATATTAGCTCTGATATGGAGATGATATACTTTGTTAGGATGATCCTTTCAAACGAATCAACCTTGATCACGTAGTTCGGTCATCTGATGCCAGACAAGGATCTACTTTTGCTCTTGCTTGACCAGAGAATTTATGGGGGATGCTATGTTGAGATGTTCAATATGTTTATGTAGTGTGAATCAATGGTAATGGATTTTTGAAGTAATTGTTAGAACACTCAACATTTTTAATTGATACGAAGTTAAATTTATTAGATAAATGCTTATGCTTTTAAGAGTCGTGTGATTCCAATGCAATGATTGGTACTGGAAAAATATTTGTCGGGAAATCTTGTTGAAATCTTTGATACACGACGCGAAACCCTGCAAGCTCTGCTATTGCCAATATGTAGGGAAGTGATCTTGTACTACTAGCATCATCTCGGTCGACAATGAATGCCTCCTGTTCGCACGTGTTGTCCTTAATTACAACTACTCCTCCTCGTCGTAATCCTACAGCACATCGTTTCAGAAATGCAACAAGGTCATCATCGGTTAAGTATCCAATCATCCACTGCATCCAAATGATATCATACGACTGCTCTATGGGTGTAAAGTCTTGCAGTCCTTTGCAGAAGTACCGACACTTAGCAGCGTCGTCGCCAAGGTATTCAGTAGCAGCAGAAATCAAGCGTGGGGATGGCTCGACTAAATCGCATTGAGTAAGACCTAGTGGAAGCAGCAATCCTTTGGACACTCTGCCAATACCTAATTTTGTCACATGGTAGTCGAAAGTACTTTTAGTCGACAAAATGATCTAAAATGATGCGCTACTCGATCACATATCATGCCTGCATATCTAATGATATCTTACCTGCACCACATTCACATGCTCGAGTAGGAACACCACCATTCTCCTCTTGTGTGAGTTTTAACTCTGGACGTATTGCCAATTTCAAATGTCGAATAAAATCAGCAGACCCTTCCATGTCTTGCGTTGACAAAATAGCAAAGCCACCGAGAACCCCATCAATGTCTGGCGTGCAGTTCGTCTCGTCCTCCCAGTAGTCAAACGCATGTTCGTACCAACTTCGACGATCATCTTCTGTTCGAATCTCCTCCTTCCATTCAATAATAGACTCATAGGTTACGCCAGTGTCGTCATAATCTGAATCTCGACCATGTATTTTATCACCCGACTTTAGAAGCAAACCCTGAATTTGATTGGTAATGTCCATCGCTGCGCAGTAGCAAATTCTGCTTCAGATAGCTCTGCCCTGTAGCCCGACGAGGAGATGAGCGACACAAACAGCAACTTGACGGACGGCGTCCAATCACTCCCAACCACAGAGACACGGAGCAAGGGGAAGGAGTGAGGGGTGAGCCCTCGCCGCCAAAACCATCCTCCCCAACATCTAGTACCACAACACCTCGACGCACCACCTCCTAGCTTAGGAGTCAACTTTTCGATCCAGCTAATAATATTATACTCATATGAATACACCAGAAAGGTCGGCATCGTTCATCCTTGATGACGATCAGGAAAAAATCGAGTACGCAGCTGATACAAAGGTATCCAACGCTGGTACATTCACATTCAACAAGGAGGATCATACCGTTGGGAATTTACTACGGATGCAACTACTACGAGACCCAACGGTAAAGTTTGCTGGATACAAACATCCGCATCCACTCATTCATAAAATATTATTAAAAATCCAAACAACGAGTTCACAAACATTACCTTCTGAGGCATTAAGTGCAGCAATCGAAGATTTAAGTAATGAAACTGATCATTTGATTACACAGGTGACGGATGCAATTGATAAATGGAAGAAGGAGAATGATACAGGTATGATGGGGATGTAAAAAATAAACGCAACGAGGAAGATAAACTGGGTTATTTTGGTGTGTTAATGAAAGTATACAAATGTCAATACACAATCACAATAAAATTATATTAGGGGGTTGACCGCTAAATGAATGAATGCGTTAATAGTTTTATTATTATCTTTGCTAGGTACATAGTCTTGGACATTGTCTTATTGCCAAACTGCCGTGTTTGTACAAGCCGTTGCAAGTTGTATGTACTTGGGATTTGCCGCAACAGCACCAACTCTATCCACATGTCCTCTCAGTTTCCTTGTTAGCAATCCCGATTCTGCATGGTAGCAACTCACAGTCCCATCATCATTACCACATATAATCGACATATCGTCAGCAGTGAAGCATGTTGCCATTGGGTACGTTTGAGTGGCTGTTGTTGAAGACGGTAGAGTCTCCGTTTGGAACGAGTGGATGACGTTTCCCTCATACCCATCTAGAGACAAAGTCAATCCTCCCATCGCTCCTATGAGAATTTGTTTCCCGGATTTATTAAATTCCATAGATGTCCATTCAGCCTTTGATAGTGCATAGGCACGCTCAGGTGTGCTACCACTCACACGTATCTTCGCCTCAACGTCCTGTCGTGTTGTTTTCATCTCTGAGAATGGTCCCACGGAATAATTCCGAGCATCGTACAAATGAATATGCTAAAAAAAATAAGTCGTGGAGAAAGTCAATGTTAATTGTCCAAAGGAGGAAATGTGAAAGACACATATCTATGTGAAGGGGAACAAAAATAAAACTCACATATCCTTCTCCTCCTCTCATAACACCAGTAATCCCAAATACTAATCCTGTACTATCAAATGCAGCCAATGGCGAACCTTCGACAATGTCAGGTAATTTCATTTCTGCCAAACTATTCCCCGATTTGCCACAATCCCAAAGCTTCACAGTCCCATCAACACACGAAGTTAGGAAAGTATCATCTACCGGGCTCATACTCATACTAGTAATGACACCGGAATGACCCTCGAATTTACGTAAAATCTTATTATCATGTACACTTAGGTAATGGACATCATTCTTCATTGGAACGCCACAATTTGACCCAGGCGTAAAAAGAACACAGTGTGTATGATGTGTCGATTTCACAATCCGTATCCCTTGATTCTGAAGTCGTATCATTTTGTTATTGTATTCTCCACCGCCACCGATGACGATATTATTATTGGACGTATTTCCATTGAGACAGTCCACGACACGCAGTATCGAATCCTTCTCTGATGCCACGAACAGATTTGAGCCAGATGAATGATAGGAAAGTGAGGTCACGGGTGCACGACCACGTACAACGCAGCCCATCTTCGGGTCTACATTCGTGAAGTCCATCACCTTCAGAGATAAGCAACCCACCCGATCAACAACACAGGCGAGTGGTGGGAAGGTAGGGTTGGTGATACCGGGCAAGTGATACCGGGCAAGTGTGGTGGGCAAGGTAGGGTCTCGGGCAGTTCGTTTCCCGCCAATGTCCAACACCGTTCACTTTTCGAAAGAACTCCTCAGAGTGGCATTTCATATTAAAACATCAACGACGTGAAGGAACACGATGAAGCTCTCTCAGGCAGCCACTATCCTTCTCGCTTCGGCGGTCGGCTCGGGGGCATTCCTCATTCCTCGAGGCGCTGCTCCATCTTCGTCATTGTCTTCGTCGTACTCGAAAGTTGTATCTTTCACATCTGTTCCACGTAGTGCGAATGGTCCCGTTTTCCGCCCGCTTTTCATGAGCGCCGTCGAGGAAATCACAGAGAAGAAGGAGGAGCAGGGAGAAACCTTCGAGTGAGTGCCCTTGTATGGTTGCAGAGATGTAGTACTAATTGATTTTGTTGTTTTATGTCTATCTAATTTTTCTATTCCATCAATGTGTCTTCAAAAACGAACCCAGATTCCAGGCCGATGTTGGACGGGTTATGGACATTATCATCAACTCATTGTACTCCAATCGTGACGTCTTCCTTCGTGAACTAGTGTCTAATGCTGCCGATGCATGCGACAAGAAACGTTTCCTCTCTATTAGTGGTAGTGATGCGGATGGTACCGACCTAGCAAAGCCATCAATAAGAATCAAGGCAGATCGAGAAGCTGGGACTGTAACGATTGAGGATTCCGGTGTGGGCATGACCAAGTCCGAACTTATGAACAATTTAGGCAAGATTGCACAATCAGGTACAAAGAAATTTGTTGAGGCATTGGGCGAGGGTGGGTCTGCGGGAGATGTCAATCTTATTGGACAATTTGGTGTGGGATTCTACTCGGCATATCTTGTAGCGGACAAGGTAACCGTCGTTACTCGATCGATGCAACCGAATTCAAAACAACTTCGTTGGACATCCGATGCTAGCTCGTCGTACACCATTGCAGAGGAGGAAGACGATGGTATTGATCTGATCGAGGGATCTGGTACAAGGTTGATCCTACAGATGAAGGATGACGCACTCGAGTACCTCGAACCATCAAAGCTTGAGAGTCTGTTAATGAATTATTCCGAATTCATTGAATTTCCTATATCTGTTTGGAAAGAAAAGACAGAGTATGTCAAGGTTGTTGACGAGGAGGCAGAGGCCAAGGCTAAGGAGGAGGATGTATCGTCTGAAGAGAAGGATGACGAGGGAGACGATGTAAAGCCAAAGGAACCAAAGATGAAGACTGTACCAAAGACGACTGAGGCATACGAACAGATGAATACGAATAAACCAATTTGGTTAAGGGCACCGTCAGAGGTTACATCAGATGAGTACCGTGATTTTTACCAGTCCGCGTTTAGGGCCTCGTACGATGAGCCTTTGGCCCACACTCACTTCAGTCTTGAGGGGCAAATTGAATGCAAGTCCATCCTGTACATCCCAGGGATGCTCCCATTTGAGCTTTCTCGAGATATGTTTGATGAAGATAGTCGTAATATCAGACTTTATGTCAAGCGTGTGTTTATCAACGACAAATTCGATGACATCGTGCCTCGGTGGCTCAAATTTGTTAGGGGTGTTGTTGACTCGCAAGACCTGCCACTGAACGTCTCACGTGAGATACTACAAAAGTCGAAGGTTCTCAGCATCATCAACAAGCGTTTAGTGCGTAAGAGTCTTGATATGATACGTGATATTGCCGACGATACCGAGGATGAGAGCAAATACATTATGTTCTGGAATAACTTTGGTAAGTACTTAAAAGTTGGTGTCATTGAAGATGCAAAGAATAAGGATGACATCGTGCCACTGCTACGATTCTTTTCGTCGAGGAGTGTCAATGAGTACATCAGCCTCGATGACTATGTTACCAATATGAAGGAAAATCAGAAGCAGATATATTATGTAACAGCGGATGGTAAGGCCAAGGCCCAAAAGAGTCCAGCGGCGGAGAAGGTTCGGAGTCGGGGCTATGAGGTGTTATACCTAACGGAACCGCTCGATGAGATCATGATCGAGTCGGTAACGAAGTTTAAGGATTATAAGCTGGTCGACGTGTCGAAGGAAGGACTAAACTTCGACGACGAGGATCAGGAGGAGCGGAAGAAAAAGGAGGACCAGCTAAACGCCGAACACAAAGTCGTGAAGGAATACTTGGAGGCTGTGTTGGCGGACAAGGTTCAGCGTGTCAAGATGACCGATCTTCTAGCCGAGAATCCTGCAGCACTTGTCCAGAGTGCGTATGGGATGTCTCCCACGATGCAAAGGTACATGAAGGCGCAAAACGTAGCGTCAGGCGGAAGTGACGCTGGTATGATGGGTAGTTTCAATCAAGCTGTGTTAGAAGTCAATCCTAATCACCCTATTGTGAGGGACTTGGAACGAATGGTAAGGGGCAAGAGTGGTGAGGAGGAGGAGGAGGAGAGCGACAATGATGTGGCAAAGAACTTTGCGGTATTGCTGTATGATGTTGCTGCACTGACAAGCGGATATGAAATCGAAGACTCAGGAGACTTTGCTGGCAGAATCATGTCTATCATGAAAAGCAAGTCCTCGGTATCTAGTGGTGGTATCAAGGACGCTGAAGTTGAGATTGCAAAAGCAAGTGTTGCTGTGGTTGAAGAACCGGAAGCAGAGGACAAGGTAGATGGCGATAATGATAATGAGACTACTGAGGCAACAAAAAGCAGTGAAATAATGGATGCCGAAGTTGAGACGCCGAATAATGACAATTCAAATGATTTGGAGTAATGCAGTACCGTCTAGTATACTACGCGTGACTACATTAAAAGCTCAATACTCATGAAGAAAGCTTGATTGATTTCTTAACTTAAATTCACGTTTGATTCTATTTTCATTGCCACCAAAAAGACATTATTCTTCATTCCTTAATATGAAATTAGACAGTACCTTCTATTGTGTCATGCAAAACATCTGCTGGGAGAGTGTGGTGGTAAAAAGCAACAGAAGAAGATTGTGTTGGAGTCTCACTTGGATGATGTGGTAGGTTATGATTGGGGCACCTAACCCACTTCATACTCATAGCAGATCTGCATCATACAGTATAATGGGCTGCAAGGAAAGCAAAAGCAGTACAATCAGCAATCAGCAAGATCAGCAAGTGAAAAAAAATGGCAAGACGTCAAGCAGATTCAATCAGGGGGTGACAGAGGTAGAAAGCGATTTTGAGATAGACTAGGACTAAATAACCAAGCATGCGGGAAAGGCACGATAATATTGGAAGAGTACATCCAATCATTTCTGGACTCTTTTGTGAGAAGAGACCTCATCCATCATCAATCACAAGGCTAATGAAGTCAAACAAACAACTAAGAAAGCCAGACTACAACCAAGACATCACAATGATGTGGATGAGACTACACTCTTAGTCTGTTTCTGGCTTACCAGAGGGAAACCTACGGGCTGTTACCAAAGGAGATGGGCACATCCCTACTTGGTCGCCCCTGGCGTCCTTGCTGTGTCAAAACAGCAATCAAAAGACCTCTACAGCTATCCAAGCTATATAATAAATTTATTTATTTATACATTACATGTGTTTCAGCACCTCCCACCCTCTTCATACTTATGTAAGGTCTACTTCATACATACATAACGTATTTGAGCATCTCCTACTGTGGCTAGGGGTCATAAGGATGCAACCCCAACCTTATATCAGCTGGGAGAGCGGAAAAGGAAAAGTAGTATGAGAATCACTCAGTTTCTCACTTGGATGATGCTGCAGTTATGATTTGGGCACCCCACACACTTCATACTCATAGCAGGTCCACTTCATACATAAATAATGTGTTTCAGCACCTGCTATAAGGGTGCAACCCACACTGATATGTGCTCTCTGAGAGTGAAAGAGGAGCGGCAGTAGGAGAATCAATAGGTTTTTCACTTGGATCATGCTGTAGGTTATAATTGGGGCAGCACCCCACCCACTTCATACTCATAGCAGGTCTAATTCTTACATATGTGATGCCTTTCAGCACCTTCTATTGTGGCCGGTGGTCATAAGGAATAAGGATGCAACCTCAACCTGATATATTCTTGATTTCACAGTCAAGTGGTAGTAGGAGAGGAGTGTGTGGTTTCTACACTTGGAGCATGCTGCAGGTTATGATTAAGGCTACCTGCCACCCACCACTTTATACTCATATAGGGTCTTCTTCATGAGCAAGTCTATTTGTAGAGTCTATTGCCATATTATTCATTTGGACTATGTCATGGATGTTTGAGTTTGAGTTGGAGAGCAGAGAACATATCTTAATTGTGAATTGGAGCATCTGGAATGGTGAATGTACTGGTAAGCATGGGTGGACAGTTAGAGCTAAATGCTACCAAACCTTAGATTTATTATTCTCTTTTGGTTCTGGCAACTCCTTCTCCAAATAAAATTTTCAGTCCCACGGAAACATCTTCGGGCAGTCAACAATCGCTCCTTTGCAGCAAGAAAGAAGGAGAAGAAGACGACAAAAGTCAGTGTTGGTTTTCCACATCTGTTGCTAATGGCTCCAGAAAAAGTGAAGGACCACGTGGTTACAAAGGTTACCAAAACGAATGAGATCATCAGGGAGTATCACAATGTCTCCACCACAAAAAATCCCAAGAGGCGTATGCATACAATTCAGCACCGGAGGAGAAGAATCACTTGGACCTGTTCTCTTCTTGTGTCAATCGTCGCCTTATCCTCTGGAATCAACTCACTTATTGCAAGACGTCCATGATTACGGCACCGAGGCAATTAGAATATAGGGTGATTCAGATATCAAAGAGGTGCAGCACGAAGAGGACAAATGTGTCTCACCGACTCAATCGAAAGAGTCTTTTTCAAAGATGAAGACTCAAATTCAATAAACCACGTAACCTTGTGGCGACAGGATCATGACCATGGAATATTGCAAGAGCGTGGTCTTCCCCGGTTTCAACGTGAAGGCCGGATAGAGGAAAACAAAAGAAGTTGCTTTGAGAACTTGGAATCGATTGATATCTTAGTTGGTAACAATAAGTGGTAGAATTTATGTATTTATAGTATTATTTTGACATATGAATTTTGATTGCAAGGGACAAGCTAGATCGCCGACTCTAAGGATGGAATGTCCTCCTTATTCATGCTCATGTCTACAGGACAAGCGGCCTCATATGTTAACTCTTTCTCCATTGGTGTGGAGAACGAATGCACCATTGTCATATTGTCTCTTGCGCTTGTGCCACTTTCTCCAGATGCGTGACCATATTGATTGTACATCCATGTCATGGCTGCATGCCGCTCTCTCATCATCCTATGCTTGGCATGAGATTCCAGTTCGTGCCAATTTGTGTGCATTTGTTCATCATTGAATCCTTCGTCATTAGGACGACAAGAATGAGAGATAGGGTAATCATAATTTCCCGGTTGAGGAGGAGGTCCATATCTGGATGGATCTGTGTGCATTTGTCCTGGCACAATTAGATGTGTTGGAATCTGGCATTGTTGATGTTGCATACGATATTCGTCACCATCACCAGCCTCCTGTGGACTGTTGTCTTTCGGGCTCCAATCAATATATGGGAGTGGCGATGAGGACATACCTTCGTCTTTCAACTCCTTACAAAGACCACCAGACATGGGTGAAGCGCCGAACTTGAATCCAGGAGTTATCATTGCAGATGGAGATAGCAAATACATGGGCGATATGTCAGAGTTTGCAAACGATAATCCGGTACTTCCAGGAGTAAGTGATGCAAAGCCAGGTGTAGCAGAAGCGGGATCAATATGAATACCAGCTGCGCTCTCATCTCTCACCAGCTTAAGACGTTTCTTCATAGGGAGTGAGCTTGATGTGGATGCTTCCTCGCAATCTAAGTTGTTTTGTTGACGAGCCTCTTTCCGTCGAGAAGGAGATGGCGTGATAGCCATGCTTGACATCTTGGTATTGGGTGATACTTCAAGAATATTAGGCGACATATAAGAAGCTGTAGAATCGATATGATCATTAGTTGGTGCTCCTCCATTACTCTCTCCTTTCCTGCCTTCACCAACATTATGTGATGTGCGAGGAAACCTTTTTGGAATTTGACTTGCGGCAATTTGCGAACCGTATTGCTTTCGTCGATACATTAGCTCATCCAAGGCAGTGTGACCCTCACCTTCCCCATAAATGCCAGCGTTGCGTTCATCAACGAACTCTAAGGATGTGGGCGTTAGAGGAGGCATAGAAGGAGGAAGCTTCTGGTACGTTGTTTGTCGCGGGTAGTTTCCGTGATTCAGATGAGAATAAGGATATGGCACATGCTGCTGGTGCTGCTGGTACTCCTTCTGCTGCTGCCCACATCCGCGATGTAGAACGGGCAAAGAGGTCGAATCGCCCGTACAGGGCATTTCAGATGATGTATGAGCTGGGGTCTTAGGAACATGAGCCGGGGTTGTAGGATTGACCTTCTTGTTCACCTTTGGGCGATATGTTGCACTCTTTAGTTCAAGCATCGCTTTCTGTTCCACTTCATTATTACCAGCATTATCGACGGGAATTCCCTGACTCTTCTTCGTCATCATTAGTGCTTCCTTGTATTGCGTCAGTTGTAAATCAGCAACCTTTTTGCAGTACGCCTTTGTCTCGGGGTCAATCTGTTTCCACTCCTTTGCGATGCGCTTTGTTAGTTCGAGGAAGCCGACTAACCCATGAGTCTTGCGATGCCTACGTCGAGACTTATTCAGCTTTGTCTGAGCCAGTCGATGAGTGGAATTGTACCAAAGAGGAGCCAATTTCAAATGCATAAAGCGGGATGGACGTGGGAGAATATCTTGAGGATCAGATTGAATAATGTCATGGCTCAGCACTTTGTCGGGCGAGGTTCGTGGCGTTAGATACTTGCTTTCCTCGACGTTGGCATCATCATTGGAGGATGGAGTGAGGGCAGAGACATAGCCCCTCTTCTCAGCGTCACAAGCATTCTTGGCAATGATTATATCTCTGCTCTCCGTGTCATCAGCAACTACACCAATGCCCGCATTTTCTCTCCGCTCTTTCTCAAGCTCACACAAAATACGCTCTCTTTCCAGCTGAAAAAAGATGTTGTACTCCGTGTATGGACGAGAAGGTGCTTTCTTATCGTCCTTAATGGGCTTTGGTGATGATTTCTTATGCAAGGTACGACCATCCTCCATACCTGCTGTGAAATGACTGGGAGGGGGAGGATGCGGGTAAGGTATCATATTACAGCTGTCAACGGATGGATTGCCACCGTAGTAATCATAGCCCTGGTACTGATGGTTGTGTGATGGATCATTATGATACGGATTGGATCCACTGGGTGGGACGCTGTATGGGTGATGATAGCTGTGGGGAGGCGGTTGGCCATCGTGATAGCTTGTTGGCTGTGTGCTGTAATGACTAGAGATTGGTGTTGGTCTCCCTGCCACGAAAGCGTCATACGACTGTGCAGCGGACTCGCCGTGCTTGAATGATGATGAAGAATCATACGATGATTGAACTGTGATATTTTGATTCTGGCCACTTGGACTTGGACGAGGCATAACGAGGATGAGCGTGTGTGCAGGTTCACAGTGGAATTCGTGTAGAGGTGGAATGGAATACCAAAGAGAAATGAATTGAAGTGGCTTCGTGATTACAATGCCCTTTTACCTCCCATTCTATCTGTTCTCGTTCAAACCTGCTATCCCTATCGAATTTTGCTTGAGTATCGTCGTTGGGGGATGAATTTTTGCTTGGAAATTTGAGTTTCTTTTGTCCAAACACTTACGTTCAAATTTGTACGTACATAGGAATCGTTAGCGCTATGGGTGCTTCGCCTCGCTGTGGTCTTCCGTTGTTGTGGGTCGATGAGTTCTTCCCTTTTGTTGCTTGGTCGATGTCGAGCTGGGTGTCTTCGGCCAAGTGCAATCGCTATGACGATGACATTCAGTTATAGTAGACGCCAACTCCTACTCCTGTGTCTAGTCCAGCTCATGAGAAATGCGTCGTCTCGTAATTGGATGGATGAGATTGATCCAAAGATATTACAGAATGATGGCATGCCACGGGTTCGTATAAAAACAGAGATGGAAACTACCAATCGTAGTGGTAAAAATAGAAATGATGCACAGTACGTGACAATCGAAATCGACGGCTACACCACGCCCTTGTTTGAGGAAGTGGATCCATTCGAATTTCGTGTCACAGACACACCTTCCAATGTTCCATCGAATAGTCCGACATTAAGACGAAGCGATAGTCCCAGCATCAGTTTTACGGGTCATCCGTCGGTCTCGCCAAGTAGTCTCAGCTTGCCAACGTCTGCTCCAGTCTTCTCGGTTGCTACCATACCAGTAAATCCCAACCCGGGGTACTTCAATTACGATCGATCTAGTAAATATGGTCCTGATAGATGGCGAAGTATACAAATAATTGAAAAGAATGATCCTGGTTACTTCTGGCACACATTCGATAGGGAGGACAAAACGGTGTTGAATGATTGTGGTAGGATTAAAAAGCAGAGCCCAATTGATGTATGTAGGACTCCAAAAGACGAATGCACCGAAACACATGAAATGAGACCACTGCCTGGAGACTACAAGATGGATAGCATCTTGATCAAAAAACAAATTCTGCCAAATAAACTACGTCTTATATTTGCACCGAGAACTGGAGAGGAACCGGATCCACCACAAATAGATTTCAGTTCCACTGGACAAGGTCTACTCGACATGACTAACATTGATTTCAAATTTCCATCAGAACACACAATATGCGGAAAAAGATTTGATGGAGAGATGCAATATTATGCGTACAATCCGTCCCGGAAAAGGTTTTTGGCAGTGAGTTTTTTACTTGATGCCAATGAGAGTAATCCAAAAAATGAGCACCTACGAGAAGTTATAGATGCATTCATTCCTGTATACAAAGACGACGAACGACAATGTAAAGAGAGGCAAGATTTGCTGTCCTCGACAAATAACTCAAGCAGCCTGGCAGAGATCATAAACGGCTTTGTACATAGAGGCGGTAGGAGAGAACTGCTTGAGATAGTTGACGACCGTGATGTAAGTAAAATGAGACTAGGACAGCGTGGACTGGCAACAAAATGGCATCCATTCCATCCCGATATACAAAAAACAGTCCATTTCTGGGGCTACAGCGGCTCAATCACAGAACCACCCTGCACAAGTATGGTCGATTGGAGGGTCATGGATGTCCCAACACCCATATCCATGTTGCAACTAGACCAATTCAAATATATACTCATGAATCATGTGGATGGTTATTGTCGTCAAACTAGCGTGCACAATGACGAAGGTAGTGTGGCTAGACCAACACAATATGATCAGGACTATTATAAGTGCAGCAGGGATGATTATGTAAGCGATGAGGAGGCAATCATATGTGGCCGTGAGGGTTGTAAAAGTCCGTTTGGATCTGGATTGAATCCATATTATCCACCGTTGGTAGATGTAAGAAGTGGTCCATAACTATAATGCCACATGGTTATTCAACTTAACGTTTATTACATATGTTTTCGATTGTCATGTCAGCAACAATGAGTCTGCCTAGTACTCACGATGTCGTTTTCTTTTTGTTCCTGAAGTAATACAGGAGAGAGCGTCAGAATAGAGCTCTTTCAAGGGAGTGAGTGTTAGTTCTCTTTCGCCTCTGTCCCCTATTGGCCCACCAAGACTCATCTTGAGATATTCCCTTTTTTCTAACAACATGCGGCGGACTACTGGCATCATCTGCGTCACGCTTACTCATTGTATATTGTTTGTCCCAATCCAGTGCAGAGGAGGAGAACAATGACAGTAAATAAATATAAACAATGTAAAAGAAATGGTATGAAGCTCCTAGGCGGTTCAAATTTTTCATTTTCCTCCTTCGTAGAAATACCTCATGTAAAGGAGCAGATCGTAGCTCTTCTCCTAGTCGCAGGCAAAATGGGCGTCAAGCGACGGGTGGCAGCCGCATCGGCGTCCGTATTCATCGTCCTATTGATATTACCGCTCTACATTGGGGTTTGGAATCTACTATTGACCTGTCTATCAATAAACGACAGCTATATTGAACGATCCACTCTAAGTTTGGGTAGGGAACAAGAAGATGATGTGGAGGAAAAGTACCTTTCATCGACGGTTCAGAAGGAGCATCGTAATAGTTCGCAGAAACGCCGTTCAAGGCGGAAAAAAGAACGAATACAATTACAAGAACTTCATGCACAGCAATCGCCTGCCTGTAACCCCAACTTTCGATCTTCGTCCGAGACTAAAAAGTTTAAACGGCTCTTCTTTTATCATGCACGTAAGGCCGGGGGAACTTCACTGTCTTACTACTTCGAAAAGGTGGCATTTCATCACGGATTAATCTTTAAGCAGGGAGAGGGTGTTGAGGCGGAGGAGCCTGGGACACATAAATTTCCAACATTCTATGTTGCTCACATGCGAGAACCGGTAAGACAATATCTAGTGATGGAATGAGAGTAAACATGATTATTCTCAACAATGCTGTTCTCACCACACCCCTATGTCATGTTTACTGTTCTTGCAGATTGATAGATCGATTAGCCATTTCAAATGTAAGTTGATTTTAATTTGCAACCCTTTATCTGCTTTATCATGCTAGATACCTCATCCTGAATATCTACTGACACAGATGAAGGAAGATGGGGTTGTCACTTGCTTAAGCGTATATACAAACGAGAGGATAGATTTACACCATTGGAGGAGAATGCTAAGAAACTTGAATCATGGAATGCAACAGGCGGTCATCAACCATACAAATGCGATGATGACTCTTACTTTAGGCTTCGTACATGTGCAGTTAATTGCTTCACACAGTGGTTTTCGGGAGCTTGCCCTGATATACCCATCGAAGATCAATCTCTAGCTGCCAAGACGAGATTACTGAAATACAATTTCATCATTATTCTTGACTGGCTACGCGATCCAGAGTACGCTGCTGCAGTAGAAAACTTCTTTAGTGTTCCTGGAGTGACAGAACAACGTTCATCTGGTTGCGAACCATACTCACATTATGCGAACAAAATGATTCCATTGTCCATCAATAATCGTACGCTAAATAGATTGACTGAGCTGAATGAAGTCGATATTAACCTGTATCAGGAGCTTACGAACTGTTCGGTTGGAAATAATGAGAAAAAGTACAATTTTCCATCATTTGATGTTGAGAGATTCGACAATTCAAGTGGGATACAGGTTCATTATTCGGATTATGATGAATGGAAAGAAGAACAAAAGAGACTTAGACGAGAATCTGCAAAAAAGCTAGAAGTAGCAGAGACTGTTGAATGAAAATAATATCAGTAACAAAGAATGCGTATTAGGCTATTGACCTATGTAAATGCCACTGTGAAGAGAATCAGCAAAAGATAAGGTATTGTTGAAATGATATTGATATCAAGAACCGAAGAAGACGTCTCTACTAATCCGCATGATTATGTCAACAGATTCAGACACATGTCAATGTAAAGTAAATTATTCCTCTATAACTGATCAGCCCACAACTAATACGACACTGGAATGTGAAAATCTGACTCATTCATATGCAATTGTTCATATCTTCACCTTCAGCTTACGTACTATTCTACTTCAATCATTTTGGACGTCACCTCCCACGCACAGTCGGTCCATACCTCCGACCCAGACCTCACCTCAGACTACCATACTCGTGCCGGCAAAGCCGCAAGCCGCCAACAGCAGAGTATCATGAAGGAGGAGACGATGAAGGTCGTGATTACTGGAGGTGGTGGGTTTCTCGGCCAGATCCTCGCTCGTGAAATACTCACGACAAACAATAGTCGACTCCGATGTGGTTCCAACAATGACGTGAAGGTCGTTGACCTGATCCTGGCCGACATCGTCGAACCACCTGGATATTTATTTGAACTTGAGACTTACGCAGAAAGTAACAACGGTACGCTTCGGTTTGTCGTGGGAGACGTGACAGATCTTGAGTATTGCAAGTCAATTATTGGCACTCGAACAAACGACGGTTTATCTGTCTTCCATTTAGGAGCAGTCATGAGTGGAGCTCCACCCGATTTGGCAATGAATGTTAATCTTCGTGGGACGATGAATATGCTCGATGCGACACGTGCCTGGCAAGAGGCTCCATCTTCATCGACGGTGTCATCAATGCGTCCAACATTTATGTTCTCTTCGGCAGGAGCAACTATCGGGGCTGGACATCCGGCAGACTGGATCAGTCATGTAGACACAATATCCGATTCGACAAGAGCCACTCCACACACTACCTATGGCACCACCAAGGCCATAGCTGAACTATTATTGGCTGACTACTCACGACGTGGATTCTGTGACGGACGTGGAGTGCGACTTCCCACCGTTGTTGTTCGTGCCGGTGCTCCCAATGCTGCCACAACCAGCTGCTTCTCATCAGTGGTCCGAGAACCGCTCGCTGGAAAAGATGTACAATTGCCAATCGGACCTGATGTATTTCATGCCATTACTGGATACAGAGCCGCGATAGCTGGAATGATTGCTGTGCATAATGCCATGCCAGATGACGTTGATCGACTATTAGGGTTCGATAGAACAGTATTTTTACCCACACGAGCTGTATCACTGAGACAAATGACCGAGGCGATGACACGCTTGGTCATGCTGGAATCTATATCGAGTTTGGGTAAAGTGCTGTATGAAGAAGACGTTGGTTTGAGTACGATTGTTGGATCATTCCCAACCAAAGTTGATTCTGGGAGAGCGTTGGCGATGGGTGCACCACCAACACCTTCTGTGGATGATTTAGTTCGCGAATATTGCGAAGACTTTGCAAGCGCATTAGCTCAGGGTGTTGTGCTTAGAACAAGGGAAGAGGAGAGATCATTCGCCACCATCGAAACCGATCGTGTCGTTGCTCTTATTACTGGTGGTGGCAGTGGTATTGGACGGGCTGTTGCTGTGCGACTTGCGAAAGGTGGATGGGGTGGAGCGGATGGTCGTGGCAATGATAGCAATGGGAAATCACTAAGAATAGGCTTGATTCTGGTAGGTAGGAGGTCCCAAGTATTGACAGAAACAGAAATACTGTGCAAGGAAAGCTCTGGCGTCACTGAAATAGACATCTTGACAATGTCCACAGACGTAACGAGAGAAGATGATATCCTTCGTCTCATGGGCAGCGTTCGTGAGCATTTTGGAAGAGTTGATCTACTGTTTAATAACGCGGGAATAAATATT
>Ga0247843_1005091_pt1 | contig 18713 bp, 17 predicted proteins | sample LaCruzMarch2017__FD_192420 | JGI IMG/M metagenome (GOLD analysis project Ga0247843, IMG submission 192420) | Freshwater microbial communities from meromictic Lake La Cruz, Castile-La Mancha, Spain - LaCruzMarch2017_8m | ecosystem: Environmental > Aquatic > Freshwater > Lake | place: Spain...
AAAATGGAAATCCCTGCAACTGCGAATGAAAAGTTAGTTGTTCATCATACAGCCTACAGTCTTTTATATAGCGAAGAGCACGAACAGGCAATTTGGATTGCGTACGAACTAACGAGCGAGGAAACAAATCGAAAATTTGAACGATCTAATAAATTTACCGAAGACGATGCCATCAAAACTGGTTCGGCAAATGATGTTGATTACAAAGGTTCTGGGTATGATCGTGGCCATTTAGCACCTGCAGCTGATATGTCGTGGTCTAATCAAACTATGCAAGAATCTTTTTACTACAGTAATATGAGTCCTCAAGACCCAAGTTTCAATAGGGGGATATGGAAAAAATTGGAGGAGCTAGTTCGGACTTGGGCAGTTGAAAACAAAGCACTTTACGTAGTTACTGGTCCAGTATTAACAAAAGGTTTACCGACAATTGGCCCTAGTAAAGTTAGTGTACCGGAATATTATTACAAAGTACTGCTGGACTACAGTGAGCCTGATTTCAAAGCGATAGGGTTTATTCTTCCTAATAAAGCGGGTAGTGGAAGTCTTGAAGCTTTTGCAGTTTCCGTTGATAAAGTGGAAAAAATTACGGGATTGGATTTCTTTCCTATGTTACCTAATAACAAAGAAAGCGTCCTCGAAAACTCCATCTGTATTTCTTGTTGGTCATGGAAAGCAACTAAAACGCCATCGAGCAACCTTGAGAAAGGGACCTCAACTTCAGTTCAATGTGGCGGTATAACTAAAAGTGGCAACCAGTGCAGGAGAACAACCACCGACCCCAGTGGTTTTTGCTACCAGCATCAGTAAGTTACGTTGGATTTACAAATATTTAATTATTTAGTAAAGATAAGTTGTTGCTAGCTACACACTTGAATCATTCAATTACAAGTATTTTTGAATGCATTTAATATCAATGTAACATTGAACAAAACAGCGCGTACAAATCCGAAGTTTTAAAAATGGATGTATGAACAACTTAACAGAATCACTGAGAACAAAATCGCTTCACCAAGCAAAAATTAAGTTATCTAAACACAGGGAACTTGGTTCAAAAAGTCACCTAAATATTTTTCAGGTCGCCAATCTAATGGATAAGATTTTCAATTACGGAAAGCAAGCTGATCAAAATAACTCCATTTTCTTTTCGGTTGGCATGAATTAATGTTCTATTACGCCTGAACCGATCAATTCCTCACCCAAATACCAAGCGGCAAATTGCCCAGGCGTAACGCCTTTCTGCTTTTTGCTAAATAAAATATAAAATTGGTCATCTTGCTCAATCAGTTGGGCTTCCTGCAAGGGCTGTCGATAGCGTATTCTGACAAGACACGTCAGCGATTTTTCTATACTAAATAATTCATTGATATTAAACCAATTAATGCTATTTGCTTCAAGTTTTAAGGCATATTTATTCAGTCCATCATGATCAGCTGTCTGACCTGAAAAAAGAAGGTTGGAGACCGTATCTATTCCAATCACAAAACTCGGATGTACCTGTCCTCCAACTTTTAATCCTTTTCGTTGCCCAATCGTAAAATAGTGTGCTCCCTGATGTTGTCCTATTTTGGTTCCACTGTTTTCATTGTAAATAAATGCTTCCGCAAGAACGGATACATTTTCTGATGTGGGCTCGATACTATTGTAGCTTTTATACGATTCAAAATCCAAAGGTATTTCAATAATATCGCCTTTCTTTGTTTTAAGTTTCTGCTGTAAAAACGTTGGAAGACTAATTTTTCCAACAAAACACAATCCTTGGGAATCCTTTTTTTGCGCAGTCACCAAATTTAGTTCTTCTGCTATACGACGAACTTCCTTTTTTTCTAAGTTGCCAATAGGAAAAAGGGCACGTGCAAGTTGTTGTTGTGTGATTTGACATAGGAAATACGACTGATCTTTCGTTTTGTCTATTCCAGCGTGTAGGGAATAACTTCCGTCGGTATTGGTCATTTTGCGACAATAATGCCCGGTGGCTACGAAATCGGCACCCAGTTGCATTGCGGCCTCTAAAAACACATCAAATTTAATTTCTCTATTGCATAAAACGTCAGGATTGGGTGTCCTTCCTCGCTGATATTCGTCAAACATATAATCTACAATACGATTTTTGTATGCTTCGCTTAAGTCGATTACTTGAAATGGAATTCCCAGTTGCTGGGCAATTAAAAGCGCATCGTTTGAATCCTCGATCCATGGACATTCATTTGCTATCGTTACACTTTCGTCGTGCCAATTTCGCATAAAGATGCCAATTACCTCGTAGCCTTGCTGAATTAACAAATGGGCGGATACACTAGAATCAACTCCACCAGATAGACCAACAACAACTCGTTTCATGGAACAAAATTAAACAAAGAAATGCGCTTAATTAAATCGAAGATTTATTTTTTATTATTTAGAATAACTAAAGCGGCTATCACGCCAGGCACCCAGCCAACGCAGGTCAGTAATAATACAATTAACACAGATCCACAACCTCTATCAACGACGGCTAGAGGAGGAAAAATAATACATAAAACTACTTGAAGAAAAGTCATTACCTAATTATTTTTTTGTAAAAATACTATAAGAGTTTAGGAATTGCCTCTATGCATCGCATGCCGTCGATGGCAGCAGAAACAATTCCACCTGCGTAACCAGCTCCCTCTGCTGATGGATATATGCCCTCAATATCAATATGTTGAAATGTTTCCGGATTTCTAGGGATTAAAATGGGTGAGGATGTACGAGATTCTGGCGCATGGATAACGGCCTCGTTTGTTATGAATCCGGGCATTTTCTTTTCAAATTCCAAGCAGGCTTTTCGTATGCGTTCGATAATGAAAGCAGGAAAAACACTGTCCATTTCAACGCTGGTAACGCCAATAAAATAAGATGTTTTTGGAAATACCGTCGATTTTCTTCGCTCCATAAAATCAAGTAAGCATTGTGCGGGGACTTTTTGGTTTTTTCCAGCAGCTTCCCAGCTCTTCTTTTCAATTGATTTTTGAAAATCTAGACAAACAAATGGATCATTTTGATAGTTGTCAAAATCAGAAGGTTCAACACTAACCACAATTCCAGCATTGGCATAAGGATTATTGCGCTTACTTGGTGACCAACCATTTGTAACCACTTCTTGTTGCGCTGTTGCACATGGCGCAATTATACCTCCAGGACACATGCAAAATGAATACACTCCTTTTCCTTCTATTTGCGCTACCAAACTATATGCGGCAGGAGGAAGATACTGGTCGCTTTCGCGATTATGGTATTGCAATTTATCGATAAACGATTGTTGGTGTTCAATTCTAACCCCCAGCGCAAAAGGTTTTGCTGCAATTCGAATAGTTCGTTGGTGCAATAAGTAAAAAATATCTCGTGCTGAATGCCCCGTGGCAAGGATAATCGATTGGGTACTTATCCAGTTTTCACCATTTATTTCAATAGCACGTAGTTTTGACGATTCAATCTTTAAATCGCTTAAACGAGAATTGAAATGCACTTCGCCACCACAACTCAAGATTTTTTCGCGAATAGCTTCTATAATTTGAGGAAGTTTATTCGTTCCAATGTGTGGGTGTGCTTCGACAAGAATTTCATCTGATGCACCAAAGTGAACCAATAATTGAAGAACCCTTTCAACATCGCCACGCTTTTTAGAACGCGTGTATAATTTCCCGTCTGAATAGGTGCCTGCACCTCCTTCGCCGAAACAATAATTAGATTCTGGATTTACGACTCCTTCCTTATTTAGTTTAGCTAAATCCAGTCTTCGTGCGCGAATAGCTTTCCCACGTTCATAAATTATAGGCTTTAAGTTTAATTCCAAACAACGCAAAGCAGCAAATAAGCCAGCTGGACCCGCACCAATAATCACAACCGAAGGCGATTGATGCACGGAATGAAAATTAAAATCGAAAAGGTGGGAGGGAAGCTCGCTTTCCGAATAGTCGAAAGTGCAATTAATTTTTATGTTTCTACCTCTCGCATCTATGCTCTTTTTTTTCCAACGATAAAATAGTTTTTTAGACTGCGGAACGTTCGTTTCATCGTGTATTTTATATTCGATAAATTGGCTGTCTTGTGCCTGTTCAGGGGAACATTGAAAGGAAATAGTTTGCATTACCCCTCAAAGATAAGCGATAGCGACCACACTTTGTTATAAAGTTTATTAATCGGATTGGCAATGTCAGTATTGTCTTGAATAAAACTATTGATAAAACCATGCGAATACTTTAATTCAACACCAAATTTGAAATAAGGAGCAAAAAATTCTAAACCGCCACCTATTTGCCCTTGTACATCATTTTTTTTAATTTTAATATAAGGATCAATAAAATTTTGAGATGCTTTTTCTTGGGACTGTAAGTCGATGGAATATTGTCCACCGATAAGCACATAAGCGGCAAAATTATTAAGTCGTTTGGTACGAAATTGCAGCATGAGCGGAAAGTCAAGATTAGTTGAGTTGACTCGCTCATCGCTAACTTGGTCTTTATTTAACACGGTATCTTCAAATGAAAAGCGCAGCAAGCGCTCTTGAAAGGATAAGGTAGGGATAAATCGTAATCGAAGAACAGGCGTTCCGAGTCTCATGGTTGTTAAAATACCAAGTTGTCCGCCCGGCTGTGCGTCATTTTCCAATAGTTTTAGACCAAATTCTTCGTAAGCATTTACATTTTGAAACACGGTAAAATCGGACGAATTGAAACCAAGCATAAAGCCAAAATGGAACAAGCGCTTATCAAAATTCTTATAGCGCTCTTGCTTAAATCGTTGAGCTTGCGCGCCAGCTGCTAAAACAAGAAAAAAAATAAGTATTAGAAAGCGATTCATGCGTTTGTTTAAACGCAAAGGTAACTTGAAAGTTGCAACTTTATTTTATTCCTGAGTAGATTGTTGCGATACCGCCACTCACTAGGATAGACTGGATGTCCTTGTAGCCAATTTTCATTAAAATCGCTTCGAAATCCTTGCCTTCGGGAAAAGCAGCAACGCTTGCTGGAAGGTAAGAATAAGCCTGTACATCTTTGGAGATTCGTTTGCCAAAAAAAGGAATGAAGTAACGCGAATAAAAACCAAAAAGTTGCTTGATTGGAAAATGTTTTGGTTTAGAAAACTCAAGAATTACTGCCTTTCCTCCTGGTTTGAGCACACGAAGCATCTCAGAAAGACCTACTTCTAAATGTTCAAAGTTACGAACGCCAAAACCAACCGTTAATGCATCAAAATACCCGTCGGTATAAGGAATATTCTCTGAATCACCCAATTGCATTTTAATAATAAAATTGACTTTTTTCTTTAACATTTTTTGCTCGCCCACGGCTAACATCCCAGATGAAATATCCAATCCAATCACTTCCTCGGGGTCTAGCTTAAGGGCAGCCAAGGCAAAATCACCTGTACCTGTAGCGATATCAATTATTTTTTTTGGGTGATGATCCCGAAGTTGACGGATAGCCTTTTTTCGCCATAATTTATCAATACCTAATGATAAAAAATGATTAAGGAAATCGTAACGAACAGAAATGTTGTTAAACATCTCTGCCACTTCCTCTTTTTTACTTTTATCTTGTTGATTGTACGGTTTGACTTCTGAAGAATTCATAAATTTTTAACAAGTTAAACGATCAATAGTTTATTAACTTCTTCAAGTAGCTCCATTTTATCGATACTTACCACACCAGCGTATTCGCAAACTAAGCCACCTGCTATGTTGGCAATTTCAGCAATTTCCACAAACGATAAATCAGCAAGTAGGCAAAGGCAAGCAACGGCAATAACCGTGTCTCCTGCTCCACTAACATCACTTATGTTTCTGATGTGTGCTTTTGCTGTGTGTATCAACTTTCCTTTTTTAACAAGTACGCCAAATTCAGATAAGGTAATTAAAGATATTACGTTAGATAATTTACTTTCAAGTAATTCAACGGCCTCAATTAATTTTTCAGGTGAAGCATGCATATTGATGTCGAAATTTAGGCCTTCTTTTAACTCTTTCAAATTTGGTTTAAATAAATCAACTTGTTTGTAGGCAAGGAAGTTATCAAATTTTGGGTCGACACAAGTGACAATGTTATTAATTTTTGCGAAATCGATAATTTGCTGGATTAATTGTTCTGTAAGTACACCTTTGTTGTAGTCTTCAAAAATTAGTGCATCAATTCCTTCAATTAAAAGTAATGCTAAGCGTTCCATTAACTCATCGGATTCTTCCTGGGAAATGGGGCTCGTTATTTCGCTATCTATTCTTAATAACTGTTGTTTATTGGATATAATGCGCGATTTTACAGTAGTCGGGCGATTATTGCTTTTCACAATTCCTTCACTCGAGATATTGCTTTCTGAGAATTTATCAATTAGTGTTTTTCCCGCTAGATCGTTACCAATTACGGAACAAACAATTGGTTGTGCCCCCAAGGCAATTAGATTTAAAGCGACATTTCCTGCTCCTCCGATTCGATTTTCTTCTTTTTCAAAAAGTACCACAGGAACAGGCGCCTCGGGACTCATTCGATGAACTTTTCCAAATTTGTAATTGTCAAGCATCACATCGCCAATAACCACTACTCGAAAGTTTGCGAATGATTCAAATACCTTATTATAATTCATTAGCTTAGTTTTGACAAGGCTTCTTTCATTCTTCGCATTGCTTCTGTCAATGTTTCTTCCGATGCTGCATAAGAAATACGAATGCAGTGCGCATTTCCAAATCCTTCTCCACTTACCAGCGCGATTTGGCCTTCAGACAATAAATACATACAAAAATCTTGTGCTGAATTAATGCGGTAATCTGCGTAAGACATTCCAAAAAAGTGAGAAATATCAGGAAAAACATAAAATGCACCTTCGGGGATATTACAAACAACGCCGGGCATTTCCTTAAGTTTAGCTATAACAAGGTCTCTACGCATATGAAAGGCCTGTACCATTTCTTTTAAAATGGAAGGATCGGCATTCATGGCAGAAATGGTCGCTTTTTGTGTGATGGAAGAAGTGCCAGATGTAAATTGACCTTGAATTTTATTGCAGGCATCAGCAATCGTTTTTGTTGCCCCAATATAACCTAAGCGCCAACCTGTCATTGCCCACGCTTTCGAAACACCGTTGACAGTTACCACTTGTTCTGCAATTTCATCAAATTGGGCTAAGCTTTCGTGTTTACCAATAAAATTGATGTGCTCGTAAATTTCATCACTCATTGCGATGATCTTTGGGTTAGCTAATAATACCTTAGCAAGGCCATTTAATTCATCTTTTGAATAAACGGAACCAGTTGGATTACAAGGTGTAGAAAAAATAAATAATTTCGTTTTTGTGGAAATAGCAGCAGAAAATTGTTCGGGTGTTATTTTAAAATCGTTTTCTAAATTTGCTTGAATGACGACAGGAACGCCCTCGGCCATTTTTACGATTTCGATATACGAAACCCAATATGGTGCAGGAATGATAACTTCATCACCCGGATTTATTAAACTCAACACAACATTGGCAATAGATTGCTTCGCTCCAGTTGAAACGACTATATTTTCTTTTGGGTAGCTTAGATTGTTATCCCGTAAAAATTTTGCAGAAATACTTTCCCTCAAATCATCATATCCCGGAACAGGTGAATAGGTCGTGAAATTATTGTCCATCGCAACTATCGCTGCATCCTTTATGAATTGTGGCGTTTGAAAGTCTGGTTCACCCAAGGATAGGGAAATAATATCTTTTCCTTGTGCTTTTAATTCACGACTGATCCGTGACATGGCTAGCGTCGCAGACTCCTCCATAGCATTCAATCTATTTGATAATTCAATCATTTTATTTGAAATTAGCAATTGCAAATTTAACCAATATAATTGAAATGACAGGGATATTTAATTCTGACTTCCTTTTTTCAAAAGGTCTGGACGGCGTTCTTGGGTTCTCAAAAGTGCTTGTTCTTCACGCCATTTTTCAATTAAATCATCGTTTCCAGATAAGAGAACTTCAGGAACTTTCCAACCATTAAATTCAGAAGGACGTGTGTATACAGGAGGTGCAAGTAAATCGTCTTGAAAGCAATCGGTGAGGGCAGAGGTTTCGTCATTTAAAACACCTGGGAGTAATCGAACGATAGAATCAACTAAAACTGCCGCGGCTAATTCTCCTCCAGAAAGTACATACGACCCAATGGAAATTTCCTTCGTAATATAATGTTCCCGAATTCTATTGTCTACTCCTTTGTAGTGCCCACAAAGAATAATGATGTTTTTTAGCAAAGACATTTTATTAGCCGTCCCTTGTTCCAATACTTCCCCATCCGGTGACATATAAATAATTTCATCGTAGGTACGTTCACTTTTCAATTTTTCAATAATCGTTGCAATTGGCTCAATACTCATTACCATTCCAGCACCGCCACCATATTGGTAATCGTCTACATTTTTGTGCTTATTAGTGGAATAATCGCGAATATTATGCACTTGAATAGTCACAAGTCCCTTATCTTGAGCACGTTGCATAATAGATATCGAAAATGGACTCTCCAATAGTTGGGGTAATACGGTTAGAATATCAATGCGCATGATGCAAAAATACGTTGATTTTAGTTGAAAATTGGTAGTTTTAAACTTCTAAAAAATAATCATGAGGTTAATCCTTTCTAGTTTTTTTTTCATTCTCCTTTTTCAGCTATCGTTTGCACAGTCTATTGATTGGCAGGGAAATAAATCTCCTGACTATTTCACGTTAATTAATTACTATAAAAATTTGGCTAAAAAAAATAAACGAGTTGAATTGTATTGCATGGGAAATTCAGATGGGGGAATTCCTATTTTTTTGTGTATTTTAAATGGTTTGGGCGATTCCTTGAAGACCTTTAATAAAGCACGATCTGGCACAACAATTTTAATTAACAATGCCATTCATCCGGGAGAACCAGATGGGGTGAATGCATGTGCTATTTGGATAGAAAAACAATTGGAACAAAAACAACAAGGGAAGCAACCACTTGTTGCCATAATACCAGCATACAATGTAGGCGGCATGTTGAATAGAAACGGAACCAGCAGAGCAAATCAAAACGGACCCGAAGAATACGGTTTTCGGGGTAGCGGACGCAATTACGACCTAAATCGCGATTTTATTAAAATGGACACAGAAAATGCCTTTACGTTTTCAACGATTTTCCATGCTCTACAAGCGGATGTATTCGTGGATACGCATGTTTCAAATGGTGCTGATTACCAATATACACTAACGTATATTTCATCGCTAAAAGAAAGACTTGCTCCTTCAATAGCTGATTTAACATATGATGTATTGCTACCTAACATGCTCAAGAAATTAAAAATGGTTCCCTATGTTGAACTCAAAGGAGAAACCCCTGATAGCGGAATTGTAGCATTCAACGATTTGCCGCGCTATGCTATGGGATACGCTAGTTTATTTCACGCCATTAGTTTTACGGTCGAAACACATATGCTTAAGCCATTTCCTGAACGAGTGAAAGTTACGGAGCAATTTATTGATGTATTATATCAATGGACAAGTCAAAACATGAAGGCTATTGAAAACGCTAGAAAAGAAGCTGGAAAATGGGCGATTGGTCAAGACTATCTTAAATTTAATTATTCAATGACAGCAAAAGTTGATTCAATCGAGTTTTTGGGGTATGAAGCATCAAGGCCGATTCATCCTACAACAGAAGTTAATAGACTTTACTACGACCGAAGTAAACCCTATAAAAAATACATTCCCTATTTTAACCATTACAGCGCAAACGATTCAATTTCAAGTCCCCATTTTTATAGTATTTCAGGAAAGGAAAAAGCAGTAATTGAGCGACTTAAAGCAAATGGAGTGCTTTATCAAGTTGCTGATTCTTCCTATAAAACTCGTGCTAAAGTGGCTATTGTTCGCGATTTTTCGAGTTTAAGCAAGCCCTGGGAAGGACATTTTAAGCACAGTAATACGAAAGTTGAATTTATAGAGGAAGAAGTGCGAATTGAAAAAGGAGATATACGTATCGATGCCCATCAATTTAATAGTCAATTTATTCATGCTGTGCTTCAACCTCAAATGGAGGATAGTTATTTTTCTTGGAATTTCTTCGATTCGTATTTACAGCAAAAAGAATATTTCTCTGCTTATGTATTTGTGGATAAAATAGATGAGATTTTAACGAATGATCCTTCCCTAAAAAGTTCTTTTGAAAAACGGAAATTAGAAGATGTTGAATTTAGAAATTCCGAAGCACAACAGTTACATTATTTGTATCAAAATAGCCCATACTTTGAGCAAAGTTATATGAGACTGCCCATATATTTTATTGATTAACGAAACTATTTTAGTCCGTAAGTATCCTTGAGATGCACTAATATATTTTCCTCCTCTGCCGATAATTCCTCTGACCTTCTGTCCATCATTTTATTGGCATATTCCAAGGCCTTTTCAATTCTAAATGGTTCAAGAGCATTGGGCTCGCCCCACGAAAATGAAAGCGTGTGTTTAGGAAAAAAACCAGCGCCATAAAGGTTGCAAGAAACACCAACAACAGATCCCGTATTAAACATGGTATTAATACCAGTTTTAGAATGATCCCCCATAAATAAACCGAGAAATTGTAAGCTAGTATTGACTTCTACTTTTTGCTCATAGCAATATGAGCTCACTGAATTATAATTATTTTTAAGGTTGGACACGTTGGTATCGGCACCTAAATTACACCATTCGCCAATGTATGAATTGCCTAAAAATCCATCGTGGCCTTTATTTGAGTAGGATTGGAATATAACATTACTTAGTTCACCACCTACTTTACAAAAAGGACCAATTGTAGTTGCACCATATATTTTAGCGCCCATTTTAACAACCGAATTTTCACACATCACAAAAGGTCCACGTATGCAGGAACCTTCCATGACTTCCGCACCTTTGCTAATATAAATCGGACCTTCGTTTGTATTCAAAGTACAAAAGGTTACAATAGCGCCCTCCTCAATATAAATAGCATCTTTAGAACCAATTACAGTAATACTTTTTGGTATTTTCTGGAAAGAAACACTTTCTTTTATGAGTGAAATATCATGGATAATTGCTGCTTCATTTACTGATAACAGGTCCCATCTTTGGTTTACAATTAGGGGTGTTTCTCCTGTAAATGTTATTACGTTATCGCCATTTCCATGCATGGCAAGTGTGATTTCATTCAATACTAAGCGACAATCATTTTCTAAGTGAACCACTGCAGCAACAAAGTCTTCATTTGGAATGACACATGCATTGACTATTACCCCATTTTCCAACTGTTCAAATTCATCACTTAAGTAACTTTCTGTATGAAATCCTATTTCATCTTCAGGTAATAAGATAGTCCAGCGTTCAAAATTAGTAAACATTCCCACTCGGATATCACCAATTGGTCGCGTTAGAGAAAGTGGAGCAAATTTTAAATGTGCCTTGAGGTCAGCTAAAATTATTTTCATACGTTATGTTTTATTGCTTCCGCGGAACGCTTACTCGTTAAGTAAAGTAAGGTAAAGGTAATACTTCCATTTAATAATAATAACTCGTGCCCAAATGCATATCCGTTCAAAAGTGAAGTTGAATTAGTCTGTAATGCATAACAGATTAATGGGGAAGCTATGCAAACAAACGGAACCATTAAATTCTTAAGTTTTCGTTTGGTTAAAATACCGAAGGCGAAAAGTCCTAGAAGTGGTCCGTAAGTATACCCTGCAATCAGGAATATCAGGTCTACAATACTTTTATTGTCCATCCATTTGAAGTAAAATACGAGTAATAAAAAAAGTAAGGCAAAAGACAAATGGGTTATTTTCCTTATTCTAAGTTGTTGCTTTTCATTTAACGATTGGCTTCGTTCAAACCCCAATATGTCTATGCAAAATGAAGAGGTAAGTGCTGTTATGGCTCCATCAACAGAAGGAAATAAGGCAGAGATTAATCCTACGATAAAAATAATAAAGATGCCTAGCGGTAGATGTTGCTGGACAATTGTAGGAAAAACATCGTCGGGTTTAAAGTTTAGTCCTTGCTGATTCGCATACAGGTATAAAATCCCACCTAGGAATAAAAATAAGGCATTCACAAGTAACAATACAAAACTAAATACAACCATGTTCTTTTGGGCATCTTTTAAGGATTTCACGCTGATATTCTTTTGCATCATTTCTTGATCTAATCCTGTCATGGCAATGGTAATAAATGCCCCGCCAATTATATGCTTAAGAAAGAAATCTTTTCGGAGATAATCGGTACTCCAAAGTTTTGTCATATTTGTTTTTTCCAATTGCCCCCAGATATGACTCCAGCTCCAATTGAGCTCAGACTGAATGGCAAAAATGCAAACCACTAAGGCTAACAACATAAATATGGTTTGAAGGGTATCTGTCCAAACTATTGTTTTTACGCCGCCTTGCAAGGTATAGGCAATGATCATGGCGATTATAATTACACTTGACAACCAAAAAGGAATACCAATGGAATCAAAAACAAAAAGCTGTAGCACGTTAATAACTAAATACAAGCGTACGGTTGCTCCAAGTGTCCTAGAAAGAATAAAATACCCTGCGCCCCATTGATAAGCACTGAAACCAAGTCGGTGTTCTAAATATCGGTAGATTGATGTGAGATTGTATTTGTAATAAATAGGCAGCAAGACAAAAGCCACCACAAAATAGCCAAGAAAAAATCCAATGACCATCTGGTAATAATACCAGCCACCATCAAAAACGCCACCAGGAACTGAAATAAAAGTAACGCCGGATAACGAGGTTCCAATCATTCCAAATGCGACTAAATACCATCGGCTTTTTTTGTCGCCCGTAAAGAAACTCTTTGTAGTGGTGTTTCTCGAGGTTAAATAGGCAATTAAAAGTAACAAGCCAAAATAAGCGAATAGAACAATGGTGATAATTGTCGATGCCATAGTTGATTTTTATCCCGTAAAGATATTAAAGCAACGGGTAAAATGGATTTTTGTAACCAAACTTTGTTACATGCTGTTATATTTGCAGAAAATTTTAACCATGACTGAACTAATTTTTATTCTTGCCTTGCTTATATCTATCGGAAGTATTTTATTTATCGTTGTTTATTTTCTTAAAAAAAATCAAGTAGTAGAGCAAGCAATTTTGATAACAGAATTAAAAAAACAACGTCAAGAATTTTTCTTACCAAATAGGGTAGAAGCTTACCAGCGTGCAATTTTGTTTTTGGAGCGAATAAATCCAAATAGTTTAATCATGCGAATGCAAGGTGCAAAGTCACCAGCACCTATTTTTCAGTCGTTATTATTAAAAACAATTCGAGATGAATACGACCATAATGTGGCTCAGCAATTGTTTATATCGCCATTAGCTTGGAAATTACTTCAAAATGCGAAGGAGGAAACAATTAAATTAATCAATATCGCCAGCGGACAATTACCACAAAACGCAGATTCTTTACATTTATCCTCAACCGTATTAGCTCTTGCAGGAGAGGTGGGTGTTTTGCCTACAGAAATAGCGATTGAAGCGCTTAAAAAAGAAATTCAATCGCTATTTTAAATTAACGAATTAGGTGGATAAAACCACTCTTCTCAAAGTTCTGGAAAAGTAATTTATAGAAAAGAACTCCATCTTCAATGTCATTTCCATTAAGGTCTTTTCCTTTAAATTGGTCAGAATTTTGTTGCTGTTCAAATATCATGTGCCCCCAACGATTAAATATTTGAAGCGTGTAATCGTCGCAAGAGTTAAAATAATCTTTTACATCTAGGACGTCGTTTTTGCTATCTCCGTTTGGCGTTAGTACGTTAGGAAAGTCAAAATCATTTAAATCACCAATATTTGCAATGGAAGCAACAATAGAGCTCGTGTCAGAAATACAACCGAATTCGGAAACAACAAAAGCGATATAAGTGCCCATTCCATTTGGCATGATTGGTAAATTAGGATTGAATTGATTTGAAATAAAATTATTAGGACCTACCCAAGAAATAACCGAGTTTGCCTCCGCTGTTGCAGAGAAATAAATCGGATCACCCGGACAATCCGGAGTGGTGACGGATAAGAATGGTTCATCCGGTGTTTGCTTTACAAGTAGGGTAAAGGTAGTGTCATTGTCGCAACCAAAAGAAGAAACAGCTGTTAGTGTGATTTGGTATGCACCCGCATTAACCATTGTGTAAGCTAAATCTGGATTTGAGCCAATAATGTTTCCACCGGCTTGCCAAGTGTAGGTAAGTGCCTCGTTCGTTGACACAGATGATTGATTGGTGAATACGAATGGCATATCCTCGCATACCAATGAATCAGCAGTATAAGCCAAGACAGGATTGTCGTGAACAATAAATGAGAGTGTGAGTGTGTCATCACAAATTACATTGTTCCCAAAATCATCTTGCGTTATCAAAGTCACTGAATTAGTGCCCGGCGTATTAAATGTATAAGTAAAGTCTTGGTCATTACTTATGGTGGCATTGTTGTAAAGCCAATTAAATGTGGTGATGTTTGAGATGTTTTGAGTGGTATTAGTAAAAACAACCGCTTCATCGATGCATTTTTCAGTAATTGAGAAATTCGCAAACGGATTATTATTTACAATTATGGACAAGGAAGTGGTGTCTGAACAATTGTGTTGAGACTCAGTCATAAGTAAAATGGAATAATTCCCCGGACTAGGGAAATTGTAGGTTACTGGATTGCCAACTAAAGTGTCGTTATTCAAGTACCAATAATGGGTGAGGGTATCATTTACGCCAAGAGTAGTGCTAAATGCATTAAGTACGGCTGAGGCACCAATACAAACATCATTAAACCCAAAATTAGCATTTGGAATATCATAAACGTTTACGACATTAACTATTGTATCCTTACAACCGGCATCTGATTCGACCACAAGTTGGACTGTATACTGCCCCGGACCGGCAAATTGATGTGAAAAATTGGCGCTTTCAGATGTATAACCGTCTGAGGCAGTCCACAAAAGTGAATCAAAAACAGCGTTCAGATAAGTTGTTGTGTTAGTTAAGTTTACAGGTAAGCCATCACAAACATCTAAGCCTGTAAAATTTGCAAACACGTCAGAGGGAGTAATTTGAGTACTTAATGTTGCCACACAACCGTTAACAGAAGTTATTGTACACAAAATGGTTGCTGCCGTATCGTTTGGAACAGTAATAACTTGTCCTACTCCAAGCGGTGCATTAGTTACAGAATCCGTCCAAACATAATTTGCGAAACCATCGGGAGCAGACAATGTAGCTGTCAAGCCAGATTCATCCTCACAATAGCGGGCTTCTAATGTCAATGCGGAACAACCTGCATCTACGTAAGCATAACCAAAATGTCCTTGAAGAGCGCAGTCGCCAGTCGCAACGTCAAGCGTTACGGTCTGTCCCATGTAAGCGGTCACATCGACACCTACATTTGTCCAGTTTTTACTTCTGATTTGACCACAGGCCTCGAAACCAGGCACACCAGAACCAGCAGTTACTTGGTAAAAAGTACATGGTATTGGATTATTATTTTGATCGTATAATTGCGCCTCAAACCTTGGTTGAGCATTAATTGAATGGTATGGATCCTGTAGAACTACAGCGTATTTAAAAATAATTAGATTGGATGTCGGTGTAATGTTAAATACATATTGTAAACGTTCTGCCTGAGCACCAACTTGCGAATTACCTAGTCTTGCGGAGGTCGTACTTCCCGGCGCTACAACGGTCATAGGACTACATGCATAAGGATCAAAACCTGCACCAGTCATTATTTCGTGTTGCCCAGGACTTATCCCCATGTTTGGTGTATTGATTCCACAGCAATTACCAGTATAACCAATCCAATTAGTAAATGTACCTGTTTCAAAGTCCGCATTTGTACATCCTTGAGCTTGTGAAAATGAGGTATTCACAGCGAGAGTGAATAAAAAGAAAAAAATAGAAAATAGAGTTTTCATTTGATTTAAATTTAATAATCGATGTAAAGACGTTATAAAATTAAATAAAATTGCACACAACTAAAAATAATTAATTGGTTACGAAAAATGTTATTCAACTCTTATAAGGTTAAAACTTGAATCAAAAATCATTTTGTATTACTTCTGATAAATTCAAAAAGCATGGGAATAATTGACAAACCGATGATGCTGAAAATAACCAATTCAAAATTATTTTTTACTAGCGGTAAATTGCCAAAGAAATAACCTAGTAAAGTGAGTCCGGTTATCCAAGCAAAAGCGCCAATAATGTTGTATTTCAGAAAATCTTTGTAAGGCATTTTACCGATTCCTGCGACAAACGGAGCAAAAGTTCTTACAATCGGAACAAACCGAGCAATAATTATTGTTTTGGCACCATATTTTTGATAAAAGGTGGCTGTTTTGTCAAGGTATTTTGGGTTAATTATTGCCTTACTTCTAAACTTTGAAGCCACTATTTTTAGTCCGATACGTTTACCGAAATAGTAATTAAGGGCGTCACCAACAACTGCGGCAATAAAAAGTAGGCCCAGCACTGCAAATAAATTTAGTGTAATTAACTCACCGTTTTCATTCTTAAATCCTGCGCAAAATAATCCCGCTGTGAAAAGCAATGAATCCCCTGGTAGCAAAGGAAAAATTACCAAGCCTGTTTCTACAAAAATGATTAAAAATAATATAGCGTATATCCAATTTCCGTAATTAGCGATTAACTCTGCCATGTGTTGGTCGAGGTGCATGAAGAATTCGAGAAAGCTTCTTAGTAAATCCATTTAATCGAGTTGTATGCTAGGGTCGATGAGTTCTTTCCATGCAGTGATTCCCCCTAGTACTACAATTATAGAGGTGAAGCCACTTGTAGTTAGCAAATAATTAGCAACGACCTCTGCTCTTTTTCCTGATTTACATAAAATGATAGTCGGTTGGGAAACATCGAATGTGTTGCTCATATTAACTGCTTCACTCATCGGGATATTTATAAAACCATTATTGCCTAATTCGTATTCATAGGGTTCACGAATATCAATACATTGTACTTTACTATTTTTTAAAATAAAGTCTTTACATAGCTCTGGTGAAAGGTATTGTATGGCCATAAACAAAGGTAAAATTTTATGCAGTAAGTTGTTGAATTCTTTTTTCGATTTCATCAAAAACCAATTGAACACATGTATTACTATCCAAAAGATCGGAACGAAGGTGAACAGTAGGGTTTTTTGGGGCTTCATAGCGACTGTCTTTCCCGGTAAAATTTACCAAGTCGCCGCTAGTGGCTTTTTTATACAGACCTTTCACATCTCGTCGAGCGCATTCTTCAAAGGAACAGTCAACGTAAATTTCCATGAAATTTTCTTTGCCAATTATATTTTTTGCTAATTCTCTGTCTCTATTAAACGGAGATATAAGAGAAACTAAAGCAAATTGATTTTGGTCATTTACCATTTTTGCTAAATTGGCAGCGCGTCGCATATTTTCTTTTCGATCGGCATCGGTAAATCCTAAGTCATTGCATAGACCATCTCTTAAAACATCCCCGTCGATGCATAAATAATTAATGTTCTTTTCTTTTAATTTTTCCCCAAGTGCATTTGCCAAGGTTGTTTTGCCAGACCCGGAAAGACCTGTAAGCCATATTGTTATTGCTTTAGGGGTGGGATTTTCTATCATTTATTACTATTAATTAACGTCCATTAATAAATCGGAATCATAAAGTTGTCCAGGTGAAACCATTAGTTCGTCGTAGGGGATGTCATTGCCATAACGCTCGAACATGGTCTTTCGAATTAGTGGTGCATCAATATTAAATTCCCTTAATTCTTTTGGTTTTACCAGTGTAATCTTTGCTATTTCATGGTATATTTTCCACACATATTCAGAACAATACATTTCCTTATCTGTCCATGAAAAATAACTATCGTAATTTTTACCAAATTGCTTTTGTGCGTATTCCTGCATCGATAGCCAACTTTGATTCTCTAAAATGCCACGATCGATGAGTCTGCGAATCTTATATTTTTCTCCCACGCCACTATTTATCCAATCGATTAAAGTTCTTTTTCCAACAGGTTGAACCGCTTCATAAACATAGGGTACTCCATTTTCAATAAAAATAATTCCGCAATGCGAAAAAACGGAATTGGTTGCTAATTCAACCGCTTTACTTTGCTGCGATTTGGAAGATTGAAAAATGATGTCTCCATCTTTTACATCAGGAATACCATTGGTAATTGCCTTAGTTACTTTGTCTTGTTTTTGTTTTCTGTTTTTAAGAGAAAAAGAAACAGTAAAAATAAATCCACTTAGTATGGTTACAAAGAAAAAAACGCTGTAAATAATGTGTTTTATATTTTTCAATTTAGAATTCATTTGTTCAAAAATAAGGAATTTAGTTCCCTAAAAAACATTATCTGTATCTTTACACCGTAAAATTAATGTTATGAAATTACTTGAAAACAAAATTGTACTAATTACAGGAGCCTCAAGGGGAATTGGTAAGGCGATTGCACAAGAATGTGCGAATCAAGGTGCAACGGTTATTTTTACTTACCTTTCATCAGAAGAAAAAGCAAATGCTTTGGCTGCTGAATTAAGTGCTGCTGGTGTTACTGCTAAAGGATTTCGTTCGGATGCCTCCAATTTTCAGGACGCGCAAAAATTAGTGGATGATATAGTAGCTGAATTTGGTACCATTGATGTTTTAGTGAATAATGCGGGAATTACGCGTGACACCTTGCTCATGCGCATGAGTGAGGAGCAGTGGGACGAGGTAATAAATA
>Ga0247843_1005092_pt1 | contig 18708 bp, 15 predicted proteins | sample LaCruzMarch2017__FD_192420 | JGI IMG/M metagenome (GOLD analysis project Ga0247843, IMG submission 192420) | Freshwater microbial communities from meromictic Lake La Cruz, Castile-La Mancha, Spain - LaCruzMarch2017_8m | ecosystem: Environmental > Aquatic > Freshwater > Lake | place: Spain...
GACACGACATTTTCTTGTGTCTGCGACATGACCAAAGACATGTCGCCGACATGTCGCCGCGACACAAGACATGTCTGCAAATGAAGGCTTGGGAAGACATTTCAAAAGAAGACATTCCCTGCTAAGTTCCGGTTTGGCGGAATTCAGCATCAGCAGACGTCTTATGGTGCTATTTTGGATACGTGGACTGACATTGGCGGTGGTACGAGCATTGCTGATCTGGACAGCAGAACTAACAATCTGTCTAATACACCAAACAAGATTGAGCACCTGGTGGATCGGTTGGAAGCACCTAGTAATCGTTGTGATAACTGTGGTAGTCGAATGAAGGGTTGGCTGGTGCCTCCAGTGACAGGCGATTACGAGTTCTGGATTGCCTCTGATGATATAATGGGTCATTCTGGCTAAGTACCAATACCAATAATGTCGTTTTAGAACTTCGGTGCCATGTCCCTGGCTTTACAAGTCCAAGGTAGTGGACTAAGTACTCTGAGCAAAAGTCAGCACCTATCCGGCTTATTGCAGGACAGGCTTACTACTACTGGGTGAGATTTCTGTCTTGTCAAAAAATCATGTCATAGTGCTATTATTATTTGCTCCACGTTTCTAATGCTATCATCTGCTGCTTTCTCACATCTGTCATTCCTCTAGGCCCTAATGAAGGAAGGGGGTGTAGGTGACAATTTGGCCATTGCCTGGCAGTACCCTGGCCAGTCAAGAGAGGTGATCCCTGCAAGATTTTCACTTGTTGAAAATGAAAATGTGAAGGAACCGGTACAGCCCACTCCACTGCCCACTAAGATGCCCACAGCCAAGAAGCCCACGACACCAATGACAAAGAAGCCCACGACACCAATGACAAAGAAACCCACTAAGAAGCCCTCTCGTCCTCCTACGGGGAGGCCTATGGCTGGTAGCACATTCGGTGATTGGGAATTCTGCTCCTCAAGCTCTCAATGCAGAAATGGCTGCTGCAGCAGCCGTTATTCCGATGACAGTAAGCTCAAGTGCACTCCTGTTGGAGGTATCAAACCTCATGAAGGTTGTATCTAACTGGGGGGTAATGTTGGAAAAGGGAACTAGTAGAATTTGAGATTGAGGTATAGAACAAAACATGTTTATAAAAAGATAAAAAACATAATACGTGCAAGACACGGGAAAAGCAATAATTGTTCGCTGTTGTTTTGCATTGCTGGGTGAGGTGTGTGTACCAAATGATCCTCTTTTTTGTTTAGTACGTATTAAGATAAGGAATTAACACTAATAGTTACTGTACACACATTTAGCCAGCTCTCACAACCTGCCGTAGGAAACCAATAAACCTCGTGTTGGCACTTTTGTTCAAAATTTTTTGAGTCATTTTGAGATTTTGCTGTTCATTTCATTTCCATCCACACGATCCACATACAAACGGAGAATGGCGTCTTCTTCTCCCCACGGCACGAAGAAAACAACGCAACAATCCAATGCATTCATCTACAATGGTGACGGCATTGGAGAAAAACATAATGATGAGTAGGGTACCAAGCTACAAGGTAGGTTAAAAGGTACAAAACTAAGATATTGAATTTTTGGCCTATCGCCTCTGGACACAACCTTATATGTACTGAACATGTGTACCAATGATGCAAAGAGGAAGATCAGGGTTGTACCAATGGAGCCATCGAGGGAGGAGTCTGCATTACGCATGAAGCTCAGCTGAAACGATGCAGCCACGAGGGGTGTGCCAATCAAAATCTAAGAAGGGAGGCATATGCCCATGGGGGAGAAAAGGCGTTTGTCACAGACATCGCTAAAAAAAAATCAACGAAAACAACAAACTGGCAGTATTTAGCCAAACAGAGATTTAATTTCAATAACACAGTGTTGGCCATTTAAAACTACAGTAATCTATGTTTTCATTTGCGTGCAATGGTACTTAACCTCTCGTACAAGTAGCAGCATTGACAATAGAAAGTTTAACACAATCTTAAAAACAGTGAGGTCTCAGACTATATCACGTGACTCGGGGAGATTTTCATCCATACTGTCATAATTTGCTGACTTGGACAATCCATTCGTCGATACTTCCATCGTAGTAGATGATAATGCAGCAGCACCATCGGCCTCCTTCTTATCACGTCTTGCCTGCATCGACCTCTTACCACTATCAATAATCATATTCACATCAGAGGCAAAATCCTTAAACCCAAAACCGGCCGTATGTTTGTAATACTCGGCCTTGTACCCATCCTCCCATTCCTCGGCCGGGAAGACACAGAAATGTACCGCAGAAAACAACAACATTTCCATACATATTAGTACATGTTGAATGTAGCTTGCCGATACTGTACTACTCGAACCAGCATCTGAGTCAATACTGTCATCATTGTCATCGCCACTGCTATTGTCGTAGCTAGCATGGAAGATTATACCAATCAATAGACTCTGCCAGAATGTCATGAATACTACCCCCTTGATCGTCATAAACTTTGCGAATGGTTGACACCATGCCAGTTCTTCGCTCACTGCGTGATAGAATTTAAGCAGACCGGAGAAGGCGAGGAAGACTGATACATTCACGACAAGCATGACGAAGAATTTGGGCGAATAGAAGTAGGCCCATTTGTTCGTTGTACTAAAATCGCCATTCACGCCGACGATTTCCAACACAAAGTTTATTATGGCCGTCACCGGTTTGAAGAAAACAAATTGCATCGCCAGGAATTGACATTCGATCAGCACAGCATTGGCCATGGCCTCGTTGCTCTCGGCCGGATGGGGATGGAATAGACAGTATAGACATCGGTAGGGAGTCTTGAGATGATCGGCATGTTTAACAAGTGAGGATATTACCGCCTCTCGATCTCCACGTCCGATAACGGCAACGAGGAAGCTTAGGAACTGATATATTACATAGCTATGATTTGAGGAATGGGGCGATATGAATAATGAAAGTCGATAATTAGGCAAGGCGATATGAGACCTAAGAGACATATATACAGATTCAATAATAGATATGGAGAGCACATATCCATCATAATCACACATACCTTTCGTAAAAGTCTTTCAATATCCCAAGGTATGGTTCCGCGCTCGGCGGCAATACCAAACTTAAGAAACTCGTTATTCCATATATAGGCGACATCCATAATATGGCCATGATTTTCCGTTGTACCACGGGCTGGTTCATGTTGCGCAAGTGCGACGTCATATGGAACATGGTGACCACGCAACTTAATAACGTAAATGTCCCGGCTATATTAATGATTGTCAAATCATGCTGTTCTTCGACCCTGGCGGTAATTTCCGTGGTGGAGTTGGCCATCGAGGATTTGAGATCATCGATTTGACGCTGTTCGGATGCCACTTGATATTGAAGAGCCTGGAGCTGTATGAAGAGTAATGCTGATACGGCCGAGAGGACTAGAAGGACGACGAAATTGATTGACTTGCCAGCGCATGATAGCCAGTTTGTCGAGCCGCCACCAGCCGTGGACGACGGTGTGGAATCATCGTTCGGCATCATGATCGCGACTGCGCTTAGAGGCGCTCTGAGAACAAATGAAAATGATTTTTGGCGGCACCGTCTGTCTTCGTCATGGGAAGGCGAACCGGAAGGGAGAAATCACTCGCGCTACTCCTTAATTAGGCAAAAAATAGTAAAAAAGAAATCTAAACGTCACTACCCTTAAGTATATTTTGTCACTACTTGGACAAACACTGTCACTATTGGGACAAACAAACTGTGTGGGTCTTCGGACTTGTGTCCAAAACGACTCCACGTGTCATTGGTAGGAGGCGGGCACGAAAGCAAACATCACGTACAATCAATCGATATATAATAATGGAAGACTATTCTGATATGGGTGCCGCAGTCGCAGCCGCCACTGCCGAGGCAGTAGATCTCTCGACGGTCACCGCGACCAACCCCATCGTACGAAAACTGAACGAATTGTCCATTTCGCACACGACCTACGCACACGTCCCCTGCATGACGGCCGAGGAATTAGTCCTACGTGTCCCCCTCCCCCCTACTTCCGCATCTAACGAATCGCATACGAAGAATTTATTCTTCAGGGATAAGAAACACGGCCTGATACTGGTAACGACGTGTACCGATGCCGAAATCAATACGACGGCATTGGCCAGGTCCATGAAATTGGAAGGGAAGGCGAATTTGCGATTGGCCGACGAGGCCGCGCTATTGGACGTATTGGGCTGTGCCCGGGGGTGCGTGGGACCGCTGTCCATCATGAATAGCGTCGACGACGAACGGGATTTAAATGTCAAGTTGGTAATCGACGAGGCATTGTTATGCATGAACAGGGTACACTCCCATCCATTGCGGAATGATGTGAGTACGGCACTAACGCCCTCGGACTTGATGAAATTTATGAAGACGATCGGCGTCGAACCGATGATATTGCCATTCCCGAAGAAGGTCGAGGGGGGGAATGGCGAGAGTAGTAGTAGTAGCAATAATAATGGGGCGGCAACGAAGCCGACGACCATCCCCCCGGCGAAGGAGGGAGGGGGTGCTGCTACCGCGCCACCCAAGGTGAACAAGGATAAGAAACAAACCAAAAAGGGGGAAACGCAATTGGCGCTCAAATGGTCCAAATCTGAAAACTTCGCCATGTGGTATACCGATGTAATTGTACTATCCGAAATGATATCCTACTATGACATAAGTGGATGTTACATCCTCCGTCCATGGTCTTATAAAATATGGGAATTGATACAAGATTGGTTTAATATACAAATACGCAAATTGGGTGTCGAGAATTCCTACTTTCCAATGTTTGTGAGTAAGGACCGATTAGAGAAGGAGAAGGATCACGTGGAAGGGTTCGCTCCCGAGGTGGCATGGGTCACGAAGAGCGGTAATGATGATTTAGCCGCACCAATTGCGGTCCGGCCCACGAGTGAAACTATCATGTATCCCGCATTCGCTGATTGGATACGTAGTCATCGCGACTTGCCACTAAAGTTGAATCAATGGAGTAATGTCGTGCGGTGGGAATTTAAGGATCCCACGCCATTCTTACGTACGCGTGAATTTCTATGGCAAGAGGGACATACGGCACATGCGAGCTTTGATGATGCCAATGGGATGGTCCGACAGGCATTAGAATTGTACCGTCGGGTATATGAGGAATTATTAAGTGTGCCAGTCATTCCGGGGTACAAGACGGAGAAAGAAAAGTTTGCAGGTGGACATTCCACGACGACCGTCGAGGCATACATCCCCGTTAGTGGTCGGGCCATACAGGGTGCCACGTCACATCATCTAGGGCAGAACTTTGCTAAGATGTTTGATATCAACTATCAAGATGCACAAGGTGAGACACAACTGGCATGGCAGACTAGTTGGGGATTAACCACGCGTACTATTGGGGTTATGGTTATGGTTCATGGAGATGATACAGGATTGGTCTTGCCACCCCGTGTCGCACCACTTCAAGTCGTTGTCGTCCCGATCGTTAGTAAGAATTGTCCCATGTCTACATTATCAAGTTATTGTGATGAAATTGTACATGCACTCGATGCTAAGGATGTACGTGTCAAGCTTGATGATCGAGATATATATAATCCTGGTTGGAAGTATGCACATTGGGAACAAAAGGGTGTCCCGATACGTATTGAGGTTGGTCCACGTGACCTTGAGAATAGACAGGTACGGCTAGTTGTTAGGTTTGGGGGTGAGAAGATGGATGTGTCATTTGATGACTTGGCCACATCGATTGTGAATAAGCTCGATGAGGTACAGGCATTAATGCTCACACGTGCGAAGAAATTCCGTGATGATCATTTAATTAAGGTTACGGAATGGAAGGACTTTGTACCCAACCTTGAATTGCACAACCTTGTACTAACGCCATGGTGTGGTGGTGAACACAAGGAATGGGAGGAATGGGTGAAGGATAAGAGTCGTGAGGAGAGTTTGGCAAATACTGGTGGTGAGGCTGAGGCCGCGACTGCTGCAACGAGTGTAGCGGCCAAGACATTGTGTATCCCATTTGAGCAGCCGGAATTGGTTGAGGGGACGAAATGTATTGCTAGTGGTTTACCAGCCACATGCTGGGTCCTGTGGGGACGATCCTATTAGTAATTATTTGTTGTTGTGATGGTGGTAGTGGAGGATTATATCCCTTTTTTAAGTGCTAAGAAACTGATTACTTTCTATCTCCCTTCTACCATTCATTATGCGAACTTTCTGTTGACCCTCTTTGTGTATGATGTCTACCGTCAGCGCTTATCTTTGTTTCTTACAGCTCTAGTGCAATCTTATCTTCCTCCTTATTACTACTACTCCTCATAGTTTCGAAATATAATTTAACCTGTTTCACAAGATAATATATCATAAAAAGGAATGCAGGTCGTTTTACAACGAACGCAATTGCCTTCCACAACCAACTATCATTCCCTCCTGCTTCTGCAAAGCTTGTAACCTGATCAAGAGGTATGGCCTCCTTCTCCAGCCAGGATTGGAATACAGCAGCAGCAGCAGCAGCAGCATTCTTTTTCGATTCATCATTCGTTGTTGTTGCAGTCGCGGTAGCAGTGCCACCCATGGCTTTCATTACATCATTTCTACCATTTGCTGTAATGAAATATCCTGTCTTGGCATCAAGGACGATTAAGGAGGGTATTCCCTATGAAACAAGAGACGAAATCGTGGTAACCAAATAATAACAGACAAAAAGAGAGCGATGAGAAAGCATTATTTTGTTTTGCATGTTCTTCCTTCCTCCCCCCATCCTGTCCAGATCATTGTGTAAAATAGAAACAAACACACACTGACCTGTATCTTAAACATGGACATTAAATTCCTCCTCTTCTGATTTTCGTCAAATGGCATTGCCAGCCATGGCATTTTGGTATAATAATTAGTGAATGATCGTTCCTCCCGATCCGACGATACAAACACAATCTCCAACGTTTGTTGTCGTTGTTTCTCATTCGACCCATTCTTATTATTAACGACATTGTAAAAGTCGATCAACAATGGCGTGAATGTTTGACACGGTGGACACCATGATGCCGAGAAGTATAATCCCACAATACTCTTCGTGGCAGTAGTAGTATTTATTCTCGTATCATCATCATCGATTGCCGATATTACTCTTGTCGACGATATTACTACTTCTTTGGTAGGATTCGAATACTTTTGTCGATCGTTGGATGTTTCTGCCGTTGCTAGTAATTTCGGACCAAAGAATTCAATGGTCCAGTGACTGCTGCTGCCGCTGCTGCTGCTATCGGACATTGAAAGCAAAGTGGATTAAGGTCGTAGCAAACGCCAAATAATGTAAGATGATGAAGAATGAAGAGGGTGCACCAACAGGTATATATTTATGTACCATAAAGTACAACAACATCATCAACATTGAAACGCGCGATGGCGCAGGTCCACCCACACATTACCTTCGTCTCGACGCTAGACTGGCCCGACGATTTCGATAATGACGACGTAGCGACGACGACGACGACAACCTCGACGTCGGTCGTCCAATGTGCCGGTCGAGGATATCTAGCGTACGAATCGCGTCTATTGGGCAAACGCGACTTTCTCTTCGATTCGACGTGTAGTACTGCTAATGGCGGCCGCGGGGGCGATCCGTCATCGTCATCGGTCGATAATGACAGTGACGAAGAGGGCAACGGCAGCAGCGGCAGCAGCAGCAAAAAGACCACGCCGACGAAGAAGGAGTACGATCTGCTGACATTATCCGATCGGAAACTGAAAAGACTATCCTACTATCACGTCCTCTCCCGCTCGTTGCCCATGCACGCCACCACCGACGAGATCCGACGCGCCTATCACAGAGCGTGTTTGAGGTACCATCCGGACAAGACGGGCCGGGACGAAGAGGATGAGGTATTCCTACTGGTCAAGTCGGCATTCGATACGTTAAGCGACCCGATGAAACGACGGAGTTACGATAGCACGGTCGACTTCGACGAGAGCATCCCCAGGGCAGAAACGACGTATACGTCCGATGATGAATTTTACAAAGAATACGGACCGGTATTCGAACGTAATTTGCGCTTCGCGGCATGTAATGATCCGATGAATCAATTACCTTCCCCCACCGCGACCGGGGGAGCCGCCGGGGGTAATGATGGCGGCGGAGCAAAGAAGGGGAAGAATAACAACAATAATAATAATAAAAAGAAGGCCAATGGTAGTAGCAGCAGTAGTAGTAATAGTAGTAGTGGCGGTCCACCTCCATCCTTTGGGGATGACACCACTCCGTTGGACCAGGTGCATAAATTCTACGACTTTTGGATACACTTCGAGTCGTGGCGCGACTTTACCCTCCGTGCCTCGACCGAGACCGAGCACGATGTCGACGCGGCCGATAGTCGTGACGAAAAGCGATGGATGAAACAGGAGATTGAACGCAAGGTCAAGAAAATGAAGAAGGATGAAATGGCGCGTATTAATCTATTAGTCGAACGTGCCATGGCCGTCGATCCACGATTGCGTCGCGAGAAGGAACGGATCGTACGCGAGAAGAAGGAAAGGGAGGACTTGAAAAAACGCGTCGAATTAGAAAAGATTATCAAAGAAAATGTCGAGAAGGAATTACGCGAACGTGAGGCCGCGAGTAAACGTGCCGATGAAGAGATGAAGAAGAAGGAGTCCAAGAAGATTAAAGATGCAGAGAAGAAGCAATTACGTAAGGCGCGACAATTATTCCGTAAGTTGACCATGGCTGCATATCAAAGTAGTAGCCCGGGTGGGTCTGAGACGGGGAATGATTCAGTCTGGGATGATTTAGAGACGATGAATGATGATATTGAATTATTGTGTGACAAATTGTCTATACTGGAACTTACATCACTTACTGATTTATTGGGTGGGATGGTGGCTGTTGAAGAAGAGAGTAATATATCAGTGAATGTAAGTGCATTAGTTGATGTACAGCAATGTGCACGTGAAACTGCCGCGGGTGCTGAACGACAAAGTCTTATTACGATCCAACGTCGGAATGAGGCACGGAAGGCAGACGAAGAGAGGGCTCGTATCGACAAGGCTGCACGTGCAACTTCGCCCTGGAGTAAAGATGAGTTAGGGGCATTGGCCAAGGGTGTGAAGAAGTATCCACCGGGGGGTAGTAATCGATGGGATGCAATTGCTTTGTATGTTAACAATTTATGCAAATTGCCAGATCCAAGGACGAAGGAGGAATGTATTGAGAAGTATAACTCAATTGCTGCATCGTCTGCGGTACCACCATCCAGTACAAGTTCATCAACATTGGTGACCACTGATGTAGGAGAGACAATCGAGTCCAGCGGCGGTCCATGGACCGAGGAGCAGGATGCTCTACTGCAAGAAATGTTACGCAAGTATCCAGCCGGTATGGAGAAGAATGAACGTTGGCAGATGATAGCAAAGGGCGTGCCGGATATGACGAAGAAGGACTGTGTGGAACGGTATAAGGCGATTCGTGACGCAATTCAGAAAAAAGGCAAGAATTAAGTGTGTGTGATGATGGCAAAATACTGCGATCGGTTCGTGTGTTTGATTATGTCGACATTTTTTTGTCTTGCGTGCACTGTCTAAGGGTGCACATAATCGAAAATCTGATGTTCTGTTGAAATGTATGATTCCCTTCAAAATTAATATAGGTCATCAATCAATCAATCAATAGAACACGTGTTCGTCATTTACCCCCTAACCGTACGAGATGGATTTGTAGCATACAAGCCATCATTAATAGTACAGCATTAGCAGTAAAACTGGTCTCGGTGGAATAGTTACCCACCAAAAATGTCAACATAAAAAGATTAAGAGGAAAGCGGAATACATTATATATAGCTGCACGTTGACCTTCTGGAACAATTGACCCCTTTACCGTACCCATGGCAGGATAGTAGAACCCTATACCTGAATAATTTTCAATGAAACAGAAGAGGGCGTGTAAGCAGGTCAGCAGATACATAAAGATGGATACAAAAACAGTTGTAATGACGAGATGTGTCCCTTGCAATGGGAGGAAGGGCGACATGATTGTCGAATCAAAACCAACCAGTTCCCCATCCGCCTTCCCCCCTTTTTTCGTGCAGACATACTAGTACTCACAGAATTCATACACTAGCATACCAATATATTGAGATGTATTCGCAGACGAAGTTGATGTACTTGTCATTGATGATAATGGACGTGACATGGCTAGACAAGATAATGATGCCACTGCCAACACTCCCACAAGACACTTTGATGCTGATATACCCGCATGAGATAGTCGAGAGAATGCAATCGTACCAAGCATACAGGAAACCATGAATGTTGAGAAGATCCAACCAAATGGCAAATCACTCCCCTCGCCATGGTGCATGTCTTTGGTAGTAGACGTAGTAGTAGATTGCTCTATGATGGCAGTGGAGTTAGTTACCGAAATGTCATGCAATACATCAAGTTTCATTTGCAGTGATGTTAATGTCGGTGTCCATAGAAATATGAATATATACATTATACCCTCAAAGACACTCCCCACAATACAACAAATTAATATTTCTGTTGAATTCCATACAGTATATACTCCATCTAGTAGATTTGAGAACATACCTCTACCACTATTACTATTACTTTGTTGTTGTTTTCGTCTTGCTATTGATGTACTGTCATAATCTTCATCTTGATCTATTTCTATTACAGTTGTTCGTAACATCGCATACTCACTATTTTCAGCAGTTGTTTTGCAATCATCATCATCATCATCATCATCATCAGCTTGTACAATTTGTTCATCATCCTCGAAAATTGTTGATGAGTCTTTCCGTACAATACTTGTCGTTCGTCGTTGCAATGTTTGCAGGGAGCAGTCACCATTACTGTTGCTAGATAATGATAATGATAATAATGATTTCTTATCCTTCCGAACTTCCATCGATTCACCATAATTTTCCTCCCAAAATAGTAGTATCATCATAGCACACAATGTCAAGGGGACTAAACACGCATCGAATGCACTAATATATCCACCCACATATATATGTGATGACAACATATTATTGTCATTGACCCCTACTACTCCAGAACTATACATGGGACGGATGGTACCACTCGCGGCCACGACACGATTGGCAATTACGCCACTCATAATAGCAACTACGGAACTACCATATGTGGATATCGATAAGCTCTTGGCTATATATCGTTCTTCTTCATTTTTCGTTACCGCCAATCCACGTTGACCATGAGCACAAATAAACCAACTATCAAAGACACTAAATAATAAGCTAGTAGCTATGCCACCAAATATCCGTCCAACTAATAATACAGTATAGCATTTGAAGTGTTTTAATAGTACACTAATTGTATAAGAAAAGCAGTAACATATACATAAACGCTTACGTCCATATATATCAGCTAATCCGCCAATGACTGAACCAAGGATCATCCCACTACCATATCCTGCCACGAATAGATGTGCTATTTCACGTTGAGTATATCCATATCCTGTATATAATGCATACTTGTATGGTCCCTGTAACCAATCGGCACATGTGGCTAATAGGTATGCTGGGAGGTAGGTATATAATAATGTAGTATGTGCTAGCTGTTGCTTTTGTTGAGAGGATATGTTGTTGTTGTTGTTGTTGTTGTTGTTGTTGTTGTTGTTGTTGTCGTCTTTTTGCATTAGTTCCTTCTTTTTTGATTTATTACAACGTCGTGTTGTTCGTCCTGCATACGATTGCTTTATTATATATCTAGTACACGATGGCAATAGCACTAATATATTAATAACAACTAGTATATAAAAAATGTATATATAATCGAACTCGATACGACGTTTGCCATATTCATGGGGTGTGGGTGTGACACCTATTAGAAAGTTCATTACTCCGCCGCCACCGCCACTGCCTACCTTCCATACTTCATCGTGTAGAGTGTCGTAGGAGGAAGATGTATAGTTAATGGTGGCGTTGTGGTGGCTGTTGATGTTCATCGTCGAGGAAGTCATCTATGCATATCCAGATGACAACACTTTGTGCTATTATAAATCTTCTGCGCCAATATGAAACTTTGTAAATCCTATCGATTAAAAAATATACTAACAATACCAATACGCATTACCATTCCCCAACGATAACGATGACCATCAGTAGTAATTAGTAGTAGAATCTTCGTCGTCTTGTTGCTATTCAGGTGTGTCAGAAAAGGAAATGGGGAGGCTGGTTGTGGTTAGTGGGCGGGAGGGCTCATGCACTCACCCCTTTCTTTACCTATCTATCTCTGGCCACCAGTGGTAGCGCCCATTCCAGCGGCTGATACGCATACGCACGGACATTGTTGCAATAGATGAGGATAGCATGTCTGCGCAATATCCCGGCAGCCGCACCGCTATATTAGGAGTTATTCACCGCCATTGCTCAGAAACCTCATTTAATTTTACTCCAGAGATTTTTACTCCAGGATTGAGTCCCTTGCTCCAGGATTGAGTCCCAGAAGTGCGCTTTTGCCTTCCAAATCAAAATAGAGCACACAATGGTATCTATCGTTTCATCTCCTATTCATCATCAATGTTGCGCATCCAGTTATCGGCAGTCATGAGTGCGAGCCAGTCGCGAACAAGCGGGGAGCGTATCCGCGACTCAATCATCTTTGGCCTTTGAATACATACAATCAAGTACAAAACTCGCGTACTTGAATACAATCAAGCCTGGGGAGGCTTTAAGTACTGTGTGGTACGTTGAGCGAATGGCCCATGCTGCATCATGTATATATGCATCTATGTCACTGGTTGTCACCGTCTCGGCCATATCTAATTGGGCGGTTCTGAGCATGTTCATAGTACTTGATGAACTCTCTCTAGTATTGTATTCGCTTGTGGGTTCTTTATTGTGGTTGGCTTACGCTTAAGACCATATGAATCACATAGATCTTAGAAATTCAGCTTGAATTCGCTTCCAGGTATCTACACAACCACGTGTTGTATACCAGACGAGATATTCGTTCTGATGCCTATCAAAGATTTGTTCTTTGACATCAATGAGCTTGCCTTTGACAGTGCGTCAAGTACGAAAATCGCATACCAAACCTCAATACGATAAAGAATGCCAAGCAAAGGCAAAGAGAGTGGTATGTAATGTACACACGACGGGTGTAAACATGCGCATGGACAGATGTGCATAGTATAAAAATATCTTGAAAATCGTTAACATTTTATAGAATTAAACAGTACAGACATTAGTAATTCATTTCGTGCTCTATCGTACGACCAAGTAGTACAATCGTGTAGAGTACGTCAAGTCCCTGTTCACGAGTCGTGGTTCGGTCAGTCAATAATTACATGTATGTCTTCTTAGGATATTTTCTACATAAATATAATACATGAGTCTCCATTCAATTTTCATTTCTGTAGCAATGGCTCCACTCTAACAAAAATCGCCTTTTTTTTCTACGTGAGTCTACGTAGGAATAGTACACCACTTTTTCATCCAAATAGGGTCGATAACTCATGTCCGAAATGTACCCCCTATGACAATAGCGTTGCCAATAGTATTAGCAATGACATTGTCATAGGGGGTACATTTCATACATAATGGTTAATGTGGTGGAATGTGTCAAAGGTCGCACTGAAACCACGTAGGAACTCAGTTTTTTTAGTTTATTTCTATCGTATTACCTGATAAAGTAAAAAGTCTATGATATAATACATCGGATACAATGTCGATTGATTACCACGGTGCCACATTATTTATTGTCGTATAATGGTCAAACTTCCGTCTCGTCGTTGCATCAAAACTGCCCTCCCCACGCGCCCCTCACTATCACCCGGTGGCCCCGTGTGTGTACAATAAGCACCTCAGACTCGGTAATTGCATTCATCAAAGGTACGTCGTCGCCACTAAACAGAGGGCACGACTGCAAAGATTGGCACAAAGGACCACCAATTATTCATGGAATATATTGTGGTGTGTCGGGGCAAGCGGTAGCGACCAAATATTCAACATGTTGTTCATTAAATCGACACCATCTCCACCATCCCCAAGTGGGGTGCGATTTCATCGCTCTAGAGGTAAAGCAAAGGAATGGCAGAGGGGATGAATGGCGCACTTGTCCCGCGATTGTCCACATGTTACCTTTGTACCGTCATTGTGACAAACTGATCACTTGACAAACATCGAAGATCTCTAGTATGTAGTACATAAACGGTGACAAATACCATCCAAAGAGTGGTGGCAATACAATACAACTTAAGAAATTAGGTAAAGAATTAATACTACCTAGACCTTTTTCACCTGGAAGCGGAGTATCAGGACGAATTGGGGATCAGCTCTTTGTGGGTGCCAAGAGTACATGGCATTTGCCCGAGTCACAACATTGTGGAATAAATCTTTGTGCCTGAATCTTGTTTCGTTGCCTGTTTTGCCATTTTTGTCTTCATGCGCCGTTCGTGTTGACGATTCGATGCAGATAATATGTGATGTCGGTAATGAGAGAAGAGTTCATCAAAGCTCTCGGTATCATTGTGTAGAACATCAATTCGCCCGTTCTCTAGAACCCAAAGTTCTTTGCAGAATCCACTCAAGAAGCCTTGGTTGTGTGATATCATCAGCACTGCCCCTGCATAGGCTGACAAGGCTGTAGACATAGAGTCAAGAGTTTCCAAGTCGACATGATTAGTAGATTCGTCCAAAAAGAGCAAGTGTGGTTCGTCCGCCAAAATAGTGGCAAAGCAAAGTCTCATTCGCTCGCCTCCCGAAAGCGTCAAGATGGGACGATGAGCGTGCGTTCCTCCAAGACCAAAGGCTCCAAGGTACTGTCGAACATTACCTGATGCTTCCTTGATAACATTCGAAGATGCCCTTCCGCTAGAAAGTTTGTCTCCTGCATATTGCACAACTGTCATATGGGCATACTCTTCGAGTTCTTCAACGGAATACTGTGTCATGTGTCCAATACGAAGGCTGGGATGCCTCCAAATGGTTCCTGCTGTCTTCCCCTGACCTTCCAGTTCACCTGTGATCAATTTGATTAAGGTCGACTTCCCGCTACCGTTTCCCCCAACCAATGCTATCTTGCTTCCTCGAGCGATTCTTAGGGTCAAGTCAACCAATAATGATTCACCTACTGCATTGTACCCAAAGCTAACACTGTCCAAAAGCAACAGAGGGCTGCCCTCTGAAACACCAGGAGGCCACGCTGGGTTTGGGAATTGCAGTTTGCATACAGGACTGTCCCGTTCAATTTGAACCTTCTCAGCCATTCGCACAGATGATGCATCCAATGTTTTCAACGAAAATTGCTTAATTTTTTTTCCATCCTCTCGATAATTACCAATCCTTTCCATTTTTTTTTCTCGGATTGTTTTGGCTTGTCTCTGTTTATTAGGGTCAGTGGACTTTTTGTTATTTTGTTGCTTTTGAACAAAGGCCAGAGCTTTGCTGCGCTGTCTTTCGGAGGCGTCCAAAATTTGAGCATGGCGAGTTGCCTTTTCCTGCATTTGACGTTGAAATTCAGAATAGTTTCCCACATGATAGGATAATCTTTGATGTTCCATTACTACCATATCTGTACAAACAGCATCCAAAAATATGCGGTCATGAGAGACAACCATGACGGTCCGCTCAGTTTGAGTGTCTTTCTTTGTCAAGTATTGAATCAACCAATCCATTCCATGTAAATCCAAATGATTGGTACACTCATCCAACAGAATCAAGTCGGCATGGGGAACAAAGAGTGCCCGTGCAAGTGCAAGTCTCATTCGCCAACCACCACCTCCCAGAATGAAAGAAACGAAATTGTGGTGTGAGCCAGAGCCCATCCGGCAAGGGAGACAAATACTACGTCACGAATTACTCACTTAAGCTTGCAGTGGAGTCGTCGATCATGGCTGCCGTGAACGAAAGCCCCCTGAGAATCTCCTTGGCCCGGTCTTCGGCCCCATCCGCATCGATGACGTCGAGTTCGGCTACAATGTTCCCCAACCGTAGCGAATTCTCTTGCAATTTCACACCTTTTTCGATTTCATACTCCACTTTTTCCATTTCTTCTAACAGCAATATCCGATCAGTATCAGCCTCCAACAATGCTTCTAGGGCAGTTTGGTCCTCGCGCCCTTGTATCTGTTGCTGCACCAAGCAAACACGCAACCCATGAGGAATTCCAGGAATGGCATGGGCTGCCAGTTGTCGCAGGAGTGTGGACTTTCCTACGCCATTTCGACCGAGTAAACCATATCGATGTCCCCTAATAATGTTCATGATAGAATCTACCAATAATTCGTTTCCTTCGAATTGCAGACTTACACTTGGCAAATGAACATTGTCGTAGTTTTCTCCTGTGAAGCGCACACCACGACCACCGTGTCCTCTCCCACCCCACAGTTTCCCCTCTTCTTGACATTCTTGCCACGCCGAGGCATGATCGTCGACAAGATCCGTCGATACCGTATGTCTGGTATTCTGTGAACCAACGATCACAGTCGATGACAAGGCCTCCTTCGTACCTTGGCGACGCCTGGCTTCACGACCCTGTATTCGAAGCTCCTTTCGACATTTCGATTTGGCATCGAGTTCGGAAATTGTGTTCTCTCCATTATTTGCCATGGTCGTCGTCAAGGGAATGAATGGCAGAGCAGAGGGGTCGAATCTCTAGCATGGCGCCCTTTTTGCCAGAGACCGACCCACCCATTTTTTTCTCCTACATCCATCAAATCTCTCCTCCCCATTGACAAGCAATCGCGGATGTTGTTGTTCCTACGCACCATAAGCATCAACCTCATCTTCCTCCTCCTCTTCGAGCAATCATCTTCGCCGCTTAAGTCATCATGCTCTTCGTCTCATGTCGTCTTGGCATTCACACCACCAATGTCAACAACGACTACGACTAAGAAAAATGCACCGTCATCCAATTTTGTATCATCAACGAGAATACGACGACATCACGACCATCAATACTATTTTGGACAGTCATCGTTTACGTTAGCCAATGACAACAATCAAGCTGCTGCTTCTGCCTCCACGACCACCATTAATAATACACGCGAAGTAACAACAGCCTCAATAGCTGTAAACAAACAGCAAAAACTCGATAATCTTCGACCAATATCTGAATCGAACAGGAGCAGCGAAAGCAACAGCAATCGAAGCTGCCATCGTGTTGATATAGTACTAAATTGTAATGCCAAGGGTGTGACTTCCAAAATTATACAACTTGTTCAACAAGTTGTATCATCATACACATCCTCATCACAATATAACAACAATACTAAAACTAATGTAAACATTCATGTTACATCCACAATTGATGAAGCAACAATAGCTGTTGCAAGTATGATACATAATCCACCCTCACTTATTATTGCAGTAGGTGGAGATGGAACAATAACTACCTTACTTCAGCTATTATGGGATATAGGTATGGACACCACTACTAGTAGTGCTAGTTGCAACTGTAATGAATGCAGTCCAACAATGACCATGATGACAAACACAGAAACTGAATCAGCAGCAGACGATGCAACACGAACAGCAAAGAGACAACGACGACGAAAGTTTCCGCCCATTGGCTATATTGCACATGGGACGGGGAATGCACTTGGTTCGGTTATTGGTGCACGACCACCATCCGTAGTAGCACACGAAGTTGGTAGTAGTAATCGAATACTACAACGTTTACGTAGTAGAATAGTAGGGGGACGAGGAGGTGAGGTAAGACTACGCGAAACGTTACATCAATTACTACACACGGTGGACCAATTGTCTCACCACGAACACCAAACGGTACATAATATTTTTGACATTGTCGAGTTACCAATGATACAAGTTACTACAACTACTTCGATTGTCAATGACGAAGAAGAATACGAACAGCCATTGAAGACGGAGAAGCAGCAGCAGCAGCAACAACAACAGCGACAACAACAGCGACAACTTCCAAATAATGAAAAGTTTAATAGAAGATCAGAATTGTGTTTCTTCTCGGGCGTTGGTTTTGATTCGTTATTGTTACAGGATTATAAATATTTGCAACATTGGACAAATAGCAGTAGCAGCAGCAGTAGCAGCAGCAGTAACAATGAGAGCAACAACGACAACAAGGAGGCCACTACTCGACAACGACGACGACGACGACTACCAAATTTACGTAAATTGTTATTCAGAGACTCACTATCAAGTGTATTTGGTTACTTTGTTGCATTCCTAACATGTACATTACCAAAATGCATTATGAACCAAAAGCATATAATACATGTTAAGGTACAAACATCTGATATCGATAATACCGTATGGATTGATCATCGTCGTGGGGATTTGGTGCGTAAAGTTATTGTTGAAAAGAAGGATGATGACAAGGAGGATGGATTGGTTCTACTTTATCAAGGTAACGCAGGTATTGTTGCTGCTAGTTCAACACCGTATTATGGTGGAGGCTTACGTCTATTCCCATTTGCACGTATGACACTAAATGGGATGCAATTACGTATTGGTCGTATCCACCCCCTACGTGGCACAATGAATCTAATACCCATATTTCATGGTTCATATAGAGATAAACGTGATGATACGTTTGGTTGTTTAGACTTTATGGGACAACAATTCCAAATTGATATACTACTGCCAACTATTGGATATCCAGTACAACATAGTGGTGACTTTGTGGGGATAGCTACATGTATTGAATATGAAATGATGAAAGATAGGTTACATCCTATTCAATTTGTTACACTTTTACCACCAAGATTGATTTGTTGACCAATT
>Ga0247843_1005094_pt1 | contig 18699 bp, 23 predicted proteins | sample LaCruzMarch2017__FD_192420 | JGI IMG/M metagenome (GOLD analysis project Ga0247843, IMG submission 192420) | Freshwater microbial communities from meromictic Lake La Cruz, Castile-La Mancha, Spain - LaCruzMarch2017_8m | ecosystem: Environmental > Aquatic > Freshwater > Lake | place: Spain...
GCCGCGTGCTGGGCACGAAAACTCGCCTCAACGAAATCAATCGCTTAGCTTTTCTCAGCGGTGCCAGATCGGGCCAAAAAGGCTGATCACGGCAGGCTCACGGACTTTTTCAACAGTATCGGTCGAAAGCGGACAGCGGGACCGCGAGCCGCTAGCCTCGCTTCATGACCGAATCCTCCGGACGCTGTGCCTGGTGCGGGACCGACCCGCTGTATGTCGCCTATCACGACACCGAGTGGGGCGTGCCCGAGTATGACCCCCGCGCCCTGTGGGAGAAGCTTGTGCTGGACGGGTTTCAGGCCGGACTGGCCTGGATCACCATCCTGAGAAAGCGCGAGGCCTTCCGGGCGGCGTTCGACGGGTTCGATCCGGAGACGGTCGCGCGCTATGGCGAGGCCGACCGGACGCGGCTGATGGCCGATCCGGGCATCGTGCGCTCGGGCGCCAAGATCGAGGCGACGGTCCGGGGCGCGCGCGTCTGGTGCGACATGCGCGAGCGGGGCGAGGACTTTTCAGCCTGGCTGTGGGGCTTCGTCGACGGCCGGCCGATCCAGAACACGCCGACGACGATGGCCGATCTGCCGGCCCAGACGCCGGTGTCGGTCGAGATGTCCAGGGCGCTGAAGGCACGCGGCTTCGGCTTCTGCGGGCCGGTGATCACCTACGCCTTCATGCAGGCGACCGGCATGGTCAACGATCACGTCCAGACCTGCTTCCGCTGTGGAGAGGTGGGCGCAATGGGCGGGCAGGCCGGTCCCCGCTAAGCCGCGCGCCACGCACCACCGCCATTTCAACACGCCTGAGCGAAGCGAATGGCCGGAGCCGCGCAAGTGGCGTCTGTCAGGGACGCGCGGCCACCGGATCGGCGTCCCACCCCCACGCGTCCATCATAACGCCGAACAGATGGGTGTTGGGGAAGTAGCCGCGAACGCGCTCGGCACCGACACCAATGGCCAGGGCCGGGACCTCCTCGGCGGTATGGGTGTCGTTGACCAGCACATTGTCGAGACGGACGATCTCGCCGCCCGCGGCGGCGGCCTTCCAGGCATCGTAGCCGGCGAGGACATCTGCGCCCCGCGCGCCGCCGTCGACCTGAAGCCCGAAGGAATGGTCGGCGGTGAACAGCAACAGGGTATCGGCCAGATCAACGCGGCTCTGAACCTCGGCGATCAGCCGGTCGAAATCCACGACGTTCTGAAGCCCTTCGCGCGGATCATCGGTGTGGGCGTCCCATTCCACGACGAGGAAGTATCCCGTCGACGAGGTCTGCAGGATGTCGAGCGCCCGCAAGGTCGCTGCCCGGACGTCCAGGCTGTCGGCGACGACGACGGGGCGCGTGTTTTCTGCAGACGCTTCTGAAAGCGTCGCATAAATCGGTCGATCATAGGCTACGGCCAGTGCACCAATGCCCGCGCCGCTCGCGAGGAGCTGTTCCGCGATCCTTGCGCGGCCGGCACCGAACAGAACATCGACACCGTCGCCGAAGCGCGGGGAAAAGGCCTGATGAAAGATTTCGCTCCAGTTCGAGCGGTCATTGGCGTGGGCATAGTTGGCGGCGGGCGTCGCATCGGCGATCGATTGCGAGGAAACGACCCCGGTCAGAAGCCCGCGCTCTTCGGCATACTCGAGCAGGGTCTTGGTCGGGACCCCATCGACCTGTCCCCGCACCGCATCAGGACCCTGGCTGATCACGCCGTTGCGCGTCTTCACGCCCGTCACGATCGCCGACATGCCGTTGGCCGAGTCCGACACGAACTGGTCGACCGGCGAGGTCTCGCTCAGGCCGAGGTGAGGCCACTGCTGGATGTGAAGGCGCAGGGGTTCCCCGTAGGCCATCAGGCTGGCGGCCGACAGAACCGAGACCCCGGCTGCATCGGCCAGGAACAGGATCACGTTGCGCGCCCTGGGCGCGGCGGCCGCCGCGGGCCCCTCCTGGGCGGCCGTCGGCAGCGCCTCCCGCGCCGTCGCGGGCACGCTGAGCATAACGACACAGGCCGATACGGCCAGGGCAAGAGACCGGCGGAGCGATCGCATTGAGGCAGCCTTCGAAGATCGAGCAGGAACAGTGCGCATCGCGGAAGACAGGCGCTGGCGTCCGTTAGGCGGGTTTGGTGTCATTGTGGCGACGTTCAGGTAAGACGATGCTTCGTCGGCCTGGGGGTCGATCACGCGGCGATGGATCTGGAGAACGTCGATTCCGGGAATGACGGGCGCTGGTAGGCTTCCAAGCCTGATGCCGGAGACCCTGCTGAGCCAGCGCGTCGGCGGTCCGGTGTGCGGGGTGGACGAGGCGGGGCGCGGGCCCTGGGCCGGGCCGGTCTCGGCAGGGGCGGTGATCCTGTCAGCCGGGGATCTGCCGCCCGGCATCGATGATTCAAAGGCCCTGACGGCGGCGCGGCGCGAGGCGCTGGAAACCGAGATCAAGGCGCGCGCGGTCGCCTGGGGGGTCGGCTTCGCCTCGGTCGAGGAGATCGAGACCCTGAACATCCTGCAGGCCACGGGTCTCGCCATGCGCCGCGCCATCGAGGCGATGACGGTTCAGCCGGTCGCGGCCCTGGTCGACGGGAACTATCGGTTCAACCTGCCCTGCGACGTGGAGACGGTGGTCGGCGGCGACGGCCTGTCGCTGTCGATCGCGGCGGCCTCCATCCTGGCCAAGACGGCGCGGGACCGGCTGATGGTCGAGATGGACGGTGTCTATCCGGGCTACGGCTTTGCGGGTCACAAAGGCTATAGCGCGCCGGTGCATCAGGCGGCGCTGAGGGCGTTGGGACCCTGCCCCATCCATCGGCGTGGCTGGGCCCCGATCCGGGCCCTGCTGGATCAGTAGACGGAAAGCGCCCCGCCGAGCAGGGCCCCCAGCAAGGCGGCAACCGCGGCACCGATGGCGACGATCAGCCAGCGCGGCATGGGCTCTCTCGGCGCAGGCTCGATCGAGAGGGTGCGCGAGGCGATGGCGTCGGCGCGCGCCAGGAAGTCGGCGGCCGGGATTTCTCTGGCCGGGGTATCATTGGCCGGCCGGCCGTCGAACCGGGTCGCGGCAGGCGAGCGCCAGGCCGCGGCCTGAAACGCCTCGACCGCGCTGCGCACGCCCTCGGGGCGGCGTGAAAAGTCGCCCTCGTGGGCCATACTGTGGTCTTTCATGACCGAACAACGGGCCATTGACACCCGCGTTCCCGGAGCCGTCAAGCGGCGAGCGAGGCCGCCCGGTCCGAGACGACGAACAGATACTCCACATTCCTGAGCCGGCCGACCGTACCGACCCTCTCTCCTTTGGGATTATGGATGCCGATGCGGGCCCCGACATAGCGGGGGCGGGCGATCTCGATGACCTCGACCGGGCCCCTGACAGACAGCATCTCGACCAGTTGATCGCGGCCCAGATAGCCCTCGTCGTTGAAGGAGACGATCAGGTGCGGGGCCCGGATGGCCTCGATCACGGCCTGGAGCGCCGGGCCGATGCCGGGTCTGGAGTTGAAGGCGCTCTTTCGCGTGCGGACGTCGATCCGCTTGTTGGCGACGCCGTAGGTCTCGGGCCGGTCCCACAGCACCAGACTTTCCCAGACGTGATAATTCCCGAGGTAGGAATGCTGGTTGTACGGCGGGTCGAGGTAGACGAGGTCGCCGTCGAAGGCTGAGGCGATCTCAAGCGCATCGGCCTGTGTCGCGCGGCACGGTCCGGCGGCGACGGCGGGCTGAAGGGCGGGCATGCGAAGTTCGAGGGGCTTCAGCGCGCGGGACGCCCAGGCCTTCATATAGGCCATCTGGACGCCGGCGGTGGAATCGACCCGGTCGGCGGCCTCCATCAGGCTGACGAGGGCGATGGCTTTCAGTTCGGGTTCCAGATCCAGGGATTCGATGCGGTCGCGGATGGCGTCGATCCGGGCACCATTCCGGGGCGCGAAGTATCGGGCGTTCTCGCAGAAGGCCTCGGTGAACCAGCCGGCGGCGGGCGGGGTGGTGGCGAGCTCCGCGATCAGCCGCCCGGCCGGGGCCTGCCAGCGGTCGCTGTCGGCCTGGACATAGGCGGTGGCGAGGGTCGCGGCATAGGCGTTGTGGTCGTTGGACCAGACCCGATACCCCTGCCCCTTCAGCGCATGGCCGACGCGGGCCGTGCCGGAGAACAGGTCGCAGACCTGACCCCCGGTCGGCAGCAGGGCGCGGACGGCGGCGGCAATCGGATCGAGCAGGGCCCGTTTGGAGCCGAGGTATTTGATCATTGTCGGCCGCGGCCGATCTAGCGCCGCCCCTTCCGGGCCGGAGCATGGGCCAGGCGAAGGAGATTCGCAGCCCCCGGGGCACCGAACGGGGTGCCGGCCAGGATCAGGATGCGCTGGCCGGGCTCGGCGAGGCCGAACTCCATGGCGGAGTTGACGGCGTCGTCGGTGACGTCTTCCAGCGATGTCGGCTCCTTGCCGAGACGGGGTTCAAGCCCCCAGACCAAGGCCAGGCGACGGGCGGTTTCGGGCTTGGGTGTCAGGGCCAGGACGCGCTGGAGCGGGCGTTCGCGCGACATGCGCCGGGCGGTACCGCCCAAGGTCGTGAACACGACGATACAGCCGGTCGACGAGGCCTCCCCGGCCTTACGCGCGGCGGCGACCAGGGCATCGGCGTCAAAGCCCTCCATGCCGGCGTGTTCGGCGTCCATCAGACTGGGCCACAGGGGGTCGCTTTCGACCCGCTCCATGATCCGGTTCATGATGCCGACGGCCTCCATCGGATAGTCGCCCGACGCTGTCTCGGCCGACAGCATCAGGGCGTCGGCACCCTCGTAGACGGCATTGGCCACGTCGGAGGCCTCGGCGCGCGTGGGCGCGGGCGCCGATGTCATCGACTCCAGCATCTGGGTCGCAACGATGACCGGCACGCCGCGCTGGCGGGCGGCGCGGATGATGGCCTTCTGGGCGACCGGCACTTCTTCCGGAGGCATTTCGACACCAAGGTCCCCCCGCGCGACCATGACGCCGTCGCAGTAGTCGAGGATGCTGTCCAGCGCCTCGAGCGCCTGGGGTTTTTCGATCTTGGCCAGGCAGGCGGCGCGGCCCTTCACGATGGCCTTCAGCTCGGCCATGTCCTCGGCCTTCTGCACGAAGCTGAGCGCGACCCAGTCGACGCCGATCCTAAGGGCGAAGTTCAGGTCCTCGCGGTCCTTGGGCGTCAAGGCCGAGACGGGAACGACGGCATCGGGCACGGCGACGCCCTTCCTGTCCGACAGCCTCGTGCCGCTCTCGACCGTGACGTCGGCCCAGTCGTCGGTGCGCTGACCCACGCGCAGCCGCACCCGGCCGTCGTCGAGCAGTAGCAGCATCCCCTCGCGCAACGCCTTGAAGATCTCGGGATGGGGCATCTCGACCCGCGTGGCGTCGCCGGGCGTAGGGTCGAGGTCGAAGCGCATGGTGTGACCGGGTTTCACGGCGATCGAGGTCTCGGCGAACTTGCCCAGCCTCAGCTTGGGCCCCTGCAGGTCGGCGAGCACGCCCAACGGACGCTTCAGCGCGATCTCGGCCCCGCGCACGGCCTTCAGCGCGGCGGCGTGGTCGTCGTGGCTGCCGTGGCTGAAGTTCAGGCGAAAGACATCCACGCCGGCCTGGGCCAGCGACTTGACCATGCCCGGCGCGCGGCTGGCCGGTCCCAGGGTGGCGACGATCCGCGCGCGTCGTGCTCTGATCATGATGGTCCCGTCGTCCGGTCGCATTGGCCCTGGATCGCCTTGTGCCAACGAATGGGCGCGCACGTAACCCGGGGCGGCCCGGGGAAACCAGAGTTGAGCCTGTGTTACGCCCTGGACGTGCCATGGTGCGAGCGGCGGGGATCGAACCCGCATGACCGAGGTCGAGGGATTTTAAGTCCCTTGCGTCTACCAGTTTCGCCACGCTCGCGGGACGACCGGCGTCGCGGCTGGGCGGCCCCCTGTCAAGACCGGACGCGCCGGATCTCTGTCAGGGTCAGCAGGCCCGCCAGCATGCCGGTCCAGAACAGGATGTCGTTGATCCCCTCGCTCGCGGACGGGAGGAAGAACTCCAGAATGGCCCAGGCGACCAGGGCGACCAAGAACACGGCGGCGAGCAGGTTCTTCCACATGACGGCTCTCCTCATAGCCGTCTATGTAAATTACGCTTTACATAATGTCAAGCAAAGCAGTCAGAGGACGGGGGTCGGTGCTCGCAGATCGACGTCCGAATCCGCAAGCAGCCACAGGAAGGCGGCCCATGCGGCGACGTTCTGGGTCATGGACTCCGGGTCGATCCGGTCCAGCACGTCGTCGGCCGTGTGGTGGGTATCGAAATAGTCGGTGCCGTCCTGGTTCAGCCGGAAGGCCGGCACGCCCAGCGCCACGGTCGGCCCGGTGTCGGGGCCGCCTCCGGTCGCAGGCGCGGGGTCGTTCAGAATGCCCAGCGGCGTCAGCACACGCAGCGCCGCCTGACGGAACGCGGCGGGCGTCGCAGCGGGCAGGCCCAGGCTGTAGATCGGACCGGCCCCGAAGTCGCTTTCAGAGATGGCCACGTGGTTGGCCATCTCGTCCTGCCGTGTCTCGGCATAGTGGCGAGCCCCGGCCAGCCCTTGCGCGGGCGGGGGCTGGGATACCTCTTCAGCACCCCACCAGACGACGCGGATGGTGCGCCGGGGCTGACGCGGCATCTCCTCGATCAGCTTCAGCGCCGCAGCCGTGATCGCCACGCCCGCGCCGTCGTCGATGGCACCCGTCCCCAGATCCCAGCTGTCCAGATGGCCGCCGATGACAACGACCTCATCCGGCTCTTCCCGTCCGCGCACCTCGCCGACCACGTTCTGGCTGACGCTCTGACGCGTGAAGCCGGCCGAGGAGAACAGCCGCATCCGCACCGGCTCGTCCGTCAGTCGGATCAGGCGACGCAGTTGATCAGCGTCGGGCGGGCTCATGGCGAAGGCGGGGATGGTGCCCTCGCCCACCCGCGTCGCGCCGGTGTGGGCGAAGCGGTGGTCGTGGGTGCCCAGCGAACGCAGCACATAGGCCACCGCCCCGCGCCGGGCGGCCTCGGTCGGACCCGCGCCGCGGATCGGTGAGGTCGCGCCGTATCCCCGACCGTCCTGGGCCTGAACCGTGTCCTGAAGCACGATCGCGATCTTGCCGGTCAGAGAGCCCTCGGGCTGGTCGAGCAACTGCTGATAGGTTTCGAAGATCGCCGCCTCGCCCTCGATGCCTTGCGGCGGCGTGGCGATGGAACCCCCGAGAGCGACGACGGTCAGGGGCTGCGGAAACGGTGCCAGGATCTCGACCCGCGCCTCGCCGCGCTCCCACAGGGCCAGCGGAAAGCTCTCGATGGCCACATTGTCGAAGCCCATCGCCTGGAACTGCTCGGCGCCCCAGCGGGCGGAGGCCTGCTCGGAGGCCGAGCCGGCCAGCCGCGGGCCGAACCGCGTGGTCAGCTCGGAGACGATCGCATAGGCGGCGTTGCTCTCCAGCGCCCGGTCCCTCAGCGCCTCGGCCTCGGCGATGGTGCGCGCGTCCTGGGCGTGGGTGACACCGGCCGTAACGACAAGGAAGGCCGCAAGGGTGGTCGAGAGGCAAAGGCGAACGCGCATGGGGGCTCCGGCAAAGATCAGGGCCGGACCCTATCGATCTGGAGCCGGGCAGAGAAGGGCCGACGGGCAGCCGGTCAGTCCGGGCTGTCGGCCGCGATCTCGCTGTTCTGGAAATAGGGCTCGACCGTGCCCTGCAGCTTGATGGTCAGCTGGTTGCCCTTGCGGTCCACCGCCTTGCCGGCGGCGAGCCGGACCCAGCCCTCCGAGACACAGTATTCGTCGACGTTGGTCTTTTCCTCGCCCTTGAAGCGAACGCCCACGCCCCGCGCCAGGACGTCGGCATCGTAGTGGGGGCTGGACGGATTGACCGAGAGGCGGTCGGGGGGCGTGTCGGACATGGCGGGCACCTGGAGGCGTCGGGAGGCGGCTGATTAGCCGTCTGCGTCCCTGCTGCCAACAGGGTGGCTACTGAACCGACTGGCGGGGCGCGGCGGGGCCGGCGGCAGGAGCGCCCGCGGCAGGCTGGGCGGTCGGGGGGGTGACCGGAGCCGGAGGCGTGGTGCCGGTCGTGTCCGAGGCCGGCGTCCGGGCAGGCTGGCGCGGGGTCGGGCGGGTCGCGGCGCGCTGGGCCGGAGGACGGGACGCGGCCGCACGGTTGGCGGCGGGCTGGGCGGCGGAAGACGCAGCGGTCCGGGTCTCGGGTGCGGTCGTCGTCGGAGCAGCGGCGGCAGTCTGGGTGGGGGCGGTCGCGGGTGTAGTGGTCGGGGCCGAGGCCGCGGCGGCGCGGGCGGCGAGCTGCTGGGCCTGGAATCGACCCGCCAGTTTCTCGGTCAGTTCACGGGCGGCGGCGGGCGGCATCTGGGCCATGATGGCCGAGAGCGAGCGCGGGCGCATCGCAGCGGCGATGGGCAGGCGGACGTCGTCGGCCAGGGTGGCAAACACCGCCGCCGCCTCGCGCGGACGCATGGCCGAGTAGACCGACACCAGCCGCGCCGTCTCGGCCTCCTCCCGCTCGTCGACCTGGCCGAGCAACAGTTCCACCTCGGCCTTGATGGCGTTCAGGGCCGTGATCTTTGCGTCCAGCTTCTGTTCGGCGGCGACCATCAGCGGCAGGGTCGTGGCGAAGTCGGCGTCGCGGGCATCGAGCTCGGTACGGCGGGCTGACAGGGACTGGATGATGCGCAGTTCGGCCGGCGAAATGCCCGCCTGCTGGGCCAGCTGCTCGGGCGACAGGGCGCAGACGGCCGGGACGGGGCGAACGGGGGGCGTCGCGGCCTCACCCGCGGCCGAGGCCGCCTCTTCCGCCCAGGCGACGGCACCCTGGAACAGGTCCGGCCCCGCCCCGACGGCCCGCACAGCCACAACCCCGCCAATGGCAACGGCGATCAGGGGCAGAAGGCGGGGCAGCTTGGCCATGGCGGTGTCGTCCAGTCACTCAGGCGGCAAACAGATCGTCGTCGGCGGTCGTAGGCCGCGACCTGTTTAGGTTTTGCTTCGCGGACTGGTTAGCGGTCAGGGCATGCAGGATGGCCTGAACGTTGCCAGCGCCGGCGGCGGCGGGAGTCCGTGGGGCTCTCAGGCCCTGAATTCGCTCGGCCAGGGCCGCCATACGGAAAGCGCGGTCGTCCGGGTCAGGGGCGGCATTTTCCCTCCCCTTCAGGGCGGGGGACGGCTGCGGAGCAGGCCGGGTGGGGATGTTCGCAGCGGGGGCCATGTTCGACACTTCCCGACCCAGACTTTCGCCGCGCTCAAGTCGTCCCTCCCCATGAAGGGGAGGGAGAGGTGCCGTGCGTTGTCCGCGCGCCACCAGCGCCTCCAGTTCGCCCTTCAGGGTGCGGGCCTTGAGAATGCGGTCGTGCAGCAGATCGGCCTCTTCACCCGAGGCGCGCAGGGACGACAGGGCGTTTTCGGCGCGGGTGCAGGCCGCGTTCAACTCCGTGACGGCACCGGCAAACGCCAGCTGACCGGCCCGAAGCTGGCCGAGCTTTTTTTCCAGACGGACGCCGTAGCCGAGCGCGGCGACCAGCAGCAGCATCAGAACGGCGTCGAGAATGATCCCGGTCATGTCAGCGTCCTGCTCTCGTCAGGCTGTTCGCGGCCTCGATGCTGATCGGGCCTTCGACCCGAACCGCGATGTGCTGGCCCTTGCGGCCCATCCGGCCCGTCGTGACCGGGATCGATCCACACCGGATCGAGATTTCTGAGTCCGGGGTGGCATTGAGCATAAGGGTGTCGCCGACCTTGAGGTTCAGGACCGTGGACAGGGGCGCAGACTGCTCGTCCAGCACGGCACGAACCTCTGTGTCGGTCGTCCAGAGCTCCGTCGCGAGATGGCCCTCCCAGATGTTGTCGCGGCCGAACTTCTCGCCCATGAACTGCTGCAGCAGCATCTTGCGGATGGGTTCCAGCGTCGCATAGGGCAGCAGAAGCTCGACCCGGCCGCCGCGGTCCTCCATGTCGATCCGCAGCTTGACCAGAATGGCGGCGTTGGCCGGCCGGGCGATGGCGGCGAAGCGCGGATTGGTCTCCAGCCGGTCGAGGTTGAAGTGAACGGGGGTCAGCGGCTCGAACGCCGCCTTGGCGTCGGCGAGGATCACCTCGACCATACGCTGGACCAGGACCCGTTCGATGGTGGTGTAGGGCCGGCCCTCGATACGCAGGGCGGCGGTGCCGCGACGCCCGCCCAGCAGAACATCGACGATGGAGTAGATCAGGTTGGAGTCGACCGTCAGCAGGCCATAGTTGTCCAGTTCCTCGGCCCGGAACACTGCCAGGATCGCCGGCAGAGGGATGGAGTTCAGATAGTCGCCGAAACGGATCGAGGAGATGTTGTCCAGCGACACCTCGACGTTGTCGGAGGTGAAGTTCCTGAGCGACGTCGTCATCAACCGCACCAGACGATCGAACACGATCTCCAGCATCGGCAGCCGCTCGTAGCTGACGAGGGCGGAGTTGATGATGGCCCGGATGCCGGTGCGTTCGGCAGCGTCATCATCGCCGAGGTCGAAGCCCAGGAGGCTGTCGATCTCATCCTGGTTGAGCACCCGCTCGGACGCCCCCGAGCGGTCGGAACCAAAGCTCTCGGCCGCTGCGAAAGCATCCACCGCGCCGTCGGCTGCGTTTCCGTCGGTCACGGCGCTCGCCGTACGGCATCGGACACAAGGCGCAGGCCCCGGCGTCGGTCGGAACCAAGATTACCGGTACGTGGCGGCAGCATGCCTATTGCACCAGCATTTCTTCGATCAGCACGGCGTCGACCTGGGCCGGGGCGGCGATCAGATTGACACGGCGCAGGATCTCGGCACGCAGCTGATAGGTGCCCGCAGAGCCCGCGAGGTCCTCGGGCCGCAGCTCGCGCAGAAAGGCCTGAAACATGTCCTGCATGCGGGGCATCTGGCCCTGGAGCTGATGGGCCAGATCTGCGTCGTGCATCTCCAGCGTCAGGGTCAGCTTCAGGAAGGTGGGCCGGCCGTCCGGCGACTGAATGTTCACCACCATGTCGGGCAGGGTATAGAAGGTGACCCCGTCGGGACCCTCGGCGATCTTGCCCAGTGACGGATCGGCCTCGCCCTCGGCACCCCCGCCATGGCCGTCGTCCTTTTTGGCCGCGCCATGGTCGTCGCCCTTCTTGGCCGCGCCGTGATCGCCCGCCGCCTCTTCGCCATGCTCGCCTTCTGCGGCGGCAGGCTTGGGCGCAAGGAGGAAGAAATAGGCACCGGCACCGCCACCGCCCAGGACCAGCAGGGCCACCGGCGCGATGATGAACAGCAGCGGAAGCTTCTTCTTCTTGGGCGCATCCTCGCCCTCGGCCTCGGCCCCGGGGGCGACAGCGATGGCCGTCGCCTCATCCTTAGGCGGCTTGTCTTTTTTCTTGCCCAGCTTGAGCATGCGGTCTTCGCGCCCCGAAAAATCCCAGGGTCCAGGGTGGGCGGACTTGGTTAACGCGAAGTGTAGAACCGGCAGGATTTGCCGGGCGCATCGGCCATCGGCGACCCCCGAATCCCCGTCCTGACTGCGTTAACCCTGTTGGCACGCATGTTGCGAGGATCGGGGCAAAGGAGTCGCAGCCTCGTGGAAAACGCCGCCTACATCGGATTGTCGCGTCAAATGACGTTGAGGCGCGAGCTGGATATCGCGGCCAACAACATCGCCAACGCCGACACGACCGGTTTCAAGGTCGAGCAGCTGCTGCTGGGGGCCGAGGTCGGCAACCGGGCGCGCAATGACGCCATCCGCCCGGGTGCGAGCTTCGTGCTGGACAACGGCGTGGGCCGCGACTTCTCCCAGGGGACACTGGAGCAGACCGGACGGTCGCTTGATTTTGCGATCGAGGGCGAGGGCGTGTTCTTCCGCGTCCAGGATGGCGGAGCCGAGGCCTACACGCGGGACGGGGCCTTCACCATCGATCCCGAAGGCACGCTGGTGACCAAGTCGGGCTTGCCGGTCCTTGGCGAGGGTGGACCCATCACGGTCGATCCGGCACGGGGCGCCCTCACGGTGGCAGATGACGGCACCATCAGTCAGGACGGCGCGGTCATCGGCCAGCTGGGCCTCGCCAGGTTCGCCGACCTGGGCGTCCTGTCGAAGGACGGCGACGGCCTGTACCGCAATGGGTCCAACGCCGCCCCGATCGATGCCGCCGGTGCCCAGGTGCGCCAGGGCATGCTGGAGGGTTCCAACGTCAATGCCCTGATCGAGATCACCAATCTGATCGAGATCAGCCGCGCCTACGAACGCGCCACCAAGATGATCGAGAACGTCCAGGAACTGTCCCGCCGCTCGGTCGAGCGGCTGGGCCGGTCGAGTTGAGGAGATCCACTAGATGCGCGCCTTGAGAACCGCCGCCTCGGGCATGGCCGCCCAGCAGCTGAATGTGGAGGTCATCTCCAACAACATCGCGAACATGAACACCGTCGGCTACAAGCGCCAGCGAGCCGAGTTCCAGGACCTGATCTATCAGAACATCGAGCGGATGGGCGCGCAGTCCTCCAGCCAGGGAACGGTGGTCCCGACGGGCATCCAGGTCGGCCTGGGCGTCAAGGCCGGCAGCGTCTATCGCATCACAGACCAGGGCACCCCCCAGCAGACCGGCAGCACCTACGACATCGCCATCGACGGCCAGGGCTATTTCCAGGTCAGCCTGCCGTCCGGGGAAATCGGCTTCACCCGTGCGGGCAATTTCTCGCTGAACGGCGAGGGCCAGCTGGTGACCGAGGACGGATATGCCGTCGAACCCGCGATCAGCATCCCGCAGGATGCGGTCGGCGTGTCCATCTCCAAGTCCGGCCAGGTCCAGGTCGTGACCGACGGGTCGCCCGACCCGGCCGTTGTCGGCCAGCTGGAACTGGCGACGTTCTTCAACGAGGCGGGGCTGGAAGCGATCGGCGACAACCTGCTTCTGGAGACCACGGCCTCGGGGCCGGCAACCACCGGAGCGCCCGGCGAGCCCGGGTTCGGTCAGCTGCTGCAAGGCTATACCGAGGCGTCCAACGTCGATGCCGTGACAGAAATCAGCGCCCTGATCATCGCCCAGCGCGCCTATGAGATGAACTCCAAGGTCATCACCACAGCCGACGAGATGATGAGCGTCTCGGCCCAGGTGAAGAGCTAGGTCATGAGAGCCCTGACCCTGATCGCCATGCTCGCCGTCGTCGCCAGTCCCGCCCTGGCGGGTCCCGTGACCCTGCGGGCCAATCCCGTCGACGAGGACGGGCGGGTCACGCTCGGCGACATTTTCGACGGCGCAGGTGCGGCCTCGGGCGTGGTCGTGGCCGGACGGACGGGGCCGTCGGTGGTGTTCGAGGCCGGCCAGCTTCAGGCGCTCGCGGCCCGTTCGGGCCTGCAATGGGCCAACCCCCAGAACCTGCGCCGGGTGGTGGTGCGCCACGGCGCCGTCGCCCCTGCAGCCCCGGCCCCTGCCGTCACGGCGGCATCCGGGCCGGTAACTCCAGCCGCCGTGGCAGGGGCGACCGTCCCGGTTCTCACCTATGCGCGCAACATCGCGTCCGGCGAGGTGGTCCAGCCCGAGGATGTGATCTGGGCCGACGTCCAGAGCCATATCGCGCCCGCCGGTGGGCCGTCGGATGCCGAACAGGTGATCGGCCTGTCCGCCCGCCGCGCCCTGCGGGCCGGGGCTGTGGTCGGCCCGCGCGATCTCGCCCGGCCGCAGGTCATCGCCCGCAACGACACGGTCGAGGTCGCCTTCGTTGCCGGAGGCGTGACCCTGACCGTCACCGGCCGGGCCACGCGGGCCGCCGCGGTCGGTGAGGCCGTGACGGTCACCAATCTGTCCTCCGGCCGCACCATAGAGGCCGTCGCCTCGGGACCCGGCCGCGCCGTCGCGGGACCCCGGGCCCCGTCCGCCCGCTCCACCTCGTTCGCCGCCCGCCAGGGATGATCACCATGCGTAGACCTACCGTTCTCGCCGCCCTGGCGGTCTCGGCCCTGACCCTCGGGGCCTGTTCCACGGCGCTGGAGACCGTGCGCGGGCCGGAACTGGCTCCTATCGGCTATCCCGCCCAGCTGGTGCCGGTGACCCAGACCTATCAGGCACCCCCAGAGGCTCGCTCGGCCAGCGCCAACTCCCTGTGGCGGACGGGCGCGCGGGCCTTCTTCGGCGACCAGCGCGCACGCCGGATCGGCGATATCCTGACGGTTAGCATCCGCATCGACGATCGGGCCCAGACGTCCAACACCACCAGCCGCAGCCGGACCAACGACATCTCGGGCGGCGTGACCAACTTCTTCGGCCTTGAAAACAGCCTTGGGCGCGCCTTTCCCGGCGGGTTCGATCCCCAAAACCTTGTGGGCGTCGAAGGGTCGTCGAACGCCAACGGCACGGGCTCGGTCAGCCGGGCCGAGCGGGTCGACCTGACCATCGCGGCGGTCGTGACCGACGTCCTGTCGAACGGCAATCTGGTGATCCAGGGTCGGCAGGAAGTGCGCACCAACCGCGAACTGCGCGAACTGACCGTCGCCGGCATCGTGCGGCCCGAGGACATCTCTTCGGCCAACACCATCGCCCACACCCAGATCGCCGAGGCCCGCATCAGCTATGGGGGCCGGGGGGACATCAGCAGGGTTCAGGCGACGCCCGCAGCCCAGAGCCTTGTGGAGCGTTTCAGCCCGTTTTGAAGCCGACCGGGTCCCTCGCCCGTAACCTTTGCTGTGAACCGTTAACGCCGGGCGGCGTTTGACGACCAGACGCAAAGGTCATCGTGATGTTCAAGGTTCTTGTTCCCGCCGTCGCAGCCCTCGGCCTGATTGCCGTCGCGGCCCGGTCGCAGGGCGCGGCGTCCGCGCCCGTGATGACCCAACCGGTCATGAGCTGGACACTGCACCACGAGGGGTCGCTGGCCAAGCTGGCCTATGGTGTTCCGAACTCCGACCAGCTGGCCCTGATGATCAGCTGCGTCCCGGGCGATACGCTCGCAACCGTCTATGGCGAGGTGCAGCTGGAGACACCCCGGGTCATTCACGCAAGCCACGGCCCCCAGCCGATCGATCCCCTGTCGGGGGGTTCCACCGACGAGGTCCGGATCGCACTGGATGATCTCGGCCTGCAGCCCCTTGCCGAAGGCGGCAGGGTGACCGTTGTCGGTACGGCGGGACGGTTTCAGCTGGGTGCCGGGCCAGAAGAACGTCGCCTGGTGAGTGATTTTCTGGCCTATTGCGGGGCCCGACACGCCTGAGGGCGGTCGGGTGACGGGGGGCAGGACATCATGACCATGCTGGCAACGGCGCTCAGCCTGCTCGTTCTGCAGGCCGGCTGGACCTGGACCCTTTATGAGGGAGAAGGGCCGCTGGTGCTGGCCAATGAGATTCCCGATACGCCGGAGTTGAGGGCTGTGCTGGAGTGCGAGCCCGGTACCGGCGTGACGCGGCTCGATCTCTATGGTGCCGGCGTGACCCCGGGGATGGCCAGGGTGACCAGCGGCGATTCGGCCGCCCAGGTCGTGAGTGCCCCATCCGGCGATCATCGCCGCGTCGCCCTCCGTTCCGACCATCCGGTCTTCGGCCAGTTCGTTCTGACGGGCGCGCTGTCGGTGACTGTGGCCGGACAGTTTCAGTCAGTCGAGGTTCCACCGGGCCATCTTGCCAAGCTCAGGCGCTTCGCCGAGCTTTGTGGCGGCTGATCGAGGGGATTGAGAATGCGCAAGATCCGGCTCCCTGTGGTCGCCCTCACGGGGCTGACCGCCGCCTGCGCCAGCGTCGCGCCGCCTCCGCTGCCGGTGCCGGCCGCGGCTGTGGCCGTGGTGGCGGTGCCTGCTCCCACAGCCGGCCACGACTGGTTCCTGAGCCAGGATCAGGCCACCGCCCGCCTCGCCTACGGGGTGGAGGCGTCTGACGATCTGAAACTGGGCCTCGACTGTTCCGCTGGAACCGGCAAGGTCGATCTGGTGGTTCTCGGCAAGACCGGAGCCGACGAGATCCACCTGGAATCCGGCGGCGAAACGGGACGCTTCGCGGCGGAGTCCGAACCGTCCCAGCTTCACGACGGCGACCTGCTGACCGCCACCGTCGGGGCGGACACCCCCGTCCTGCAGCGCTTTCGCCGTCTGGGCTGGATCGCCCAGTGGGTGGACGGGCAACGCGCGGCCTATGCGCCGCAGCCGGGCTCGGAGGTCAACGTTGGACGCTTCTTTGCCCTCTGCGACTAGATATGGTGAGAGCCTGATTCAGGTTTTCGGCGGACCCGCCTTCCGGGTTCACCTCGAGCGATCAAGCTCTAGGCAAGGCCCAGCAAGGCCCGCGCCTTTTTCGTCAGGCCGGCCGCCACGATAGCATGGGCGATCGCCAGATGCTCACCGAGCTCATGGTCGTCCCAATCCGCCGGATCGGCCAGGTGCACCCAGCTGGCCCGTGCCAGATAGGGGGCCGGGGCGGCCTTGCCGCTCTCTGTCAGGACAGCATAGGCGATGTCAGACGCCTTGAACGACACACCGCCGTGGCCGCCCACCATGGCGAACATCTTCCCGCCCACCCTGTAGGTGTCGTGATCGTCGCCAAACGGATGGTCCAGCGTCGCGGCGGGCAGCGCCAGGCAGACCTTGCCCACACCTGCCCGGTCCATCGTCAGGCTTTCACGCCGACACCGATCGGACAGACCACGCCGGTCCCGCCGATGCCGCAATAGCCGTCGGGGTTCTTGGCCAGATAGCCCTGGTGATAGCCCTCGGCGAAATAGTAGGGGCCTGCCGCCGCGATCTCGGTCGTGATCTGGCCTCGTCCGGCCTCGTTCAGTGCGACCTGATAGGCGTCGCGCGACGCCTCGGCCTCCTGCCGCTGGGTATCGTTCTGAAAATAGATCGCCGAGCGATAGGTACTGCCGACATCGTTGCCCTGGCGCATGCCCTGGGTCGGGTCGTGCCCCTCCCAGAAGGCCTTCAGCAACTCGGCGTAGGAGATCTCGTCCGGATCAAAGACGACCTGGACCACCTCGGTATGGCCCGTCCGGCCGGTACAGGTCTCCTCATAGGTCGGGTTGGGCGTGATGCCGCCGGAATAGCCGACCGAGGTCACCCACACGCCCGGCAGCTGCCAGAAGATGCGCTCGACGCCCCAGAAACAGCCCATGCCGAAGACGGCCGTCTGGAACCCCTCGGGGTGAGGCCCCTTCAGCGGGCGGCCGCTGACGAAATGGACCGCGTCGGTCGCAAGCGGGCTCTGCCGCCCCGGCAGGGCGGTGTCGGCGGTCGGGAGGGTGGTCTTGGCGCCGAGCATCGATGCGATCCGGGAGAAGAAGGACATGGCCGCCATATGGGCGGTGCGGTTCACGTTCGCCAGCGGCCCGCTTGCCGTTACCGCGCGGCTGTTCTATCAGCCTGCCCTCCCGGGGCGACCTCCCGGAACGGATCGCCCGCGTGGTGAAACGGACAGGTGGCGGAGTGGTCGATCGCGCACGCTTGGAAAGCGTGTGTAGGTGAAAGCCTACCGAGGGTTCGAATCCCTCTCTGTCCGCCATCGCCCCTCACCACAAATCTCTCTGTGGGCCGGGCGGTGTCAGAAAATCCCGTTGTATTACAGGGTTTCCCCAAACTGGCTCCGCACTGCGCTTGCCAGGAAACGGCCTATTTTATCTCCGAATGCCCGGATAGTCTCCAGACCTCCGCACCGTGGCGATTTGGTGTGGAGCCAAAAACCACAATTCTTTTCAGTTAGATAAAAGTTCGGGAGAACCGAGTAGTTTTTGGAGCGCCTCGGCAACCGGAACCAACCCATAACGAACCGGCGCCTCCCCATCCGCTCTTGTGCAAGACCCAAACAGACCTGAGCAAAGGGCTCCAAGAACACTCTGTGGCGCTTCAGGCGGGCTCGATTGACGTTGGCTTACCGGCCTACCCTTGAGCGAAAGGTTCGGCGTCAAGAACCAGCAACCCGCCAGAGCTCCTGGTCGCCACTCCACTCCGAGGTCTCGATGAGCACTCTGCGGCCGTCGCCCCGCGGTTCCCGGGACCGGTAACGGCTCCCTAACCGGGCCGTGCCATCTTGATCCTGCGATGATGAAGGTGCCACCGATCCCGACCCCTGAGCTTGCTTCGCTTTTGCGCGCTGAATTGCTTCCTGGGGAGCACCTGTTGTGGAGCGCCAGCCCTGCGCCGCACAAACAGCTTCACGCCTTCTGGATCTGGCTGTTTGGCATCCCCTGGACCGCGTTTTCCCTGTATTTTCAGGTGTTGGTGTTGATGTCCGCTTTTGAAACGGTCCAGAGCGCGCCCAGTGGGGGGGATCGGGGCGTGGGAATCTTTTTCTCGCTGTTGTTGATACCGTTCGTGGCGGCAGGCTTTTTCATGTTGTGGGCGCCGTTCGAGACGCTGCGCAAGACGAGGCGGACGATCTTCGGCTTGACCAACAGACGAGTGCTGAGCGTCACTGCCGGGACGAAGCTCGAGAGCACCAGTGTGATGCTCCAGCAGATGGGCCCGATCGACGTCCAGGTCGGCTCCAAGGGCTATGGCAACGTTCGGATTCAGACAGGCACCGGCCTCGACAGTGACGGCGACCTGACGATCAACCGCTTTGAGCTCCTCGGCGTGCCGGATGTGGCGCGGCTCAAGGGTTTGCTGCTGGGGCAAATGTGCCCGGCGCGTTAGCGGGAGGCCGCTGCCACGACGACAGGCGACTTCGGTCGCGATAGGACGTTGCGTCGCCGACTGCCGGGGCACAATTGTTGTTCGCGGGGCTTGGCTATCGCTG
>Ga0247843_1005100_pt1 | contig 18684 bp, 16 predicted proteins | sample LaCruzMarch2017__FD_192420 | JGI IMG/M metagenome (GOLD analysis project Ga0247843, IMG submission 192420) | Freshwater microbial communities from meromictic Lake La Cruz, Castile-La Mancha, Spain - LaCruzMarch2017_8m | ecosystem: Environmental > Aquatic > Freshwater > Lake | place: Spain...
TTTCAATCGCACGCGCTTTGGCCACCGCGCCCGAGTTTTTGGTGTGCGACGAGCCGACCTCGGCGCTCGACGTGAGCGTGCAGGCGCAGGTGCTCAACATCATGAAAGACCTGCAGCGCGAGCGCGGCCTGACCTATTTATTCATCAGCCACAACCTAGCCGTGGTGCGCCATGTGAGCGACCAGGTGGGCGTGATGTACTTGGGCCGACTGGTGGAGCTGGCCGACAAACACACGCTGTTTGGCAACCCTCAGCACCCCTACACCAAGATGCTGCTGGACGCGATTCCGAAGATGCACGACACCGGCCGCGCCCGCACCCCGGTGCAAGGCGAAGTACCCAACCCGCTCAACCCCCCAAGCGGCTGCACCTTCCACCCCCGCTGCCCGCAGGCCACCGACATTTGCCGTGCAGAGCGCCCGGTTCTGCGCGACTTCAAAGGCATCAAGATCGCTTGTCACGCGGTGGTGTGACAGCAGGGCCAATAAAAATCAGTGTTTTTTTAAAAGGAAGGATTGCTTGTCATTTCTTTTTGAATAGACTGATAAGCATTGGCCATGACGCGATAGTCAATGGAGCAGAGGAAGAAATCAACGCCTAAATCAATCCACATTCCTGCTGTTTTGGGATCAATCAGATAGACACCAATTTTGAGGCCAGGGATTTTTTTTCCAGCTAAAACAATTTTTTTGACAGCGGCGATGACCTCGGGATGATTACCCTGACCATGAAATCCCATGGATGTGGCTAAATCACCTGGACCGCCTGGAACGATGGCATCAAGTTTGCAGTTGGCTAAAACAGACTCAATGTTGTTAACCACTGAAGCATCTTCAATGAGCCCAATCGCCATTGCTTGTTCGTTGGACGTGGTTGCATAGTTTTCGAATGAAGTTAAGCCATACGAAACGCTTCGAACACCCGTACAAGTTCCGCGCGTGCCACTGGGAGCGTATCGAAATGCTTTTAATACTTCTTGCGTGTGCGTCATGTCTAAACCGAAATGTGGCAGCACAATTCCGTGTACACCTTGATCAAGCAACCTTCCCATCTGTTGTGGTTGTGCGTGCCCCACGCGAGCCCAACATGAAATACCCGTTGCGTTTGCAGCACGCACATGTGCTGCAACATCGCCTATTTCCAGGGGTGCATGCTCCATATCGATGACGACCAAATCAAAGCCCGCGTGGCGAATAATTTCTGTATGGCATGGGTCAGACGAAAAAACAAATGTCCCGATGCCACGTTCGCCGTTCTTCATCTTTTCCCAAAGCGGATTGGGTGTCTGTGTTTTTTTGGTCATGACTGAGAGGCCATTTGAATGAAATCTGAAAGTTGAGTTGAAGGGCTTGCTAACACTTGCTCTCCAATCCATTGATTCCAATAAGACTCAGATCCATAGGCCATGCGGGCATGGTGAAGTCTACGGGTATAAATTTGTAAATCATATTCGTATGTAATACCAATGGCACCATGAATGGCATGTGCTGATGCTGCGATCAGCTGTGCCGATTCACTCGTTCTTGATTTTGCAATTGCGCTTAGCATGCGTGAAGGCGGCCCAGTCTCAATATCAAACGCCGCTTGCACCGCGATGCTTGCTGCGGCTACATGTTCAGCCATCACGCTGAGCTGATGTTGAATGGCTTGAAATTTACCGATTGATTTTCCAAATTGAATTCGATCGTTAGCGTATTGGAGCGTCATGTCAAAAACTTTTTTGATGGATGCGGCCAATTCAACTGCTTTTAATGATGCCGACAATGACATGAGATCTGTGGGTGAATTTTTAATATCAAAAAATCGATCCGAATTTATATTCCAATGAATAGTTGACAATAAACTTCCATGAATTCCACTGTCGTAAATATTGATTGCGTCAGCGCAATTCAAGACTTTGTAACCTAGTTGATCCTGAATAACAAAATATTGACTAACTCTACCCATGGGGATGTTGGCACATACCAATAACTCATCCTTGACAGTGTGATGAGGAACAAAAGCAATTAATCCATTTGGAATTTCTGCATGGTTTTTCCATAACCAACGCGCAGCAATGGTTTGGGCAATAGGCAGTGGAACTGCATAATGCCCGAGCAACAATAAGATGGGAAATAATTCACGAGTGCTGATACCAGCACCTCCATCAGATTCATTAGTTAATAATTCAAAAAAACCAGCATCAGAAATTTTTTGAAAAAGTGAATGACCAGAATCATTGAATTCTATACGGCGTACATCGGATGTCTTGCAATGGTGAACCAGTATCGGTTCTAGTGCTTCTAAAAACATATTCGTCATCTGAGACCCAATCCGCGGGCAATCATGCCACGTAATATTTCACGAGTGCCGCCACGCAAAGAATAAGTTGGAGCCATTTGACTCACATAAGCCAATGCGCGGAGCAAGTTGGCATCAATGATCTCATTCGGATCTGACCCCATTTCATCTTCTAACAGTGCCGGAATATTTTGTTCGAACTCGGTGGCAATGTCTTTGACAAGGGCGGCTTCAATCACTGGACTTTTGCCTTCCACCAATTGGTGCGTTACGGCAATCGACATATTTCTCAAAGTGCTGAGATGCACAGTGAATCTTCCAACCATGGCAATGCGTTGCGGCGTTGCCCGTCCTTGTTTGAGCCATTTGATCCACTCATCAAGCAAAACAATGCTGGAATAAACACGTTCTGGACCGCTTCGCTCAAATGCCAATTCTGCAATCACTTGATCCCAGCCTTGACCTTCAACCCCAATCAGAGCATCTTCTTTCAACATCACATTTTCAAAAAATATTTCTGAAAAATGCTGATCACCCGTTAGGTCGACAATTGGTTTCCGAGTCACACCTGGTAAGGAGAGGTCAATAATAAATTGCGATAGGCCTGCATGACGATCAGCGCTTGTGCCGGATGTGCGAACCAATGCAATTGCGAAGTGGCACTGGTGTCCGTTGGTGGTCCAGATTTTTTGACCATTGAGACACCATCCTTGATCGGTTTTGACTGCACGAGTGGCCACGGATGAAAGATCAGAGCCCGAATTGGGTTCACTCATGCCAATACAGAAAAATGCTTTGGCTTGGCAAATTAAAGGTAAATAGTAAGATTTTTGTTTTTCTGTGCCGTACTTAAAAATGAGGGGACCGCTTTGTCGATCTGCAATCCAATGTGCTGCTACTGGCGAGCCCGCGCAAAGCATTTCCTCAACCAAAACAAAGCGCGAAAATGCATCCATCTCTGCGCCACCAAAAGCCTTGGGAAGGGTGAGTCCCACCCAACCTCTTTCTGCCAATCGTAGGCTGAATTCAGGATCGAAGCCAAACCATGACCTTGCCCTTTGGTCGGCAGAGAGTGTTGGCATCGTTTGTTTCAAAAATTGCTTGACTTCAATTCGAAATGCATCGGAGCTTTGGGGCAAACGTGCCAATTGAAAATGATCTAAAAGATTGTTCATGGTCTTGATTGAGATTATTAAATATTTTCTAGTATTGGTTTAAAAAATTAAAATATAAGCTTTTTAAAATTAAGCCTTACTGGTTAAATAATAATATGCTCAAAGGTGTTTGAAATTATGGTGTTCTTGAATGTCATGCAATAGGCCATGTTAGAAGTACCTCATCGTCAGCGAATCATGCGGGTATCATGGCCAGTGCTGCCAATAACAATTTTTGCTAAACTGCTTAGGGCTAGTGTGGCCCTATATTGAGTGAAATCCAAGGTGACTTTAAAGCATCGTCTGATAAAAACGAGCAAAAACATCATCTTGGAAAATTAAACGGGATGAATCAACCACAAAATTTATTATAGAGTCAGAGATTTTTTTAAATCACTCAACTGAAGGTTATACAAGTCAAGAATGACGTCTCTTGTATTTGAATAAGAGGAGGCTGTTCTTCCTCCACTCATCCATAAATCACGAGCCCATTCATCTATACTTGACCAATTGATGGCCAGTTGAGCACCTCCATTTTTTAACTCATCTCGAATGGTTTCACCGTTTTTTAAGTGAATGGAAATGCGACAACTCAGCGTACCCAAATCTGAAGCAGAAATAACATTAGTACGCGCCATTAAGGGTACCAGTTTCGCATAATTGCTGCTGAAGAATGCATCAAAATTAAACCGCCCCTCTGAAATAACAGAACTTAAACAATACCGCGCACTCATCAACTTGTCAGAGAAGGAATGAAAAACTGGCCCATCTTTGAGCGTGCCAGGATAATTCATCTCAAAAGCATTCATTTCAAGTACAATATTATCAATCTCTTGATCCTTGACTTGCAATGCCAATTTTTCAGTCAATCTAACCACTGGTTGGCAAATTCCACTGACTGGGTATCGTTTGAGTACGGTTTCTACAATAGCAGCATTGGGATCAAAATCATTTTTTATGGATTCAAACGATGGTCTGAGACCCATCAATGCCGCATAAAAACCATAAGGTCCATCTAAAGCACTTTTGCCCGATAAAACTTTTGCCTGTGTTAAATCAGAACACAACAGGGCTTGACTCGCTGCATTGGCTGCATGGAATTGATATTCATCACTGCCATCAGGCCAACACTGTGTTGTACCAAAACTGGTTTGCGTTGCCAATCCCAGCGTATTGGCAATAGCCAATGGATCGTTGCCTTGCAGCCGTTCGACACCCACGGCTGCGCCCATGCAGGCATACAAACTTGTTGAGCGCAAACCTCTTGGGGTTGTCACAGGTGAAAATTGACGCGACAGACCTGCAGAAGTTGCATATGAGGATGCGAGTGCATCCAAAAATGCTTCACCACTAGAAGCCAATCGTTCTGCTTGCGCAAAAATTGCAGGAATGACGATGGTGGCGATGTGTAAATTACCAATAGGATGAAAATCGTCTTGTGTTCTTGCATGCATCAAAGCAGCATTATAAAAAGCGGCCTCTCGGGCACTCGATGTTTCTCCACCGTCCAGCAAAAGGTGTCCTTTTTGTAATGGCGGTTTCGGAAGTCGCATGGCACTTGAACCAGCAACAGCCACTGACAAATTAGCCAACAAACACAATAACAATTTATCTTTAGCTTCTTGGTTTAAATCTTTCCAAGACACATGGGTTATAAAATTTCCGATTTTGTCGCGCATAATGTACCTTTTATCCAATTTGCTCTAAAGCCATGCTGGGTTTTAACGCTATTTTTTGTATTTTTCCTGCTGCATTTTTTGGCAACTCAACGACGATATAAATACGCTTTGGTTTTTTAAACCCTAGTTCTTGACGACCAAAACCCATTAGATTTTTGGCTTGGTGTAGATGGGCCTTATTCATCACCACATACGCTACGACCGCCTGACCCCATTCAAGGTCAGCTTCGCCAATCACGGCTGCTTGCTCAACGCCAGGGAATTGATAGAGGATATCTTCTACTTCTCTGGGGGCAATGTTGTAGCCGCCACTGATGATCATCTCATCTTTTCGACCCAGCAAATAGACAAATCCATGCTCATCAATTCGACCCATGTCTTTGGTCTTAAGCCACCCATTTTGAATCGTTTCTTTCGTCAAATCATCTCGCTTCCAATACCCCGACATCATGTGGGGTCCTTTCAAAGCTAACTCACCAATACCACCCTTTTCTACATCCTTCATGTGATCATCGACGATCCTCATTTCAACAGGTGCCCAAGGGCGCCCAGCTGAAAGAAGGCGTTGCGGAAAAGGTGGATTGGCAACGTGCTCTTCGCTTGGAAGAATAGACAAAGTGACTGGACATTCACTTTGGCCATAAATTTGAACCAACTTGTTGGGACCAAAAATTTCAATCGCTAACTTAAGCGGTTCGTTGGGCATTGGGCTTGCGCCGTATATCATGTACCGCAGATGAGGTAATTTTATTTTCTTGGCATCTGGCAACAACAAAATTCTTTGAAGCATCGTGGGAATTAATTTAATCACTTCCACTTGATATTTGATTGCCAACTCAATCAATTGAACTGGATCAAAATGACGCATGATGATGCAGCATCCTCCCTTCATGTATTGTGGCAATACAAAAAATCCTGCGCCATGACTCAAGGGTTGCATCAATAAGATCTTTTCATTGGATGCAATAGGACCTAACTCCATCAATAAATTAAATGAGGTTTGAAGAATGGATCGATGCGAGAGCATCACACCCTTAGGTTTTCCTGTTGTACCTGATGTGTAAAAAAAGCAATAAATATCTTCACCATTCACAACAATGCCCGGGGCGTGTGATTCACCTGCGTTTAGAAAAATTTCATAATTATGGCTTTCTTCTAAATCGGTAAGGCTCGTTTCTTTTGCACGAATTTTTATTTGTACGAGTGGCGTATCTTGAGTAGACTCTACGATGGCTTGATCAAATGAAGCGCCGTAGATAATGCATTTGGCATCGCTGTCTTGGAAAATATACGAAGCCTCACGTGGTGTTAATTTTGGATTGAGAGAAACTCGAATAAGTCCAGCCTTGGCAAGGGCAAAATCAATTTCGATACATCGAATCGAATTCTCAATCCATGTGGCCACCCGATCGCCTTGATTAAGGCCATTTGTTAAAAGTGCATTCGCCAAGCGATTGCTTCGCTCATCCAACTGAGCATAAGTAATCGTTTCATCTTCACATCTGGCAGCAATATTATCTTTGTAGAGTAAAGCTGACTTGTACAGCTGATCGGCAACATTCATTCTATTATTCCAGTCCAACTGCGTAGATAAATCCAACACGGCCATCGGCTCGATGATGAAGTTTGAATGTCAAGGGCATGCCAACACTGAGTTGTGTGCCTGGTTTGACATCCAAGGGTGCAAATGTATGCGGGCCCTCAGCAGTTTCAATTTGTCCAATGTAATAGGGTGCTTCAAACCCTTCGGTGGAATGCAGAACCTCAGAAGATTGACCCAGTGTTGCTTTTTGTCCTATACAAACAGTATTTAATTCGCGATAGCCGCATTTGGGACAAGCAGCCACTTCTAACAAAACAATTTGTTGACATTCAGGGCAATGTGAGCCTTTGAGCCCTGGTGCGCCGGGAGCTTCACCCTCGACAAAGAACAGTGAAGGATTGGTTTTTTCCATGATCGATCCTTATTTGGTTTTTTCTAGGATGTGAATGCTGCTAACAGCCGGATCTTGATCAATCCATCCACCTGAGTTGTGAGCCATGGCTATGCGTGCACCTTGTACTTGTCGAGCTCCTGCATCCCCTCTCAATTGCAAAGTCAATTCAATCAATTGCGCTACGCCTGTTGCACCTACTGGATGTCCACGAGAATTTAAGCCGCCGCTGGTGTTGACGGGTAATCTGCCCCCAATGGCACTGGCTTTTTCAGCTACAAATTTGCCAACATCACCGTGCGCGCACAAACCCAATTCTCTGTAATGCATTAATTCTGCTGGTGAAACTGCATCGTGTACCTCTACCAAATCCAAGTCTTTAGGCCCCATGGAGGCTTGGTCATAGGCCTTGTTGGCCGCCAGTGTGGGACCAGGCGTGCTATCGGGCGTGAGTCGCCATGGTGATGACGCCATGGCGCTTGCACGCACGCGAACGCCACCGCGTGAGGGTTTGCGTGATAGAACCAATGCGGCAGCACCATCAGAAATGGCACTGCACATGAGCAACCGAATGGGGTCTGCAATCATGCGCGAAGTTTGAACTTGTTCGATAGTCAGTGGTTTGCGGTATTGGGCAATCGGATTACTCACAGCATGGTCGTGATTTTTAACGGTCACCCAAGCGAAATCTTCTTCGCCCAAAGTCTCTTCAGCCATCATTTCGCGGACTCGGATGGCGTCTAATGCTGAAAATTGCAATCCAATGTTGCTCATGACTTCGGTATCAGCAGAATTGGCAAGTGCTGCCAATGTGCGGCCTGTATCACCAACAAACATTTTTTCGGCACCCACGACCAAGACCGTGTCGTAGTTTCCACTGGCAATCGCCATGCAAGCCATGTGAACCGCAGTGGATCCACTGGCGCATGCATTTTCAACGTTCATGATCGGCACACCGCCCAAACCAATGCCTCTCAGCCAAGTTTCGCCACGAATGGACTCTTGTCCATTGAGTAAACCTGCATAGGCATTGGCACAAAACGCAGCTTGTACATCTTTGACTTGAATTTGTGCGTCATCCAAAGCCGAAAGGGCAGCTGTGGCTGCTAAGGTTTTAAGCGTTTTTTCTGGAAACCGCCCAAAGGGGTGATAGCCCACGCCATTGATAAAAACATCATGACCTTTCATTTTGACTCCTGGTATGTGCGATGGTTGGCTACGCCAGCTTGAATAAAATCAATGATGGCTTTGAGACTTGAGCCAGGTGTAAAAATGCCAGTAACGCCCATCCCATTGAGTTCCACGCGTGATGGTTCAGGAACAATGCCACCCACTACCAGCACAACATCGTCTAATTGTTGAGCCTTCAAAGCTTCAACGACACGACGCGTCAATGGCACCACAGCGCCCGACAAAATTGAGAGGCCTAAAACGTCCGCATCTTCTTCTAAAACAATGCGTGCAATTTCTTCAGGTGTTCTGCGAAGACCAGCATAAATAACTTCCATGCCTGCATCGCGCAAGGCCTGTGCAATGACTTTCACGCCACGATCATGACCATCCAGTCCTACTTTTGTAAGGACCACTCGTATTGGCCGCTGACCAACTGCTGCTTGATTGTTCGTCATTAAAACCTCACCGATTCAGGAACATAAACACCAAAAACTTCGCGCCACACATCTGCGATTTCACCTATGGTTGCATAGGCTTTTACACACTCCAATGTGGCAGGCATGATGTTGCGCTTTGCTAGGCAATCTTCCTTTAAGCGTTGCAAGCCTTTGGCAACTGCATCAGCATTTCTGCTTGCTCGCACTTGTTTAAGTTTTGCAATTTGCCTTTCAGCCGCGCCAGGATCAACTTTGAAAGTCGGTACAGGTTGCCCTTCTTCTGATTGAAAACGATTTACGCCCACAACCACTTGCTCGCCACTTTCAACAGCGCACTGCTCGCGGTATGCACCTTGGGCCAATGCGCGTTGGAAGAAACCATCTTTTACAGCGACCAATGAACCCCCCATCTTGTCAACCTGAGCAATGATGGCGTCAATCCTTTTTTCGTATTCAATCGTGAGGTTTTCTAAATAATAAGAACCACCCAAAGGGTCGACTGTGTCTGGAATTCCTGTTTCAAATGCAATGATTTGATTGGCCCTGATGGATGTGCGTGCTGCTTCTTGCGTAGGTATACCCAGCGCTTCGTCAAAAGAGGCTGTTCGAGTTTGCTCACAGCCACCTAAGATTTGTGCGAGTGCTTGTAAAGTAATGCGCGCAATGTTGTTAAGTGGTTGTTGCGCCGTCAATGGCCGGCCAGATGTTGCCGCATGCAATCGAAAGTGTTGTGCCTTAGCAGTAGTGCCTCCAAAACGCTCACGTACCAATCTGGCCCAAACTTTTCGAACTGCACGGTATTTGGCAACTTCTTCAAAGAAATCCATTTCGGTGCAAAAATGCAATTCGATCACATGGCCAAAGTCATCGATCTTCATGCCGCGCGCCAAACAGCTCTCTACATATGTAATGCCATTACAAATGGTAAAAGCCGCTTCTTGCACGCAAGTTGCGCCAGCTTGTTTCATGTGAGAGCCAGAAATAGAAATCGGCAACCATTCTGGTGCAGCGGTTCGACAATACTCGATCATGTCAGTGGTTAATTTCACTGCCGATTCAATGGGTAAGAACTGTGTGCCGCGGGCTATGTACTCTTTGATCGGATCATTTTGCAATTGAACAATACAGTCAGCAGTGGGTGTACCTCGCTTTTCATAGAGTGCCAACAACCATGCACAAACAATAGGGCCGATGCAATTAGCGGTTGAAAAAATATGTCCAACCTGATCAAGCGGTATGCCATCAAACACTCGCTCTACATCATCCAATGAAGTTAAAGCAACGCCAATTTGACCCACTTCATCTCTGGCCATCAAATGGTCTGAGTCATACCCAACTTGAGTTGGCAAATCGAGTGCTATTGAAATCCCACCTGTACTGCCCTGCGACATCAAATAGCGATAGCGCTCATTGGCTTCTTCGGCAGAACCAAATCCAGCATACATCTCCATTTTCCAAAGGTGTTGTCGATAGCCCCCTGGTGTGAAGCCGCGCGTATAGGGCGCTTGACCTGGATAGCCTACGTCACGCTGATAGTCCCAACCCGATTTTTGCAAATGCTCAGGGGTATACAGCGTATCAACGGGAATACCGCTTGAACTTTCAAACAACTTCTTCCGAGAGTTTTGTAGCTCTTGGGAGTGCTCTGATAGCCAATGATCGTATGTCTGTGGGAGCGGTTTAGAGGATGTCGACATGTTCAGAGCCTTAATCAGGAGTTATGCCAGCTTGTTTGATTATTCTTTCCATGCGGCTGTAATCGTTTCGATGCACAGCACCAAATTCATCGCTACCAATTTGACGAGGAATAAAACCAGTTTCACGAATTTTTTCTTGTACTTCGGCTCTTCCCATAATTTTTACGATTTCATTGCTAAGCCTCGTCACGATTTCTTTGGGCGTTTTGGCTGGCACAAAGAAACCAGCCCATGTGGCGTGCTCCATGGGTAAACCGGCTTCTGCCATCGTGGGCACCTCAGGCGCCAAGCCATGTCGGTTAACGCTGGTTACCGCTAATGGTCGAAGTTTGCCCGACTTGATTAAAGGGAGGCTTGGACCCAATGGTTCGCATACCAATTGAATGCGATCTGCAGCTAAATCTATGAGAGATTGAGGGGTTCCTTTGTAAGGAACTTTGACAATTTGTATGCCAGCGGCTGCATTGAACATTTCACCGCACAACAATGCAGCGCTAGAGCCAAATCCATAGCTGAGTTTGCCTGGGTTTGCCTTTGCAGCACCGATCAAATCTTTCAAAGAATTGTAGTTGGTACTGGCAGGAACCAACATCGCAAATTCAATCGTACCCAATATTGAAACAGGAAGAAAATCTTTTAAAGGATCAACAGTTGGATTCTTGTACATGAAATTATTGGCGGCCATGGTGGTGGTTGAACCAACCAATATCGTATAACCATCAGGAGCAGCCTTTGATGCAAAGTCTACGCCCACAACTCCGTTGGCTCCCAATTTATTTTCAATAATGACTTGCTGACCCAAAGCTTCAGATAAATAAGTAGCGACAACGCGAGAAGCGATGTCAGTGCCACCACCAGCTGCCAAAGGAACAACCATTCGAATGGGTTTATTAGGCCAAGCTTGAGCCCAAGAATTTGTTGCGCCCAAAATAGCACATGCAATAGCACTACTTAACATCAAGCGTTTTGTAATTTGTTTCATGTCAACTCCTTATTTGGTTACTTGAAATTTAGAATCTTTCACTGTCTTTGCCCATCGCGCGGTGTCAGCTGAAATTCGTTTTGTAAATTGTTCTTGTGATTCAATGATGGGGTCGTAAGACATGTCTGCCAATCGCGCACGCACTTCAGGTGAAGCGGTAATTTTGTTCACTTCCGAGTGCAACAAGTCAACAATGGCTTTGGGTGTACCGGGTGGTGCAAACATGGCAACCCAAGTTTCAACCACATAATCCTTGAGCCCTGCTTCTTGCAATGTAGGCAAGTCTGGAAAAACACTCGACCGTTTAGCAGCAGTTACTGCCAAAGGACGAATTCTTCCATTCTTGATGTGTTGAACAGCTAAAAATGGATCAAAAATGACTTCAATCTCATTGCCTAAAAATGCGGTTACCTGTGGTGCTGTTCCTTTGTATGGAATAGCCGTCATGTTGACACCTCCGATGAATTTAAACATTTCACCGGCCAAATGCGTAAATGTTGAACCTGCTGCATAGTTGAGTTTGTCGGGATTGGCCTTGGCATAGGCAATCAATTCTTGTACATTTCTAATCGGCAAATTGGGTTGAACGCCTAAGACACAACTCAAATTGGCCATCACAACCACTGGTACTAAATCCTTGATGGGATCAAATGGTAATTTGTACAAAGCAGGATTCATCACAATAGGGCTAGATGGAACCATACCCAGGATATACCCATCAGGTGCAGATTTGGCAATCTGATCGGTACCCAAAATACCATCGGCACCTTGCTTGTTCTCAACCACAAATGATTGGCCTAAACTTTTGGTCAATCGCTCAGCCACTAAACGCGCCAAAATATCAGTTCCAGATCCTGCTGAAAATGGAACGATGATGCGAACCGGTCGATTGGGGTAATTGGCCTGCGCAAAACTCATTAGGCTGGTAAAGCTTAAAAGCATACCCAGAAAAATAGATCCCCAAACACGTACAAGCTTTTGGGATTGCTGATTGAAGTTCATGGTGCAATTTCCTTTTGAGATGATTGACGTAACAATTGAGAAAACTCAGAATGTGTCGCTTGCGACGGGAAAAAAGCATCAGCCAATTCACGGGCAGTACCCAGTGGATCGTGTCTGTCACTTATTAATTCTTTTTCCATTCTTATTTTTACTGATGGTGCTTGGATTTGATGGGCAAGACGGTCCAACACCAATTGTTTGATGTAATCGTGCATGCGTTTCATCACATGGACATGGTTGCGTTTTTCGTAACCTCCATCCAATTGCATAAAGGCAAAATGTGCTTGCAATTGTTGACATGCTTGAACAATCCCTTTGCCCTCAATGGCGATTGTTGAAACTACGGGTGGATGCCAGTGGGCTTGCAGATTTGTGATTTGATTCAATCCCTCATGCATGTGTGCATTTTTTTCAGAAAGTAACAAGGCTTGCTGCAGCATCAGCACAGCATCTTCGGCCCCAGGCTTGTCGGCTTTGTTCACTATCAGCACGTCAGCTATTTCCATGACACCTGCTTTTTGAGCTTGAATATCGTCTCCCAACCCGGGTGCATGAATCAGCACAATGGTGTGGGCAACATTCAAAATAGCCAACTCTGACTGACCCGCACCCACTGTTTCAATCAATACAATATCAAAGCCTGCTGTACTTACAACGCGCGTGAGATCTGAAACGCAAGTAGCAAGTCCACCTTGACCGCCACGCGAAGCTACACTGCGAAAAAAAATATTCGAGTGCTGTTGTCCGCCATTGTCTCGAATGCGGTCTCCCAATAAAGCACCACCACTGATTGGACTTGAGGGATCTACTGCCAACACTGCAACACGATGGCCTTGATTGGCAAAGTATTTGGCAATGTGGGGTACGAGCGAACTTTTTCCAGCACCACCGACACCCGTGATGCCGATCACCCAAGGCGCTTTGGCGAGGGCATATACTTTTTCTAAAAGCTCACCTGATTGTGGCGTTTGTGATTCAACCCACGATATAGCTCTGGACAAAGCACGAATTTTTCCGCTTTGCATATCAGCAATTAAACGATGAACTTCAGTGGTTACCAAGCGGCCTCCAACAATTGCATCACTTCAGATTCAGTGGCTAATCGGGGGTTGAAATACAACCCCCGATCGGACATGGCATTTTTGGCCAGTTGTGGAATCAAGGATCGATCCAATCCAGCTTCTTTAAGCCCTTGAGGTATACCCAAAGTCAATTGCAATTTTTCAACCGCAGTAATCGCTTGAAGCGCTGCTTCTTTCGTTGAAAGTTGGTGTGTGTCCACACCCATTGCCGTTGCAACCTTAGCTAAATAGTCTGTGGCCGCATCTAAATTAAATCGCATCGCATGTGGCAAGAAAACAGAATTAGCCACGCCGTGTGATAAACCGCCCAATGCTCCCAGACCATGACAAATACCATGGTGAATGCCTACACGCGCATTGCTAATGACCATACCACTCAAGTAGGCTCCAATGAGGCCCAAGTTCCGTGCATCTTTGTCTTGTGGTGAATTTTGAATTCGAGGCAAGGCTTCTTTTAAATAGGCAATTCCTTGAACAGCAAGCGCCTCAGAAATAGGATTTCTGACTTTCGAATACATACCCTCAATGCAATGCGCTAATGCATTCATCCCTGTTGTTGTGAAAATTTCTGCAGGTACATCTGTGCACGATTCTCCGTCCAGCAAGATGAAGCGCGGAACCACCAATGGATCCCAAAAAACCAATTTATGTCCATGGGAATCGCGAATGCCTAAACCAGGCGTGACCTCTGCAGCAGAAAGACTCAGTGGAATAGCAATGATTGGAAGTTTTGGGTGAATCAAATTCTGTTGTACATATCGATCGGGAGGATAAAAAACATTGGCATGATCTTTTAATTTTTCCCCTTCAGCCAGCAAAATAGCCGCCGCTTTAGCGCTATCTGAACAACTTCCTCCCCCTACCGAAACGAATCCATCGACCTTGTAAAGTTGAGCCAACTTTACAATTTCTTCGATGATGTCAACTCCAGAGTGTTGAGTTACTTTTGTGTATTGGCATGCAATTTTTTTGCCCAGCACTTTAACCACCGTGCAAGCAGCAATGCCTTGTGAAGCACGTTGACTTGAGATCAACATCACACGATCGCAACCCATGGTTTGTATATGGGCATCAATTTTAGAAATACATCCAATATCCGAAATAACCATCGACTTGGAAGTCTGAAATTGAAAAGCTTGTGGTGTCGCCATTACATTCCTTTTAAGTGGCTGAACGTAAGTCGCGACGAAGATGTCGATCTATTGCATCACGCATTAATTGCAAATACTCTTGTTGTCTCGAACGAATTTCTTTGGCCCATCCGCCAATACCGAGCGCTAATGGAACGCCACTTAACTCAAGTGGCAGCAGCATTCCAATGAGTCCGGCACCCGGTGTCACACCACGCAATACAACGGCATACCCCTTGATGCGGATAGCCGCCAATTCGCGTTGCAATGCAGCGTTGCTGATTCGCCCCTCATTGGCAAAAGGACCATCGTTGTGACGCATGACCAGAAGATTGATCTTTTCTTGTGGCATGGACGAAAGTAAAACTCTACCCAGTCCTGAGGCCAACAAAGGACGCATCGTTCCTGGTCCTACATGCATTCGCATGGTTGTGGTCGCTGGCACGACATGAACATATTGCGCTTGGTCTCGTGTGGGTGCAGCCAAAATAATGGTCTCACCGGTTTGATTACCTAGATCCGACATCATGCGCATGATCTCGGCACCAGGTGTCAACAGTGGCTCAAGCCAAGCGCCTAAGGCAGTGACACGCGGAGTTGGAAAGTAAGTGCGTTGATCAGGCCCGTGCCTCAAATAACCCATCTCTAACAGGTTTGCCAAGAGCATAGATGTACTAGAAAGGGGATAACCTAACTCACGCGCAATTTCGCCAACCGATGCCTCGCGTTGAAGTCGATCAAACAACTCCAACACCCCTAGCACCCGGATAGCTGATTTGACTGCTCGTGCCATCACCTTAGATTTCCATAAAAAACCATCAGGCTGGAGACCATTGATGGTGTGAAATAAGTGTATGTTTTCCAAGTCTCAACTGCACATTCAGCGTAGCAGCATTTGCATATGTGATAAAGAGCAATCCCTTTGAGGGATTACCCTTAAGCTGCCATGAAGATTTTGAAACTGGCCCATAGACAGATGGACAAGCTTTTCTGATGCCAAGGAATTCGGCCCGAACAAGTTTCACCACTGGACCGCTTGAGCTTCATTGGCCATCGGTGCAAGGCGAAGTCCCCAACCCTTTGAACCCGCCCACAGGTTGCACCTTCCACCCCCGCTGCCCGCAGGCCACCGACATCTGCCTTGCAGAGCGCCCCGCTCAGCGCGACTTCAAATGCATGAAGATCGCTTGTCACTCAGTGGTGTAAAGGGTTTTCATATCGGAGAATTTGATATATTGCTTTTATTGGAAAATCCAATAAAATAAAAATATTGGAGATGTCGATATGGCGCAAACACTCACGAACACCCAACAAGTCGGGTACTTGTTGACAGCCAACCGCAAGGCGCAAGGCATGACACAGGCGCAAGCTGCAGCGCGTTTGGGGATCAGCCAGGCCCGGTTGTCAGAGCTGGAGCAGAACCCAGGACGTTTGACGGTTGATCGGCTCTTGGTGCTGGTCAATATCTTGGGTTTAGAGTTGGTGTTGCAAAGACCGCCCGAGAAGGCCGACCAAACTGCCAGCGAGTGGTAAACCATGGGAAGGCATTCGCACAGCCGAACCCTGAACATCTGGATGAACGGTGAGTGGGTTGGGCAATGGACAGTCAAGCGCAACGGGGTTCATGAGTTCGTGTACTCGGAGCGCTGGAATACATCCCCTTCTGCGCGGCCACTTTCACTTTCGTTGCCTTTGACGGGCCAGCCCTTGCAAGGACAAGCGGTCGAAAATTATTTCGACAATTTGCTGTCTGACAGCGCGGACATCCGCCGCCGCGTTCAAACGCAATTTCGCACGCCCAGTAGCAGTGCCTTTGATTTGCTAGAAGCCATTGGTCGGGACTGTGTCGGGGCCGTTCAATTGTTGTCAACAGAGGCACAGCCCACGGGGTGGAACACGATTGAGGCCCAAGCATTGAGCCCCACCGAGATCGAAAACTGGCTGAACCGCGTGACCACAACGGCCCACCGGGTGGGCGAAAGTGATGAAGACATTTTCCGCATGTCATTGGCTGGCGCACAAGAGAAAACCGCGCTGACCTGGCACCAAGGTCGGTGGTGCAGACCGCATGGGGCAACACCCACCACCCACATCTTCAAACTACCGATGGGCCTGGTGGGTAACAGGCAAGCTGACATGTCCACTTCGGTTGAAAACGAATGGCTGTGCGCACAATTGGCCAAAGCATTTGGCTTGCCCGTGGCCGACTGCGGGATCGCCCAATGGGGGTCGCAAAAAACTTTGGTGGTAGAGCGATTTGACAGAAGGTTGGCGCCAAACGGTCAATATTGGTTGCGTTTGCCGCAAGAAGACTTTTGCCAAGCCTTGGGGATGCCCAGCCATTTGAAGTACGAGGCCGATGGCGGCCCAGGTCTGCGGCAATTGAGTGCGCTGTTGCGGACGTCTGCAAACGCCACAGATGATCTGCGCACCATGTTTGAAGCGCAATTGTTTTTCTGGATGCTGGCGGCGACCGATGGCCATGCCAAAAACTTCAGCCTCTCACTATTGGCGGGAGGCGCGTACCAATTGACGCCCTTGTATGACATCTTGTCGGCTTGGCCTATCGTCGGAACGGGGGTGCAAGAAGTGCCCCCAGCCAAACTCAGAATGGCCATGGCCTTGCGTGGCAAAAGCCCGCACTATTTTGTGAAGTCGATTCAACCCCGACATTTCCTTGAGACAGCCCAACGTGAAGGCTACACCGGCATGGCTGACAGCATGTACCGCATGGGCACGCGGGCATTGGGTGCGCTACAAAAAGTTGCCCAACGATTGCCCGATGATTTTCCTCAAGCCCTTTTCGACAAGGTGGCCGAGGGGATGTTGGACATGGCGCGAAGGCTTTCAACGGGTGGTTGAGAGTGCAGGTCTTCAGGCTGTTCTGCGGTCATTATCACGACAATGCCCGAGCTGACATGGCGAGGGTTTGAACATCCAGCGCAGCCATGTGATGCAATTGGCGCAGACCGGCGGGTTGAATCAGCGCTGGGCCGCTCAGCGGCTCGATGGCATGCTTAGCGTGGTGGACAAGTGGGCTGATTTGATCGGTGAATGTGAGATTCGACAGCCCACCGCTCAAGCCATCCTGCAGGCGGAACAAAAGCAGCGGTCACACTTGGCATGACCGCTCCTGCGCCAGTTCTTCAACGCTTACGCGCAAGAACAGTGCAGTTTGGCTCAGCCGGGTTTGATCTGGCCTTTGATGACCACTTCTTTCCAGCGTGCTTGTTCTTTGGCAATGAAGGCCGCGTATTCATTGGATGTGCCGCCACCGGGAATGGCGCTTTCGGCGGCGTTCTTGGCGATCACATCGGGCATCTTCAAGGCCTTGGCGCATTCTTGTTGCAATTTCAGAATGATTTCGGGCGGTGTGCCTGCGCGTGCGGTGATGCCGTACCACTGCACGGTTTCAAAATCCTTGAAACCGAATTCGGCCACGGTGGGCACATCGGGCAAGACCGAAATGCGCTCGGTGGTGCCGGTGGCCAGGCAGCGCAGGGCACCGCTCTTGATGTGGGGCAACAAGGCCGGGGTGCCTGCCGAGAGCAACTGAATGCGGCCTGCCAACACGTCGTTGAGTGCGGGGCCAGTACCGCGGTAGGGGATATGGGTGATGAACATGCCTGAGGCCAGCTTGAGCGCTTCCATGGCCAGGTGACCTGCGCTGGCGTTGCCGGCCGAGGCGTAGTTGAGTTGGCCGGGACGGGCCTTGGCGTAGGCGATCAGCGATTTGAGGTCGGTCACCGGCACGTCTTTGTGCACCACAAACAGGCTGGGCACGCGAGACAGCAGGGTGACGGGGACAAAGTCCTTGTTCACGTCGTAGCCGCTGTCGGGGTAGATCAGGGGGTTGACCGCCATCAGGCCAATGTGGCTCATGACGATGGTGTAGCCGTCGGCCGGGGTGCGCATCATCTCTTGCATGGCAGGAACGCCGCCGCCGCCGCCTTTGTTGTCGATGATGATCGAGACACCCATTTGCTTGGTCAACTCGGTGGCGATGGTGCGCGCCACGATGCTGGAGGTGCCGCCGGGTGCGAAGGGGATGATCCAGCGGATGGGCTTGTTGGGCCAGGCAGATTGGGCATGGCCTGAAACACCGGTAGCAGCCAAACCGGCGGCCCCCATCCA
>Ga0247843_1005104_pt1 | contig 18670 bp, 16 predicted proteins | sample LaCruzMarch2017__FD_192420 | JGI IMG/M metagenome (GOLD analysis project Ga0247843, IMG submission 192420) | Freshwater microbial communities from meromictic Lake La Cruz, Castile-La Mancha, Spain - LaCruzMarch2017_8m | ecosystem: Environmental > Aquatic > Freshwater > Lake | place: Spain...
GAAAGTCTACCTCACGAAGTTCGTGTCGGGCCTCAGTGCCAGGAGCCGCGAAGCTCTACGTTCTCACTCGGAGCTACTCGATAAACCGAGTCCTGCGGAGAGCCTTCTCAAAGAACTGCTCGCGACCAAGTAATTCTAGACACTTAGAAACCTTGCAATCAGCGCCCTCAATGTCTAAAAGTTTTGGACATGGGAATGGGATATCGCAGACTGTTTTTCGCTCTTGTTTTGACTCTATCAGCGCCGACTTTCGCCGACGACACTGTTCCCGCATCGCAAGTCGTGCTGCAGTTTTCTGTTCCCACATCCGCTGCTCCCGTCCGAACTCCTTTCGTCTCGGGCAACATCGACGCACTTTGTGCTTGGCGTGCCAAATGCCTTCCACTCACGCTCATACGACAAGAGAGTTCCCGTAGCACCTATTCTGCTTCGGTCCAAGTCCCCGGTAACATCGATCGTTTTGAGTTCAAGTTCTCGCTGGGTCATTGGCGATCAGAAGCCAAAGATGCGTATTCAAGTGGCTATAAAAATTTCGTTTGGACCCGTGCTTCGGGCCAGAACACACTTGTCGCCGACATCGCCTCGTTCGCCGACAATGCTCTGCCTGTAGATATCGAAGGCCATCTCGAAGAAGTCCCCTATTTCGCAAGTCGATTCCTGAAATACCGTCGAACGCTCTACATGTGGACCCCGGAGCTCCCCAGTTCTCAGAAGCTGAAGTGCTATCAAGTGCTCTTCGCTCATGACGGCGAAAACCTTTTCACCAAAAGCGACAGCAGCTTCGCTTCGGAATGGAAGCTCGACGAGACGCTATCAGCCGCCATTCGCCAAGACCGCGTCCGCCCCACTCTCGTGATCGCGACCGATTCCACGGCCGACCGTTTCGAAGAATACCACTATGATTTTTCGGGCAAAGATTATGGGCGCTTCCTGATCGAAGAAGTTTACCCTTTCGTCGCGAGTCGCTACCCACTTTGCAAAGGCCGCGAGAACACTTTCGTCATGGGCTCGAGCCGCGGCGGACTCGTGAGCTTTGCTCTGCTCTACCGTTTTGCAGATTTCTTCTCGAAGGCGGCCGCGCTTTCGATGCACTTGGCGATTCCGCATCCCCCAAAAGACCCCAAGGAGGAGTACGAGCCCGAACCTCTCTTCCACCGCATCTTTATCGATTTGCCCAAGCCAACTCAGCCCATCGAACTCTATATGGATCACGGCGATAAAGGTCTCGACGCTTACTACGTTTCCTACGCGACTTATTTTAAGGATCTCTTCGAGCACGAATTGCCTTCGAGCAAGATCACCTACAAAACATTCAAAGGTGCCAATCACACCGAGTCGGACTGGGCGGAACGCCTGCCTGAAGTTCTCGAGGCCTTAGTGCCGGTCTCGAGCCATTAGACCGTGCAAGCGATTCAACATTCGATCACTCCTGAGGAAGGGGAGAGTTCTTGCCGTCGTTTCGGAAGCTGTAGTTGTCGCTGATCGTTTCGTAAGTGCCGTCGTTAAATCTCTGAGCAGCCGTAGGACTGTCGTCGTAGATAAAAAGAGCGGTGGCTCGAGGATTGTCGTACTGAAGAATATTGCTGTAGCCGCCCTCAATACTCAGCTTATCCAGAAGGCCTTTGTATTGCCGTGTCGCATCGATACCGACCATGTAGGCGAGCATCTCGATTTTTTGTTCTTTCTTGAGAGTGTTCTCCCCCAAGATCTGATCGAGCTTCTCGAGGGTCTCCGGACGATCAAGAAGCGCCTTGTATTCCATCTTAAGGTAGTTATCGGCATCCTCATCAAGAACTTGGCGCTTCACCGAGCCTAAAAGATCCTTAGTGGATCGTGAAGCCATGAATGTCTGCGGATCTTTGACTCCCAGCTTTCCGATGCGCTGATGCATTTCGGAAACGTGGCTCTGCGCTCCCGCTGCGATCGGAAATGTGTAGCAATGCTCACCGCCGCCGCAAAGAAACTGGGGGTGGTCCTCGATTTTACTTCCCCAGTTTGCATAAGGGGCGCGGAAGACAGCCGCGCGTCGCGTGCGATGGTAGTATTCCATCGCTTCTCGCTCTTCGAGACTCACGAGATAAGACAAATCGAGGATGTTGCGAGAATCGGCCTTACGACGCGGGAGATAGTCCTGTAAGTCTTTCCACGCGATACCGGTTCTGTGGAACTCACCCGAGTTCCACCGATCTCCAGGGTTGTAGAGGTCGATGAGCTTGGTGCGATTGCGGAACATCCCGTGGTCGGTGCGACCGCCCGGATGCAAACTCGCGGCCATCCCAAGAGAATTATCGAGAATGTATCCGAGACGCGGATAGGTTTCCTTATTCAAGAGAACAATCGGGAGATCACCATTTTTAGTCTTACGGACAAAAGCAGGCACGCCCGCCTCTTTGAGATAACGAACGAGATTGCCGCGAACTTGTTTGACCGCCTGGGGGGTGGGATCCTTTACAGTAAGATCAGCATTGCGGGATTGAGTGACGACATCTTCGTAATACTTCTGACAATCCTTGCCAGGCTGCGCGAAGACAAGCTGAGTCGGTAAAATCGCGACGAGCGCCGCAAATATCAGGAGCGGCTTCGCAAACGCGCGTCGCATGTCGAGTTGATATTTCACTTATTCACCCGCCAAAGGAGCTTCGTTGAAGTTAATCTGAGCCCGATCCTGCTGTTTCACGACGCCGCGAGCGAGCGACTCATCGAAGAGTTGAGCTCTAAACTTCGGATGGGCGACATTGATCAGATTCAAGGCGCGCTGAGCTTCAGTCTTGCCTTCGAGAATGGCAGTGCCATATTCCGTCACGACGTGTGTGACCATTTCTCGAGGAGTCGTGACTGAGCCGCCGTAGTTTTCCATGGAGATCGACGAGAACTCACCGTTCTTGGCCGTCGAACGAATCGCAATGATGGATTTGCCCTCTTTGGATCTGTGCCCCGCACTCATGAATTCGACTTGTCCGCCCGGACTGCTGATGCGTTTTCCGCCAGGACCGATCGTCGCATTAGCGTCGCCGTAGATATTCACTTGAAGCGCAGTGTTGACCGCATGGAAGCGATGCAAAGCTTGTGCTTTCGCGGGATCGTTGATGAATTCGGTAGACTGGAAGACGACTTTCTCGTTGTGGTCGAGCCACTTGTAGAGATCTTGCGATCCATAGGCGAAGCCCGTCTTAGCACTTTCAGCCACACCACTTTCCATCATCTGTTTCATAGGATCGCCGAGCATTTCAGTGTGGAACTTGATCTTGGTGCGTCCCTTGTCGGCCATGGCACTCGGAAGCCCCCCGAAGATATTGCCAATACCCAGCTGAACGTAAGACTTGCTAGGAATAATGTCCGCAAGGTTCCGACCGATCTGCGCTTCGATCGGGTTCATGGGAACGACAGGCGGTCCCGCGAGAGGCGTCTGCGTCTTGAAGCTCGAGGAAATGCGACTTGCGGGAATCGTATTGCGTCCCGTTGTGAAAGGAACATTCGGATTGATCTCGGCGATAACCTTGATATTGGGTCGAGCGTCGAGAATCGTTTTGATCATGTCGTAGTTAGGACCCAAACTATGATTCCCATTCGCATCCGGAGGAGAGACGCGCACCACAATTGCATCGTAGTCGAAGTCTGTATTCTTGGGGTCTCTCATCATTCGAGGAAAATCCGAGAGGTATCCGGGAATTACAGACATCTTCCCTTCGGTGTGCACTTTTCTCATATTGCCGCCAAGGAACAAGGCGTGAAGCCGAAGCTTGCCGTCGGTTTCTTCAACAGCGGCACGAATCGCTTTTTCACTCATCCCGTTCACGAGGACGTGAGCATCAACGCCTTTGTTCATTTTCTTAGCAACATCGATGAGCGCAGAGAATGCCTCTGGACTCGCTCCCGCCGCAATCGGGAAGAAGACCTTCCCACCGTCGGGAATCACGGAAACAGCATCCGTAATTTCCTTTTTCATTCCGATCTGAACGTCGCGCAAAATTTGCGCGTAAGGGATCTGAGGATCCGAGGGAAGATGCTTTTCGAGTTCGGTATCGAAGGCTTTGATACCTTCGGCGCCATTTAGGAATACGACCACACCGCTGTGTCTCTCGTTCGCGGCATGCATGAGGCGTCGGCCAATTTCATAGTGCGCCGATGAGCGCGCCATTCCGAGTTTAGGAAAAAGGTGTCCGCGTTCTTCGCTCGTCGCCTCTTTTGCGGTTTTTCCGAGTTCGATGTTAGAAACCCAAGCTACGCAGTTGTCGGACTTACAAGGACCGCGATCATCCGGGTTATGGAGATAGTGTTTGACGTTGGCGAGTTCGTCTCCATCGAGACCAATCAAGTGGGAATAGCCCCAGATCGGACGACTGGGATCGACGCCGCCGCGAGCGCGACCCGACGCCCACTCGTCGAACCAGAACTTTCGAGTAAGAGCCGCTCCGGGATAATCGGGACGGCCCCAGCGCCAAATGTTTTCGTTCTCGTTCGGCGATGGTCGCAAAACACCGGAGACGTAGTGTCCTCCGGCCTTGGTTTCCATTTCAAACTCGATCGGAAGCACACCTTTAAGCGTCTCTTTCTGAGGTCCTTCGAGATGGAACTTTTCCAGGTAGGCTTGTTCGAGTTTTTTGTCGGTGAAGTCGAGGCCCACGAAAACGCGGTCAACTTGTCTTTCGGGTGGACCCATTTTGAGGACGCGAACCGGAAGATTGTGTTCTTTGGCGAAGGCCTTGAGTTCACCGACAAGTTCGGCCGTCACATCGTACTTGCCGTCAAGATTCTTGTAGACCTTCTCGCAAGCATCCCACTCTTGAACAGCTTGAGCGAGCGAAACCTGCGCCACGAATACTGCGAACGCTCCCCACCGAAGTAGTCGAGAAAGGAGCCCTGTTTGAGCGGATCGCTGCGGCAAAATCACGTTTCACTCCATATAGACCCCCACGTGGAGGCCACACTGCAAAGTATCATCAACGTGACGGAGACGAAGTTAAAGTTCGGTTAAGACGGAGCTGCTTTTCTGGCGGCGCACTTAACCGAATCTTCATTCTCAAGCACGAGCTTTAAACCGATGAGTTGTGTAGAATCTACGAAGCGGCAGGCCTACTTTTGTATGCTCGCCGAACAACGATTTTAGTATCTTCGTCCGTAGTGAGGTTTATTTGTCGATGAAAAATTTTGCTTTGACCGTATCTCTGCTTTCTTATGGGAGTTTCTGCGGTGCCATCGCTCAAGCAGCTGAGGCCCCTCAGGAGCACGTTCAAGATCAGACGCGATCCGGTGTACAAAGTTTAGGACCACAAGGTCCGTCCAAACTTCTATGCGACACGGGCGAAGGCGCAAACATCAAGAAAGAGATTCAAACCCTCACACTCGACTACCTGAGCAATCTCAACGAAAGCGGAAGAGCCGCTGCTTCACCCAAAACATCCGCCCAAAGAGAAGCCGCACGAGAGTACTCAAAAGTGCGCCTCATGCAGATCATGAACGAGTACGATGCCGCTTCCTGTTTCCAGGGGATCGCAGCACTCTCTTCCCTCTGTCCTCAACTTCAATCCGACAAGCGAATCCAAGCGGCCGACGCTTCTCAGCAACTGCTCGGCGACGGTTTCAAAATGATGCGCAAGCAAATCAAGACTTCAAGTGGCCTATCGTACGGAGCTTGGCAAATCCTCGCACCCAACGGCGATATTGCCGGATTCGCGGCCGATAAAAACCGCGATGGATTCGTTGACTATGTCGCTCTTGCGGGCAAATATTCCAACGGCGCAAACACCACTTCTAGCGACCGCAACGTTAAAGGAATGGACTGGTCGATCAAGGAGAGCAACGGCGGTATTTCGAAGATGATCGAAATCGACCTCTTGAAGGAGCCCTACGCCTCTTCATTTGGGGGCGATGCTGTCGACCGCTGTTTGGACGCTCCCGGCAACCCCGCGACGATTGTCTCTCTTGCAGCGAAAGAACATAACTGGAAAGCTTCCGACACCGTCATCACCAACTCTACGATTCTTGCAGCAGCAGGACTCGGGGGTTGGGAAGGTCTCCAAAAAGGAGCACGTGGCGCAACCGTCGGCATTAACGCCGCTGCGGACTCCACAGCCCACGGTCTCAAAACACTCTTCTGGGATCTCCCCAGTGGAGCCGTTAAAATGTTTAGTGATCCCGCAAAACGCGATCAGCTCTTCGCGGGTATCAACAATGCGATGGCGAAGCTAGGCGCTGCGCCCGTTGAGGCCTGGAATCAGTGTCTTAAGGAAACAAACAACAAGTTCCTCGAATCGATGAACTGCTTCAACAACAAGGTAAAATCGGGAGCCGTTAAGGGTCTCGATGCAACGTGGAACGTGGGCGGCAAGATCGCCAGCGCCATCGGCTCTCAGATTAAAAAATGTTGGACCGAGGAAGGTGCCGAGTACCAAGGCGGCGAATACTTCGCTCAGTGTATGGGGCAAATTTCTTTCTACGCTGCTACTTCAGCTGCTGGCGGCGGAATGGTCAAAGCCGGGACTGAGATCGCGCTTAAGGGCGGAAAACTGGCTCAAGCCTCGGGTCGCGCTCTGGCGATCACGGGCGAATGGGCCGTTGACCAAACCGGTCTCGCGACTCTTGGACCGAACAAACTTCAGAAACTCGGCGACGTCGTGAAGTCGACTCGGAACGAAGCAGGACAACTCATCGACAGCGGAGCTAAACTCGACCGTGTTGAATCCCAGAAGATCAACAGCTACATGAACGACTACGCTCGCCACGTCAGCAACCCTGCGAGACACCCTGCCCCCGTACTCGATTCCTCGATTCTTAAGAAGGTGAATGCGGCGGATCCTAAAGCGGTCGAAAGATGGCAGGCAAACGTGGCTGACGCAGTCGGCACGGTATCTCCGAAATACAGAAGTACCGCAGACGAGATTCTCGCGAGCGCGGCTTACAAGGATGCGAAGAAGAGCGGACAGAAAGTTCCTTCTTCCGAAGAGATCACAAATCTCATGAAGAAGATCGAAAAGAACAGCACGATCGCAGACAAAGACGTCGCTCTCGATGTTGTGAAGAAACTCAAACCCGAGAAGATCGGCGACGCCGTCGCTCAGAACTCGAACTTGAACTTCATCAAAGAGATGACCGATTTCCACAGCAAGAACGGCCTCGGCCCTGTCGATGCCGACTCTGTCGCAAAGACGATCAACGAATGGTCGCCTGATGCGATCGATGGTCTCAAGCAAACGCTTGCTGATGCCAACCGCATCATGCGTGAGAACCCACTCGAGTCTCACGCACGCGCTGTTGAAAGTGTGCTGAAGAAGAAAGGTGCGACCCGTGAACAGATCATGGCCGTCTTGCCTTGTACTCTCGGCCACGGCAAAGCTCACTAAGCTTGGGGCCCGTTCCAATCAAAATAAGATCAAAATCTGTGCTGTTTTTTCACATGAACCCCGAGAACTTGGCACTTTTATAGAATGAATCTTCTGAGCCATGCGACTCGACATAAAATCTTCGACTCGCGGCATATAGCATTGCTATATATGGGTTGGGAAAAGAAGATTCCATTTTCCAAGGCATAAATTTAGCGACTCACTAGATACGAACTCATCACATGATAAATAGGAATTCCGACAAGCACATTCATTGGGAACGTCATCGCCAGTGGCAGTGCAACAAAGAGACTGGGATTGGCGCTGGGTATCGACGCTCGAATCGCGGCTGGAGCCGCGATATAGGAAGCACTCCCGGCTAGCACGGCAAGTAGAATCTGGTCACCCTGTGGAACTCCAACCCAATGAGCGAGCACTAAAAGAGTGAGACCATGAACGAGAGGAAGTGCGCAGGCCGTGATCAGAGACATGACTTTGAAGTTCCATGCTTCGCGAAGTTGCTTCTGTGCCGACAGTCCAAGATCTAAAAGAAAGAACGCCAAAATGCCCTTGAAGTTTCCCTGAACCAAGGGAGCAATACCCGCCCATGAAGATTCATTCATGGCAAATCCAATTAAAAATCCTCCGAGAAGCAGCACGACAGATTTAGCGGCAAACATCGATGGAGCATTTCGCTGCTGCTCAACCTTGCTAGCAGCTCTTCGATAGAAACTTAGAGCAATAAGAATCGCTGGAATTTCCATAAGCGCCATAAGAGCGACCATGTAACCGCTAAACTCGATTCCGCGGCTTCTGAGAAACTCTTGAGCGGCAATCAGAGTGACCGCACTCACCGAACCATAACAAGCCGCGAGAGCCGCGGCGTCTGCGACTTCGAGCCAGCGCCGCAAAAGCGGGAAGAGAAAATAGGGAATCAAAACACACGATGACAGCCCCAGGAGGCTCACCAGAAAGAACCCAGAAAGATCCGTGGCAATGGCCACCTCATGGCCCCCCTTAAGCCCTAGGCTCAAAAGCAAAAAAATAGACAGGAATTTTGAAATGGAATCTGGAATTTCCAAGTCAGACTTGAGCCACGAAGCGATGATACCTAGGAAGAAAAACAAAAATGTAAGATCAAAACTAATGAGGTTATTCATCTCAGCCGTGTCTCTTTATGAGGCATCCATTCACGGAGGGTCACTCACGTTTACCCTAAGCTTCCTGGCCTTGCTACGTTCAGTGACGCGAAGCTTGTCACTAAAACGATTGAGAACCTCAAGCATGTGGTCAACAACATCGGCTAAAGCAACGTACAAGCTCGCATCGGACTTAACAATTCTCACACCGTTGTAGCGGCCGCCGTTAACATGAACCTTGACCTTAAAAAAATCAGGACCAGTTTGCGTTAGGGAGTTCTCCATTTCTAGAGTGACATGGATTCGACTTTCATCAAGGCATTCAAACTTTCCAACGATCGCCTCAATTCTCTCCATCGTCGCTTCACGGGCGAGTTCAGAGCTATCCAAATTTTTGAATGTGATTTTAATCATATTAATTCGGCTTCCTTCTTCTCATCGAGCACTTTGAGCGGGCCATCAAAGCAGGCCCGTTTCAAGGAAAGGAAATTGTCTTTGATGGGCGTCAAAAGAAGCGACTCTAGGTTCATAAGACCCTGAGCGGCACCCAAACACTCCACGCTAGAAATCACCGGAATATTGTCGACTTTCAAGCGTAACGCCTCCGCATGTTGCGCGACATCAATATTTGAGCCAACACCTGCGACGTACTTCACTCCAGCAACGCCGATTGCGACAATGAAGGTGGTAGCAAGCATGAGTCCCGCAACGCCAATACCCACGAAAACCATTAACTTCTTCTTCAAGTTTGGAGTGGACCGAAGATACTTGAGTACTTCAGAAAAAATCAAGTTCTTCATGGAACAACCGACTGTCCTTTAGAGCCATGGGGCACTCCAGATTCCACACTAAGACTCAGCTCCGCGGCGGGGTGATCAAGCAGAGCCCACGCCAAGTGCCCATCTGGAATATCTTCTTTGGAAGCTACGACGACTTCACCACCCTTAGCCAAAACGTCTTGAGCCAAATCGTCAAGGATGTCGTCATCTTCATGATCTAGATCGCGAGGGTGAATCACGAGCGCGCCCGTCTTAGGATTAAACCTTCCAAATATTTTCACACCGTCGGCAACCATCAGCTTGCGAACCCTACCCTGGGCCACGGCCTTGGCTATTTGAAAGATGTTCCTGCGTGCGGATCGATGATCTTCTGCAAACTGAAATTCTGTAACGATTTTCTCGAGTTCCGATACCGAGCCGACTTCAAGTTGCGCTCGGATCTCAAAACACAGCGACGGAATCTGATCGTGATCAAACGAATCTGAGATGCTCGGCTGCGCTAGTGCCGGATAATGAAGGGATTCTCCAAGCGCCTGAATAACTTTAGGATCCCCAGCAACAAAAAGCTTGGGCTTGGAAAGACGCGTGTGTCGAGCCAGCCAGTCGATAAGGCCATCTATCGCGCCTTTTTGCACAACGATGCGACTCACGGAGTTTGTCGATCGCCGCCGAGAAAGCGTTTTCATAAATCCTTCGGAAACTTCGTGTGTATCAACGAGCTTAAGTGAATGCTGTGTCCCAAGATAAAGACGCGCGGTCTTCCCCTCAATACCGAGCAGTAGAAAATCTTTGTCAACACGCATCCATCTCAGAAGCGGCTTCACATGAAAACTGGTCGCAACCACGCAGCCCTCATCCACATCGACCGGAAGTGAGAGAACCCTAAAGGTCTTTGGCGTACGAAAGATGCCAACGTTGTGCCTGATACTCTTCAGGAGCCTGTCGCTACTCAAAAGCAATCGAAGGGGCGCCAAAAACAAACGACTTTCTATTGGGGTCATCACCGGCTCAATCTCGGACTGGGTTTTATCGATGACCTTCTGAACTTGTCTCTTGAGCTGCCCAAGATCCCCCGTGTTTGTAAGGTAGGCCGTCAGGTGCACCCCACCCTCGGATTCAATAAGTGGTTTAAGAGTACTCCGTCGTTCCAGAATCATAGTTCCTCCAAGTTGCTTTACGATCAGAACAATTTCTGACCCTAACCACTTTACGGAAATTCATTGAATTGCTGAAATAGATAAATATTCTAATTAGTATCGCTATTAGCTATACTGTAAATATCTCCATGAGCTTGGCCGCAATCGGATTCTGAATTTTACGCTGGGCAGTCACCAAAAGAAGCTCCTCATGCACGCCCTGAAGTTGGCCGATCTCGATCAGTTCGCCGCGAAGAACCTGACCCGTTACGGTATGGGTCGCGCCCGGAATGAGTCCGAGCGCCTCGATAGCCATGAGCTTCTTGATGGAGATATCCTGACTCTCGGCAATAGCGTTCAGCTCAATCTTGTGAAGCTTGGCCCAGTGGTCGAGATCCTGCCGGAGTCGGCTATCGTAGCTCGGCAAGATCATCGGTTGCCCCGAGATCGACTTCGGAAAACCCTTTCGCAGAGACTTGAATTTTGGAGCTCCGTAAAAAGCGACGTTCTTTTTGGCAATCGACTTCGAAAAAAGTCCCTTGGAATCGATTCCCGACGGAAGAAAGTTTGTGACCATCAAATCCATGCGGTGCGCCGTGAGCTCGCGCAAAAGTTCATCGGGCTTCCCTTCCGACAACGTGATCTGGCAAGGCGAGATGCGGTAGGCCCGCTTTACGAGCTGGAGAACGATGTGTTTGGGCACACTATCGAGTGCGCCAACATGAAGGTGTGGCTTAAGCGGCTTGAGCCGATCGTGCAGCACCTCGTACATTTCAGAGCCCATGCGGAAGATATTCTTTGAGTAGTCGAGCGCGATCTTGCCCTGCTCAGTGAGCACAAGCTTCTTATGGTGGCGCTCGAAGAGCTGAACACCTAATGCCTCTTCGAACTGCTTGAGCTGAGCGGAGAGAGTCGGCTGCCCGACGCGCAGCTTGACTGCGGCCTTCGAAACCGTTCCTTCCTCGGCGATCGCCTTAAAATAAAAGAGGTGGTGGTAGTTGATCCAAGGATTCATTCTAAGCGGCTCCTTATAAATTTAGTATACTTTAAAAGCATACTAATCAATATCTTTATCTATTTGAGCGATTTGTTGAAATCACCGAGAATAGTTCAACAGCAAGGAGATTTCTTAGACATGATCTTATTTCCATTCGCCGACTACTGGATGCTTTATGCCGGCTTCACCGCCTTCGTTCTGCTTGTGCTTGCACTCGACCTGGGCGTCTTCCACAAAAATGCACATGAGGTTTCTGTAAAGGAAGCTTCGATCTGGACCTCGGTCTGGATCAGCATGGCTCTGATCTTTAACTACCTGTTCTATCTCTACGCCCACTGGCGCTTCACCACCGACGCTCGCTATCTCGCCATTCCCGGCTTTGATGCCGACGCTCAGGCCAAAACAACCGCACTTGAGTTTCTAACAGGATTTGTCATCGAGAAATCGCTGGCGATCGATAACATTTTCGTGTTTGCCGTGGTGTTCGGATACTTCGCTATTCCGAAGATGTATCAACACCGCGTGCTTTTCTGGGGCATTCTGGGCGCACTCGTGTTCAGGGCAATCTTCATCGCCATGGGCTCTGTACTTATGCAGTACCACTGGCTCGTCGTCTTCTTCGGGGGCCTCTTGATCCTCACAGGCATTAAGATGTTCTTTGCAGGAACCGAGCAAACAGACCTGAGCAACAACGTTCTCATCCGCATGCTCAAAAAGGCATTCAAGATTCACCCCCACATTGAGGGTCAAAAGTTTTTCGTCAAAAAGAACGGTGTCCGCTACGTAACGCCGCTGTTCTTGGCTCTTATTTTCCTTGAGCTGAGCGACATTATCTTTGCCGTGGACTCAGTGCCCGCGATCTTTGCGATCACGAAAGAGCCGCTAATCGTATTCACGTCCAATATCTTCGCCATTCTGGGCCTTCGTTCGATGTACTTCATGCTGGCTGGAGTCATGGACCGCTTTGCATACATCAAGTACGGGCTGGCCTCAGTTCTAGTCTTCGTGGGCCTTAAAATGGTGTGGCTAAATGAGGCCTTTGGTGGAAAATTTCCGATCGAGTGGTCTCTTGGAATCATTGCCTTCTTAATTGGCTCATCAATTGTCGCTTCAATCGTTGTTGACCGCCGAAGGCAAAGACTAGAACTTTAAAAAAAAATTAAAGAATATTTAGAATTTAAAATGAAGGAGACATTTATGAAAGCACTTTGGGCAGTCGAGCCATTTCATCAAACCGAGGTACAAATTAGAAGAACCTATCGCTTCATTTCAGAAGTTTGTGGCGATAGCACAAAGATGGAGATTGGCTTCATTGTTACGCGCACGGAAAATGATCTCAACTTAGCTTTCGATGTGGATAAATCTAAGCGATTCACATCTTATCCAAAAGAGATTCTTGAGAGGAAATTAAATCGTTCTGGAGTTCAGAGTAGTAACGTCAGAATTAACGTTATTGATTACCCAACATTCTCAAAAACGAAGGCGGCAAATCGGCTCCTCAAGCTCGCAAAAGACAAAGATTGCGAGCTATGCGTGATCAACAGTCAGGGTGGTGGCGCAATAAAAAAACTATTCCTGGGAAGCTTTGCAGAGTCTGCCGTCCATCTAAGTGATCGAAAATTACTAATCATCAACCCTCACACCAAATTATCTAGTAAAATTCGCACCGTCTTATTTTGTTATGAGCCTTCAAAAGACTCCGCCGATGCACTTAAGCAAATCATTAAGTTCTGCAAAAAATGGGGAGCAAAGCTTGTGATTTTCCACGCATCCCAATTGGGGTTTGGTGTGCATGAAAGTGAGTCGAGTAATGAAGTTAAGGCTCACAAGGATACCTCAGGGAAATGGCAATCGGCGATTGAACAAAAATGTAAGAAGGCAAAAGTTAAGTGTGAATTTCAAATTTCAACAGAGTTCGCAATGATTAGTGACCTTGCGCTAAAAGCAGCTAAGAAAGTTCGTGCAGATTTAATTTCCGTTTTGGCAAAATCAGGTCCAACGACGGCGCTAATCGGAGGCAGCGTGACTCGTCAAATTTTAAGGTCCAGCAACTTACCCGTATTGGTCATGCGCTAGTTTTTAAAATTCATTGTGAAGGAATATTTGTTATGAAAATGGCAAAGCGTGTTTTCTTGTTCATGTCCGTCAACATCCTGATCATCGCCACAATCTCGACCTTGATGTCGGTGTTCAACGTCCAGCCCTACCTTAGCGCCAAGGGAATCAACTACGAGTCACTGTTGCTCTTCTGCGGCCTTTGGGGATTCGGCGGAGCCTTCATCTCTTTGGCACTGTCCAGGCTCATGGCCAAGTGGATGATGGGCGTGAAAATCGTCGAGCCAACAACACGTGATCCCGAGATGCTGAGCCTTGTCGCACGTGTGCATGAGCTATCAAGGCGTGCTGGTTTAACGAAGATGCCCGAAGTCGGGTACTACGAAAGCGATGAACTCAATGCGTTTGCAACCGGGCCGTCCAAGAGCAGATCCCTTGTAGCCGTATCTACAGGCCTGCTCCGACGCATGAACCGGCAAGAGATTGATGGAGTGCTTGCCCATGAAGTCGCACACATTGCAAACGGCGATATGGTCACCATGACGCTTGTTCAAGGTGTCGTAAACGTCTTTGTCATGTTCCTCGCTCGCGTTATCGGCTTTTTCGCCAGCCAACTTGTAGCGGAAGAGAAGCGCCCGATCGTCCAATTTGTTGCGGTAATCGCCCTAGAAATTGCGCTTGGAATTCTTGGGATGGTCGTCGTTGGCTTCTTCTCTCGTCAGCGAGAGTACCGTGCTGACGCGGGTGGGGCATCGCTTTCGAGTCGCGACAATATGATTGCGGCACTTGAGCGGCTTAAGGCGAACTATGAGATTTCGCCCCGAGAGGAGCAGCCCGCGCTTGCAACGCTCAAAATTTCAGGCAAGTCCGGCAGCCTGTTGCGACTGTTCTCAACCCACCCTGATCTCGACGATAGAATTCAGCGACTCCGTTCGGCTTCCGGAAATTGGCCCCTAAGACCCGCTACCCGTTGAGTGAACTTCATCAAAATCCGTGAGGGTCTTAGGAGGAATCGCGACCCGCAGTGCATTCAGAATCGCCAGGACATCGATGAGCTCTTGCGCGATAGCTCCACTGACGGGCGAGAGGCGCCCCGTGGCGGCCAGATACATTCCAATAATACTGAGCCCCATGCCGCCGATCACACTTTGCAAGACGATCCTGCGCATTCTCTGACTCACGTGGATAAATTCGTCGACCTTCTTCAGAGAGTTATCGAGAATCACGACGGCCGCCGCTTCTGAGGTGACTTCACTGTTCTGCCCCATCGCCATGCCGACGGTCGCAGCCATCATCGCGGGAGCGTCGTTGATCCCGTCTCCGACGTAGAGAGTCTTGGCTCGCTTGGTTTCTTCGCGCACAATCTCTAGCTTTTCTTCGGGACTTTTGGGAGCGTGGATTTCTTGAATGCCGACTTGCTGGGCGAGGTAGCGCACTTCCGACTCTCGATCGCCCGAAATAATCATGATCTTGTCGAAGCGGTGCTGCGGACCCAAGTGCGACACAAAGGATTTGCTCTCGTCGCGAGGAGCATCGCGAAAGCGCAAAACCCCAGCGTAGCGATCGTCGATGACCGCGATACACTCCAAGCCTTCTTCGGTGGGAGGAATCTTCGCGCCTTCTTCCGCATTCTGCTGTTTCAGTTTTTTTCGGCTCGTGATTTGGACTTTGCGCCCGCCGACAATGCCTGTGAGACCTTGGCCGGGCGGCTCGTGCACTTCGGTCACGGTCTGTAGCTTCAGGCCTTTGTGTTGAGCCGCTTTTAGGATGGCCCCGGCCAGAGGGTGCTTAGAGTAGCGCTCGAGGCTTGCGACCAAAAGGAGCGCTTCGTCGGCATCTCCTCCCGTCGGTGCCAAGAACTCGGTGAGAGTTGGTTCACCATAGGTGAGCGTCCCTGTTTTATCGAAAATAGCGGTACGGCATTGGGAAATTTGCTCAAGCGCCAAAGGGGTCTTCACGATGATCGCCCGCTTTGCCGCTAGAGCAATGGACCCAATGATGGCAATTGGAATACCAATCAGTAGCGGACAAGGTGTGGCAACAACGATCACGGCCAAAAATCGGATCGGATCGCCGGAAATGGCCCACGCCAATCCCGCAACGAGCAGGGCGAATGGTGTGTAGTAGGCACCCAACTGATCGCCAAGGCGACGCATCCGGGGCTTGCTTTGCTCGGATTCACGCATGACCTGCATGATCTTCGCGTAACGAGAGTCCGCAGGAATCTTGAGGGTGTTCACACTGAGTGCCGTTTCGCCATTGATCGAACCCGATAGAACTGACGACCCAACGGCTTTGGCGATACGGAACGGTTCACCAGTGAGATACGACTCGTCCATGTGCCCGTGACCTTCGGCAATTGTTCCGTCCACGGGGCAAGTTTCGTGAGGGTAAACCACGAGCACGTCACCCACCTGCACGTCGGCCACGGGAATGTCTTGAGTGCCTGTAGAACTTTTCTTATGCGCAACAGAGGGAATGCGCTTAGCCAGCGCCGCAAGTACCGACGATGCGTTCGCCATCGCAAAAACTTCGAGAGCGCGGCCGCCCGACAGCATGAAAACAACAATGGTCCCAGCCAGGTATTCGCCAAGCCAGAGGGACGTCACGATCGAAACCCCCGCCAAGAGATCTGCCCCGAATTCTTTGTGCCAAGCTTTCGTTGCCAACTCGAAAACTAAGGGCAGGCCGCCAACCACGAAAACGAAGTAGAGTGGCAGCTGGGATGCAAAAATAAAGTGAAGCGCGATCGCCACCAAGGTCAACGCAGCAATCACGAGATTGCTTTGTTCACGCAGTTTAGAAAAAGTCATTCATACACCTGTCTGGAGTCCGATCCGTGTCATTCGTTATCATCATTCTCCTTCTCGGGAGCCGTGACAATAACTAGTTGCTCAGTAGATCGCTGATATAACGCAGTTTCAAAAGACCCTTCTCGATTTTTTTGAGATGAGGCGGAAGCTGCTTCAGAAGTCCTTCGACATGTTTTGAGGGTTTTTGCGCAAAGTGCAAAAAGAGGTAGAACTTGTGGGCAGCTTTGGGGTCACCGTCAAGACTCATGACCGCATGTGCCCCCAAACCACGCACCGTGCGAATATCCCAAACAACATCGTGCAACTGCTTGAGCGCGCGCATCGAGACCGGGTAGAGATCACGCGCAACATCTTTCATAGGAGCTGACGAAACTTTCAGAAGTTTGAAGTTATCGGTGGCGTTGCAACTCCAGACCGCCCACCCGTCGCAAGAGGTGCGCAAACTCACCTCGTCCATCCACTTTTGCAGGCCGCCCTCCATTTCGAGAAAGCCCCCACGCCCTTCACAAAATGAGTTGGTGTCGGGTCCGAATTTCCACGCCACATGTTTCGCATTGGAATCAACAAGAACGCCGAAAGAAAACCATATCGAGCGAAGCACGGCAGCGGTTTGGAAGGGAGCCGAAGTGACCAAAGCACCTTTTTCGCGTGCATCGTTGATCGAAATTTTTGAACCCTTGCCAAGGAGAAGATGCCAATGTGAGTTCGTAACCTGTCGGCCTCTCTCGACCAGAAGCAAGGGAGGAATTCGTCCGAGTTCACCGAGAATGACCGCAAAACATCGAGGATTGACGATCAGCTCGAAAAGTCTGTCAGGATCATGCACACGCTCGACATTCCATTCGGCACACGATGCGATCGATAGCTCAGAAAGATGTTCCTCCAGAGCAAAAATAACTGCAAACGGCTTTCGACTCATCCGAGTTTTCCAAGAAATACAAAGTATTTGTCAGCGAATGCATCGAACTCGAGCGGCCCTTTGCCCGAGGCTGACGGGATCGTTGGCACCTTGTAGCCCGCACCCTGCTTCTCAAGATCGGCGACCCGGAGAAGAACCTCTCTCGAAAGCTCACTGAAGGGATCGAAGTAGGGTGCGTAAAAAGAAAGCACGCGAACAGATTTCTGCGCCGTAATACTCGGAAAGAGATTCAACTGATGAACAAGACGCACAGGACAGTTCTTAAAAAAGACTTGAACCGAGTCGGGTATCGATCCCATGATTTCAATCCACTTCTGAACTCCTTTGGAGTTGATGAAAGAAAGCATTTGGAAATCGATCTGCAGCTGCTGCGCCGACGCCAGACTCAGGCGCGGAGAGGCGGCGTTCTCATCGAGCGCACCCTCGACCGTCCACTCAAAGTTTCCGGGGCTGGGATTGGTGCTCTTTACGTAAAATTTAGCCATCGTTGTTCTCGCCCCCCACAATCAAACACGAACATCGAAGCTCAAAGAAACGTTGCCCTGATTTCGAACAATGAAGCGCTTTGAAATCGGCATGAGAACACTGACCTCAAGCACACCGTCTGTGTGTTCAAAAAACGAAAGGTGGGAAACGCGCTCCAAAAGAGTGAAGAGGCCCACACCCGCACCGCGGTCATTCGCGTCGCCAGCCTGTCGCGGTATTCTGGTTTCTTCGCAAGCGAGTTCTTGCCAGCGAGCAAGCAGACGCGTCCTCGAGAAGGCGCCTCCCTGATTGAAAACGCTCAGCCTCAGCGATTGTTCCGCGGTCTTGCGCACACTCAGAGAGGGAGCTTTTGCGCCTGGAGCAGAATGTCCAAACGCATTCATGAGTAACTCCGAAGCGACGAGCTCCACGTCATCGACCATCGAGGACTGCGGGGCCAAAGCATCGACAACAGCTTTGACCTGGGACAGCACCTCAAAAGTCTCCGATTTCTTCATCTGCTCCCGCTCCAAAAGAACTTCTTCTTTTCGCCCACCGCCAAGCCCAAGACTTCGACGGATAAACTCCATACTATCGGGAAGAGTGAAAGAGCCCACATCAACAATGTGCGACAAACCTGGGTTCCCGATCAGCTTTCCTAGTTTCTCATCGAAGTCCGACGAAGAAAAGTGAACCTGCAGCTCCTTTGATGGCGCGGGGCCCGAAAAAACAAAATCCCAGCCACTCGTGTCGCTATGCGTATACTTAAAAGAGAAGTCCCCACTTAATGCGCTGCGCTCAATATCTTGAATTAGGGAGAGAACATTCGCGGGTACGGCAGCAAGCATCTGCTAAACCCTCTCCTCCTCGGAAACGAGTCCGAGGAATACGAAGGTAAGATCGTCCGGATTTGCACCAAGCCCCTGCTTATGGCGACCCACAAGTTCGAGCAGCTCGCCCTTGAGACTCTTCGAGTTTTTGGTATCCGTCTTTTTAATCCAGCGCACGAGTCGGCCTTCGCCAAAGAGTTCCCCACTCGTGTTGGGAA
>Ga0247843_1005105_pt1 | contig 18669 bp, 15 predicted proteins | sample LaCruzMarch2017__FD_192420 | JGI IMG/M metagenome (GOLD analysis project Ga0247843, IMG submission 192420) | Freshwater microbial communities from meromictic Lake La Cruz, Castile-La Mancha, Spain - LaCruzMarch2017_8m | ecosystem: Environmental > Aquatic > Freshwater > Lake | place: Spain...
ATCTGCAACACCTTGTGGCGGCATGGATGGGCTTTCAGTTTGGACAAAAAATAGTCATTAAATCCGCCTACTCCACCAACGGAGGTACTACGTGGAGTGCACCGATATTTCAAGCACATCTTGCACCTGGAAATTCATCCGCAGATGTAAGCCTAGGCTTTGATCATTTAGGAAATGTCTTTATGTGCTATATTGATTACGACAATGCAGGATTTACCCAAGGCCAAGTGGTGCTTAGAAAATCAACGGATGGCGGCATCACGTGGGGCAATGCGGTGGAAGTAATCAACATATCGGATTGTCCGAATAAACTGTGTATTGATCGGCCTTGGATGGTAGTAGACCAATCCGGGAATGCCCCGCTTGCACCGATTTATGTAACCACGATGAATGCAGACCAACCGGCACTCATTACGCCTCCATATAATCCCTATGTAAGTGTTAGCATCGACGGAGGTCAAAGTTTTATGAATCCACGCGTAATGGATACCGTGAATTATTTGGCGGGAACAAGCATTACGCAACCCATGCCCACCCCAAGCATCGATGGCACGGGAACATTCTATGCCGTTTATCCATCGTATGTCGTTTCTCAATCCGTTTATCCGCGACAAGTGTTAGCAAGTTCCACCAATCTTGGAACAACAATAAATCACGCCATCGTTTATCAAGGACTAAATGTAGGGGTGAGTAACAGTTTATTTAAACGCGAAGGAAAACTTATTGCGGACCCAGCACACCCGGGGCATCTCGCCTACTGTTTTTTAAATGAGCAGAACGATCAATCCGATGTGTACATGATGGAATCTAGCGATGGAGGAAATACCTGGAGAACCATGCAAAAAGTTAACCAAGACCCCATCGGAAATAACCGCGTACAAGACTTGATCTGGGGTGATTTTAACGAATCCGGGGATTTAGTGATCACGTGGCGGGACCGCCGAAATGCACCCAGCGACGGGTATGAACAAGCGAGTGAAATTTATGCAGCAACGAAACCCTTTGGTTCCTTAACCATGGGCGCAGATTATCCGATTTCAAGTCAAGCCGCAGCACACGACACTATCTTAGAAGGAAGCGGAAACGACTTCATGAGTGTCGTATATGCAGGAGATACTTGCTATGCCGTTTGGGGCGATGTTCGATCGGGAACACTTAAAATTTATTTAAATAAATGGAATGCTATAACTCAACAGAATAGCATATCGGTAATTTCAGAAGAATATGGATTGCTCACCTATCCAAACCCCACCGCTAACCTCTTATTTTTTAAGGATTATTTTTCCGTTCCAATTGAACTGCGAATTATCAACACACAGGGGGCTGAAGTATTTCATGACGGAAATTTTACAGGAAATTTTATCGATGTTTCTGCCTATGCTGGCACCTTCTTTATAGAAGTGTATGACCAAGGAAAAACCATCCGCGGAAGCTTTACTCGCAATTAAAGATAAAATTATCAACATCGCGAATTATCCACTGCGATTTAACATAGAATCCGTTACATTTGTGGTATGAGCGAATTTGTTGTTTCAGCAAGGAAGTATCGTCCGCAAACCTTTGAAACGGTTGTAGGCCAGGGGTCTATTACAGGGACCTTGCGCAACGCCATTTTAACCGGTCATTTAGCTCAAGCTTTTTTGTTTTGTGGATCACGAGGTGTTGGTAAAACCACCACGGCGAGAATCTTAGCCAAAACCATTAATTGTTTCAACCGAACCCCACAACTTGAAGCCTGTGATGTCTGTGACTCCTGTGTATCCTTTAATTCAGGGAATTCGCTAAACATTTACGAACTGGATGCGGCCTCGAATAATTCCGTGGATGACATCCGTGGATTAATTGATCAAGTACGCATTGCACCACAACTTGGAAACTATAAGGTTTACATCATCGATGAGGTCCACATGCTTACGGCAAATGCCTTTAATGCCTTTCTTAAAACATTAGAAGAACCTCCTGCACACGCCATTTTCATCTTAGCAACCACAGAGAAACATAAAATTATCCCAACGATACTATCAAGGTGTCAAATTTTTGATTTTAGTCGGATTGGCGTTAAAGACATTGCGATGCATCTTACCCATATTGCGGAAAAAGAAGCAGTAAGTACCGAGCCTGAAGCCCTACATCTGATTGCAACCAAAGCCGACGGAGCGCTTCGAGATGCCTTATCAATCTTTGATCAATTAGTTACGTTCAGCGGTGGAAACATTACCTACCAAACGGTATTAACCAACCTGCATGTATTGGATTACGACTATTATTTTAAGATCGTAGATTATTTAAAGAAAGAAGACATTGCGGGCTCGATATTAACCTTAAATGACATTATTGAGAAAGGCTTCGACGGACACCAATTTATCATTGGTTTGGCTGAACATTTCCGAAACCTACTCATGGCGCAAGATGTACGAACTATTCCCTTGCTCGAGTTGACAGAACAAATTAAAGATCGATTTAAAGAGCAATCCGGCGCTTGGGAAAAAAATCAACTCACAAGAGCTATGTATTGCTTAAGTAAGGCGGATGTCGCCTACAAAAGCTCGAAAAATCAACGCTTGTTGGTGGAAGTCACCCTGATGGAGTTAGGTTCTTTACAACAAGAGGCTGAAAAAAAAAATCCCTAACGGAGCCCATTAGTATTCTCCCTTTTGCAGCGCAGAGCGTACGTCCTCAACAACCCCAAGAGAAGTCAGTAAAACCCTCACTGGTCTTACCGAAAATTGAGCTAGAAAACAAACCTAATACCCTCGACAAACCGACCGGTAGCCTCTCTGAAAGCACCTTGAGTATAAAGGCGCAATTAGCCGCCCACCTTATGAAAAAAGTAGTGGCTGAAGAAGACCTTCCCCGAAATCAATTCAGTACAGATGCTTTAATTTCCTGTACTCGAAAATATGCGCACATCCTGAAAGACCTTGGAAAGGAAACATTTTATCATGCTTTAATCAAAAGAGATCCAAAACTCACCGATGAAACCATTACCTTGATTGTTGATAATGAGGTTCAAGTTGCCTACATCACCCCCCTTCTTTCGGAATTTGTAGAATTTTTAAAAACCGAATTGAAGAATGGATTTCTTGACGTGAAGCTTTTGGTGACAGAGCAAATAGAATCGGAACAAAAACCCGTTACTGGTAAAGACAAGTATCAAGCACTTGCGCGCAAAAATCCAAACATACATACCTTAAAAAATCGCTTTAACTTAGACATAGAATTTTGATATGGAATTGGTTTATCATGATATTTCACGCATCGACGAAATAAAATCCTTTATTCAAACATGGGAAGATGGGTCGGACTACATTAGCTGTAATACGTCTGGATCTACCGGTGCACCGAAACTGATTCAATTATCTAAAAAACAGCTTGCTCATTCCGCGATGCGCACCATTGATTACTTTGGATTAAGGGCAGGAATGAAAGCTGGATTAGCCTTATCGACGGAAGGAATTGCAGGTAAACTCATGGTAATACGATCCATGCTTGCTCACCTAGAGCTTCACGTGCTACCCGTTAAAAAAAATCCACTCGAGGCGGTAGAAACCTCCTTAGACTTTATCGCGCTTGTACCTACTCAGGCTATTGCGTTCCTGTGTGATTCAAAGGATCGTCAGAAAGAAACAACCGTATTAGTTGGAGGAGCACCCCTCACCAGTATACAGCATCAAGCCATATTTAGCTATTGGAAACATGCCTATCAAAGTTATGGAATGACCGAAACCGCATCGCATGTAGCCCTTCGACAAATCACTGCTGAAGAAGATGCCCCCTATCATGCCATGAACGGAATCAGCTTTGACGAAGAAAACTCACACTTGGTGATTTATTGCCGAGATTTTGACAAGGGAGGCGTGCATACTACAGATTGTGTAGAACTGTTGTCCCCTGATTCGTTTCGATATATCGGTAGAAAAGATTTTGTGATCAATGTAGCGGGTAACAAGGTACATCCGGAAGAAGTAGAACGCAAATTAAACGGACATATCGCCGGAGAGTTTATGATCATTCCGTTTGAAGATGAGGACTATGGTCAGGGTATTGGTTTAGTACTAACCAAGGAAGGGAATACAATGTCCATTGATGGATTCAAAGCAATCGAGGGGATGAAAGCCTATGAAATCCCAAGAAAGCAGACGATTCTAGACCACTTGGAGCGAAATATCAACGATAAACTAGACCGCAAATCTATGATCGAAGCGGGGAAATCCTATGTCTGGCAGCAAATACTATAAAATACTTGGACTAGAACCCACATCCACCGATGCGGAGGTAAAACGTCGGTTTCGAGTATTGGCAAAACAGTACCACCCGGATTTAAATCCTAACCACGATGCCACAGAGATCTTTCAACGGCTCTTAGATGCCTATGAGCGCATCTTAAAAAAGGAGTTCAACGATGCTAAACCGGTGCAACGCACCCACCGAGGAAAAAGCCCACAAGAACAGCACCGCGAATTCCATAGAAAAGCTTGGGAACGATATGAACAGATGCGGCGTGAACAAGAAGTATATTCCAATGAAGTATTTAAATCATTTATCAGTGGCTATAGATTGCAATTAAAACGCATCATTGCTTTGTTTTGCTTGGGATTACTTTGCGTATTGATTGCTGATCAAATATTTCCGTTGAAATCCGTAACTGATCAAGTAGTAAACTACAATTCAACGAGTTATCAAAGTTTTACGCATGGTTATGTACATGAAATAACCACGAAATATGGTCATCATTTTTTTATAGCGAATTACGATCCAAAAGGCTTTAATGAACATCCAAGTATTAGATATTACCAAACAGCCATATCCCGTTCAGATGTTAGTGTAATGCATCAAGGAACGCATATAGAAGTGCACTTCACCTATTATTGGGCTCGCGTGTTTTTATATGTCATTTTTAGTCTTGGAATACTTATTCCATTCTATAAAAAAGATACGATATTCTTATATCTTTCGACCTATATGAGTTTATTCATAATTTCTACCATTATACTAAGCTACCTGCTACTGAACTATCGTATACTTTCAATACTCACCCTAGGGAATTGGCCATGACAAAAAAAGAAAAAGCACAGTACATTCAGACGGAATTAGAAAAACTATACCCTGAAACCCCGGTCCCACTGGCCCATACCGATGCATATACCCTACTGATTGCGGTACTTCTTTCTGCGCAATGCACGGACGAACGGGTAAATACCATAACGCCACTTTTATTCTCGAAAGCGGACACCCCTCAGAAAATGGTCTTACTCTCTGTGGCAGAAATCAAGGAAATTATTCGGCCTTGCGGCCTATCTCCCGCTAAATCAAAAGCCATTCATCGGCTCTCAGAGTTATTGCTCGAACACCACGAGGGCCAAGTACCCGCATCCTTCGAATCACTGGAATTCCTGCCAGGCGTTGGCCATAAAACAGCCTCTGTAGTAATGGCACAAGCCTTTGGGGTTCCCGCCTTTCCGGTAGACACCCACATTCACCGGTTACTCACGCGGTGGGGCATTAGCAATGGCAAAAGCGTGGTACAAACGGAGCGTGATGCAAAAAAATACTTTCCAAAGGAACTATGGAATAAACTACATCTACAAATTATTTTCTACGGAAGGGCATATAGTCCCGCCAGAAGTCCAAAGAAATCAATCGACTATATCACGGAAACGATTGGAACTGCGGCTGCAAAAAAAGCACTAAAATAGTTATAAACAACACTAGAAAAGTACGTCACTTTTCGTACATTTGATCGTTGGTTAACCTCAACACCTTTCACTCAATACATCATATCATGGAACCTCAAGATACCTCGCGTAAACCGAGTACACGCGCTAAAGTTGCGACCGCATTCAGCAATGAAATGGGCCGTATCCCCCCGCAAGCAGTTGACTTGGAACAAGTAGTGTTAGGTGCGATGATGCTGGAACGCAACGCGGTGAACGATACCATAGATATTTTAAATGAGCAGAGTTTCTACGATCCGAAACATCAATATATATTTAAGGCGATTCGGGATTTATTTGCTTCTACCAGTCCGGTCGACTTAGTGACCGTTACGGAACGTCTTGCTAAAAACGGGGAATTAACCGCCGCCGGTGGGGTTGGATACGTATCGCAATTAACCAATCGCGTAGCCTCTTCTGCACACATACAATACCATGCACGAATTATCTCTGAAAAATTCATTAAGCGTGAATTAATTCGAGTGAGCACGGAAATCTTGAAAGATGCGTATGACGATACCGTGGATGTGTTTGACTTATTGAATAAATCCGAGACCGGACTGTTTCAAATTGGTGAGAACAACATGACGAAGCAAGTAAATACCATGTCTAGTGTAGTTAAAGATGCCATTGAAGAAATTGAAAAGGCACGCGCCACTGGCGATGGTGTTTCAGGGATTCCATCTGGGTTTATTGAATTGGATAAAATAACATCGGGATGGCAACGATCCGACATGATTGTGGTTGCAGCGCGGCCGGGAATGGGGAAAACCGCTTTTGTACTCTCTGCCGCAAGAAACACGGCTGTACAGCATGGGAAAGGAGTTGCCATATTCTCTTTAGAGATGTCTTCTGTTCAGTTGGTGAAACGACTCATTGCCGGTGAGGCGAAAATCGATTCTGAAAAACTGAGGAAAGGAGATTTAGCAGACCATGAATTCCATCAATTACATGCCCGAATTCCAAAACTAACTGCGGCTCCAATTTTTATTGACGACACTCCGGGCTTGAGTATTTTTGATTTTCGTGCAAAATGTCGACGCCTGAAGGCGCAATACAACATTGAATTGGTAATCATTGACTATTTACAGCTCATGTCGGCCAAGGATGGAAAGAACAATGGCAACCGAGAGCAAGAAATATCTACCATCTCACGCTCCATTAAAGAGATTGCAAAAGAATTGAATATTCCGATTATTGCCCTGGCACAGTTAAGTCGCTCGGTTGAGCAACGCGCAGGAGACAAACGTCCGCTTCTATCGGACCTTCGCGAGTCCGGTGCAATCGAACAAGACGCCGATATTGTATCGTTTTTGTATCGTCCGGAATATTACAAAATCCTTAAAGATGATTTTGGAAATTCAACCCAAGACATGGCAGAATTTATTATTGCCAAACACAGAAATGGAAAAACAGATACCGTTCGCATGCGCTTTGAAGCGAAATATGCCCGCTTTGAAAACATGAATGATGCAAGCTCCCTGGGAGACTTTGGTGAAAACAATGCCTCGGCACTCTCCAGTTTCAATGAGGATTCGAACACCATAACAATTCAAAGTAAAATGAATCAATCCGACAAAGATTTCACCTTCAATGGCGATCAAAATGTTCCCTTCTAATGGCTAAAAAACTCGTTATATTTCTATGCTTTATTGCATTTAGTTTACGGTTGGGTGCTACCCAATTGTTGATCCCCATGGACAACAGTCAGAGCAATCACTTAAAAGCCTATGGGATTGCATATTGGTGCTTAGATAATGGCGTAGTTCTGGAATGGCTTTTGAACTATAAAGGAGGTGCTTTTTTAATTCCACATTTACAAGAAATCGAACGGGAACTAAAAATTCGGGGTGTGAAGTATCAGGTGCTCACGGATGGACAAGTGAGTTCTATAAAAACGGAAATCGCCAATCCTGAGGTGAATATGGAAGTTATTCAATTGGAAAAAGCGCCAAAAATAGCGGTATATACGCCTCCAAACAAGCAACCTTGGGACGACGCAGTTACCATGGTACTGGAGTATGCAGAGATTAAATACGATAAGATTTATGATTCAGCCATCGTAATGGGACTCTTACCTAAATACGACTGGTTGCACCTTCACCATGAGGATTTCACCGGTCAGTATGGAAAATTCTACAGTTCTGCTTCGTTTCAGCCTTGGTATAAAGAACAAGTTAGGGTGGCGGAATCCAATGCACGCATGTTGGGTTTCAAAAAAGTATCTCAGCTGAAATTGGCTGTTGCTCAGAACATTAAGAATTTCGTCATGGGTGGAGGATTTTTGTTCACCATGTGCAGTGGTACAGACAGTTATGACATCGCGTTGAGTGCTAATGGAGTCGACCTATGTGAAAGCATTTTTGATGGGGATGCGGCGGATCCCAACGCACAAAACAAATTAGACTTTACCCGTTCTTTGGCCTTTCAGAATTTCACCTTGAATCGCGACCCCTATTTCTATGAATACTCCAATTTGGATGCTTCCAATTTGCGTAATAATTCAACGATACGAGAGCAAGAAGATTATTTCACCTTATTTGAGTATTCTGCCAAGTGGGATGTTGTTCCCACTATGCTTACCCAATGCCATACGTCTACCGTGAAAGGATTCATGGGGCAGACCACCGATTTTCATAAAGAATTTATTAAACCAAATGTCTTGATCTTGGGCGAAACCAAATCCATTGGTACCGCACGTTACTTGCATGGAGAATACGGTCAAGGGATGTGGACTTTTTATGGGGGGCACGACCCCGAAGATTATCAGCACTTTGTTGGGGACCCGCCAACCGATTTAAATTTACATCCAAATTCACCGGGTTATCGATTGATTCTCAATAATATACTGTTTCCAGCTGCAAAAAAGAAAAAAAGAAAAACATGATATTTCAAGAAAACTGCTGTGAATGTCCTTTTTTTTTAATAAACTTGCTATCGTTATCTCTCTAGCGCTTCAATGCGTTTTTTTCACTCATCACTACCTTTATGGATACCAACGAATTATCAGGGAAAAGTTTAAATGATTTACGTGCAATTGCAGCATCATTGGGTGTTCCAAATGCGCAGACACTTAAAAAACCGGAATTAATCAGTGCCTTGAATGGCAATGCTACGGATGCCCCGGCTTCTCCCGAAAACACTATACCTGCAGAACGAAATAAAACACGTCCGCGCAAACCGAAAGAAGAAAAAACAAGCGCACTAGAGTCCTCCCCTACGCTTCCCTTTGAGCCACAAGATTCTCCTGAGCAGCAAGTGCCCAAACAAGAGGCACCAATGGAGCAAAAAACAGAGGAGAAGATAGCGGAAAAAACACCTGTTAGAACGGAACGAAAACCAAACCATCCGCCGCAACATGCACATCAGGCATCACGCGATCGGAAACCATATCAACCACAGCAACAAACACACGCTACTGAAGGCGAAAGATCCGAACCCGTAAAACCCAAAGAAGATTTATATGATTTGGTTGGGATCGTTACCGCAGAAGGAGTACTTGAAGTTATTCAAGACGGGTATGGATTTTTAAGATCCTCCGATTATAATTATTTACCATCTCCGGATGACATCTACGTAAGCCAAAATCAAATCAAGTTATTTGGATTAAAAACAGGCGACACCGTAAAAGGCACGATCCGTCCACCAAGAGAAGGTGAAAAATACTTTCCTTTGGTTAAAGTAGAGTCGATCAACGGCCGGGATCCTTCATATATTCGCGACCGAGTGCCCTTCCAATACCTAACACCCTTATTTCCAGATGAGAAATTCAAATTAACGGGCCATGCGCAGGAATCACTTTCGACGCGTGTCATGGACCTATTTGCACCGATTGGAAAAGGACAGCGTGGAATGATTGTGGCTCAGCCAAAAACGGGAAAAACTATGTTATTGAAGGATGTGGCAAACGCTATTGCAGCAAACCATCCCGAAACATACCTCATCGTTTTGTTAATTGATGAACGTCCTGAAGAGGTTACAGACATGGCTCGAAGTGTCAAGGCAGAAGTTATTGCCTCAACCTTTGATGAACCGGCTGAACGTCACGTAAAAGTCGCCAACATGGTGCTTGAAAAAGCAAAACGTATGGTGGAATGCGGCCATGACGTGTGTATTTTATTAGATTCAATTACGCGTCTTGCCCGTGCATACAATACGGTATCACCGGCATCTGGAAAAGTACTTTCTGGAGGTGTAGATGCTAACGCCTTGCATAAACCTAAGCGCTTCTTTGGCTCTGCACGGAAAATCGAAAACGGAGGTTCCTTATCCATCCTTGCCACGGCGTTAACCGATACGGGATCAAAAATGGATGAAGTAATCTTTGAGGAATTTAAAGGAACGGGAAATATGGAACTTCAGTTAGACCGTAAAATATCTAACCGTAGAATTTACCCAGCGATTGATATTACGGCTTCAGGAACTCGTAGAGAAGATTTATTAGTTGGAAAAGAAGTGCTACAACGCGTGTGGTTAATCCGAAAATTCATTGCCGACATGAATCCGGTAGAAGCCATGGAATTCCTGAAATCCCATATGGAAAACACGAAATCCAATGAAGAGTTTTTGGTATCAATGAATAGCTAATGAACCGCATTTATTTTATCCCGATTGGATTGGCCTTTCTTTGGATTCTCATTAAACAAATGGGTTTTACGCTCGGCTTGTTTACCTTTGGAAGTGTTCAGTTTTTTGTCTTAATGAACATGTTACTGCTGACAGTAACGATTGCTATATCACTCTACCTGATCAAAAAAAAGGAAGCCAATCCTGCTAATTTTCTTCAAGACCTAAAGAAAGGAATCGGTACAGGAATGGTATACACCTTGCTGGTAAGCGGGTTTATCTATGTGTTTTATGCAAAAATTCACCCAGAATACAATGTCTATCAGATAGAACAAGCGAAAGAACTGCTTGAAAATCCCAAAAACCTAGAAACAATTCGCGCTAAAAACCCTGAATTGGAGAATAAATCCGACAAAGAAATCACCGAAATGAGTTTGCAACAAGCCAAGATGATCGCCAGCGCCAGCTTTACCTTTATTATTGGGCTTTTAGGAATGACGCTATATACCTTATTCAATAGCATATTGATTGCTATCATTTATCGCAGGTTGTTATTTCGGAGAACCGATTGATTCAAGCAATGTTACCCCAAGAGTTTCGAAATTAATTCCGTCGAAATTCCCTGAAGACATCATGAGCAATACACACTCCTCTTGAATCTTGCTTGAAATAAAATCCAACACTTCCTTCGTTTCATTTGCCACAAAAACACCACCGCCAAATCCCTGCAATACATCCTCCTTACTAAGGAGTTCCAATTTTTTATGGGCTACCACCTGGGGATTAAAATAAACCAAGGAAAAATCAGCGGCACGCATAGCATCTTGGTAGTGGGGTAAAAATTCTTTTTTCAACGAAGAAAAGGTATGTAATTCCATGCATGCAATTAGCTTCTTGTTTGAATATTGTTGTTTCACCGCGGCTGTTGTGGCTTTCAATTTGGATGGGGAGTGGGCGAAATCTTTAAACATTACGAAGGAACCGTTATCAACCACCTTTTGCAAGCGCTTGCCGGCACCTGTGAAATCCGACATGGCCGTTAAAAAATCATGCGTGTTGATTCCCATTTGTTCTGAAACCAACATGGCTCCCATTAAATTCTGTAGGTTATGGTCGCCAAAAATCTGCAAGGGATACGCATTGCCATTTACATGTAAGCACGTACCTTCTTCCGTCACCTCAAACGAAGGGGTATCATAGGGTATGGAACGGGTTGATTTACCGGTGTGCTTTTCTTTTACTAGGCCTGAAATTTCCGAATCATTCGCATTAAATATCAAGCTTCCGTTAGGTTCAATCGACTGAATAAAAATCCGAAACTGATCCACATAATGGTCGAAGGTCGGAAACACATTGATGTGGTCCCACGCAATACCGCTTAACAGCGCGATATTTGGTTTATATAAATGGAATTTTGGTCGACGATCAATGGGTGAACTCAGGTATTCATCTCCTTCTAAAATCATGAATTTAGCAGAATCGGTAAGTTGTACCATGCAATCATAACCTTCTAATTGAGCTCCAACCATATAATCCAAGGGGAAATTCAAGGATTTAGCGGCATGTAAAATCATCGAGGTAATGGTGGTTTTTCCGTGGCTTCCACCGATAACCACCCGTATTTTGTTCTTACTTGCCTCGTATAAATATTCTGGGTAGGAATACACAGGAATACCTAATTCCTTGGCTTTTAGCAATTCCGGATTGTCTTCGCGGGCATGCATCCCAAGAATTACCGCATCCAAATCTACGGAAACTTTTTCGGGGAACCAACCAATGGATTCAGGTAATATTCCTTCACGCTCCAAACGAGACTTTGAGGGGTCTAAAATTTCGTCGTCCGAACCTGTTATCTTATTTCCTTTTCGGTGTAAGGCAATGGCTAAATTGTGCATAGCACTACCTCCAATCGCAATAAAATGAATGTTCATTTTTTATGGTAAAGCTACACTTGAAAACGCTTCCTGTAAAAAAAAGCCCAACGAATTACTGACAATGAATTTTTAACTACTTGCAGTCTGGGATAATTACACCCCCATCACTAAAGGCTGTTTCGCCGGTGGAATGTTGTAACCAAAAGGATTCTGGGATGGCTTGCCCATTTAAAGAAAAAGAATGCAATCCTTGATCGTTGGTTTGCATTTCAAAAATAACCCCATATCCATGTACATCTACTACGATCCGCCGGGTAATAATACTGGTAGTAAACCCTTCCGAATTGACGGATTTATACACCAGCTCTGTCATTTTATTCCAAGGGAAACACGTGCCTGATTCATCTTTTAAATAATTTGCCTGATTCGTGCGTAAATCTACATAATCGGCGAAAGCCTCTTGCGCCAGTTTAGCCTTTTCAGTTTGTTCCAACGCTGCTGCATCTTGTTGGCTTTTTGCGGTTTCAAAAGAGGAAACAACCCTTTGCTGTGCCTCTACGTTGCGAATATTCTGCTCGGTGAGCGACTGGTTAATGACATCGCGCGTGTCTTTTTCTTTATCCATATATGCTTCGTTTGAAAGGCGCGACGCATTATTTTGCGCGACTTGTTTCGAAACATAAACATCGATGGAATCCTTGTTCGCATCTTGAATTGTTGCACGCTGATTTCCCGCCTCAAGGACTTGTTTATTTTGGGCATTAATTTCATAGCCCACCCGATCGCTTACGGCAACTTGTGCCGCCTCACGTACCTTATTGTTTTCACCTTCTTGAACACCCATTACATCGCGCTCATTTGCTAATTGCTCCGAGTACTGTTGTTGATTCAAACTGCGCTGATCTTCTCGTTTGCCGGTTTCTAGGTTTGTGCGGTCCACTGATTCCTTTAATCCATCCCAGGCAGCAGCAACCTTTAGCTCATTCGAAGTTTTGGTGAATTCCATTTCGTTTTTCGCATCCGAAACATTTAACACCAAGGTTGCTCCGAGCGGAGCATTGACCACCGTTCCACGCACTGTTGAAACGGGTGTGTTTTTTACCGGTTTAATTTTTTGATTCAATTGATCGATGACCGATTTGAGGTAGTTTATTTCTATATTTCCCAATTCATTACTTCCGGCCTGGATTGCCATTAAACTTGCTGCTCTAAGTGCTTCCATTGAATCCTTAAGGGCCAACTTAGGGAAAACTTTCTTGTTGTCTGTAAAATATATACTAACTTTGTTATTCCTTGCATTCAAGGCGAAAACATCCGCTTGGTTAGCTTTAGATTTTAGCGGTTCTGTACTTAGAGCGCTTTTTACTTTTGCGAGCCGAGAAGCATATCCGACTTTGTCCAAGGGATTAAAGGTAAGCGAATCAAGGTTGTCCTTAACCATACGCAAGGCGTTTTGATATTTAACCTCATCATCGAGTTTGTTTTTTCTAGCATTAGCGATTCGTGTGTCTACAATCTGAATGTTCTTGTTTCTAGTCACCGAATCATTAATCAAGTTTATGGTCCGTTTGATGGTTTCATACTTAGCGATCGCATTATCGTATTCGGTTTTAACGCCGGAATGCAAATAATAAGCAGCTTGAATGTCGGCTTTGACACCGTCATCAGTAACTTTATCCGTTGCTGATATGAATTCTTGTATTTTCTTAGGGTCGGTAAGGTTGGAAATGAGGCTCTGTGTTTTTTGTACCGCACCTTCAAAACCCGGGAGGGTTCCTTTACTGGGGATTACGAATTTGTTAACAGCGGCAATGGATGTATTAACTTCATCGACTAATTTCTGGGCACCGAGCAGCACGTTAATTGAGTCTTGTGTTAGTTTAAGTCCATCTTTAAAAGCTTGCGGTATCTTAGCAAGTGAGTTGCTTTTTTGGAGCACAAGAATTGCTTCTTTGTACTTTTTATTGGTCACTTTTCCGTTCCAATCTCTTCTGTAAGTATAGAAACTCGCAATTTCCTTGGCTCGTTCATCCTCCTCCTTTTTCAATCCGGCTATAGCATCTAACTTAATCTGAGCTTTTGTAGAATTAGGATCTAATTTCCGTACAGCCGTGTAGGGTATTTTTGCGTCAGTCCATTTCAATAAGGCCAAAAGCGAATCTCCCGCCCGAAACAGGGAATCGATGTCTTGTTGTTTAGCGATTTCTTTCAATTGGGCCGTTTGAGCCACTTGTAACGTTTGCTTCTTGCGATCGATGGTGGTATCCATCAATTGATACGCTGTTGCTTTTTTTGCCGCAGAATCCAAGTACTGAATGGCCAGTGTGTAATTTTTAACCTGCTCAAATTCACTGCTTTTTCGCTTAAAAATGGCAATAAGTTGTCTTCCTTCTTCGTCGGTTATTCGCTTGCGCAAGGAATCGGAATAATTCTTTTTATAGGCTACATCCGTTAGGCACTTTGCTACATTTTCTTTCCATGTGAGCTTTTCAGCAAAGTCTCGATCTCCCACATTGAATGCCACCAATGGGTTCACTGGCATGAGGTTGAAATTAATTGAATCTGAAAGTTTTATGATAATTTCGGTTGCTTTCCTCGGAAGCACCAAATCTGATAAATTAACAAGCAATTTTCGCGTAACAAAACCGGGCTTAGAACACTGAATCACCAGGGGAGCTTTTTTGGAAACGGATGCAGACAACAAATACTCACCGTTTTCATCACTCAAGGTTGAACCAAGGGTTTGTTGATTTTGAATCAGATAAATTGACGCTCCAGCAATTATCCGTCGATTCTCTTCCCGAGTATCTCCCGACAAAATTGCCTTAAACTGCTGCGCACTCGCGTTTAAGCAAATAAACAGAACCGTTAGTGTTGTATAAAATCTCATGTGTTTCAAACGAAATCGGTATTCATTAGTAACAATATTGTACCTTAGTCATACAAATTTCGACAATAAAAGCGAGAAAATAAAATGCTAAAGTACAAGGACCTAAGTTTCTGGGAAAAGCGCGCTTACACCGAGCGAATTGATGTGGTTATCATTGGTGCTGGAATCGTGGGGATGACCTGCGCATTGGCCTTAAAACGCAGCAATCCTTCCCTTCGTATTGTTGTACTAGAGCGCGGATACTTACCCACAGGGGCGAGTACGAAAAATGCCGGGTTTGCATGTTTTGGAAGTCCTTCAGAGATTTTTGCTGATTTGAACTGCATGCCTGAAACAGAGGTATGGGAAACGGTTGCAATGCGCTACGACGGGTTAAAACGCCTACTGGAGCTTGTACCGGCAGAACAAATGGGGTATGACGCCTGTGGATCATGGGATTTATTAGAGAAAAACGAACACATCTCTACTGATTTCTTGGCCTATTTAAACGAGGGGATTCAAAAAATCTCAGGACAATCATCGTGTTGTGCTGCAGATCACGACATGCTAAAAAAATCCGGAATCCACGGGTTTAATTTCGCTTTTAAAAACAGCTTAGAAGGCAGTATACAAACCGATCAATTAATTGATTCATTGTATACAACATGCGTTACCAAGGGAATTAAATTCTTGTATGGAACAACGGTTGATGCCATTGATTCAGGGGAAGTCCACACAGCACACGGTAGCATAAAAGCCCATCAAATCGTGGTATGCACCAATGGCTTTGCAGCGCAACTTTTGCCTTTGGCGGTAAGTCCAGCAAGGGCGCAAGTATTAGTAACTACTCCGATCGATGACTTAACTATTCATGGGACCTTTCATTTTGATGAAGGATATTATTACTTCAGGAACATTGGAAATCGAATACTCTTTGGTGGTGGAAGAAACCTGGATATTGCCGGGGAGCAAACCCTCTCTATGGAACCCACTGAACACATACAAAATCACTTGATTTCCTTGCTTAAAACGAACATTCTCCCCGGTAAATCGTTTGATATAGCATACCAATGGGCGGGGACCATGGGTCTTGGAGAATCCAAGAAACCAGTAATTCAACGCGTCGATAAACACACGGTTGTTGGCGTAAGGATGGGCGGAATGGGAATAGCCATTGGTTCGTTGGTCGGTGAAAACTTGAGTAAAATTGTATTAGATGAGTGAGCAGAAAGAACCCTTTATAAACCCAATCGATCCGGAAAAAATTGCCGAGAATCCAGGCTTGCTGCCCTATGCACATCACGCCGGGAGTATGCCGATCAAACCGGAAGATGAGGGGAAACTTAAAAGCCGTGCACTCCGTGCGATGGAATATCAGACGGATGTTCAACTCAAACAAATCTACGACCAAATTCAAGTACTTGCTGTGCAAGCAAAAGCCATTCAAGAACGCAAAGAAATTTCAGAAATGATTTATCGTTGCAACTTGAAATTTGAACCACTGATTCACCATACCTATCATTTGTATCAAAAGGAATCTGAGTATTTATTATCCCTAGTTGCACCTGAAGATTGGGGCAGAAGTAAGACCAGCTTGGTGTTTTTAGCGACGGTTAAATTACTCTCAGATCATACGTGGGAAATCCTTAAAAAGTCGGACGACTTTAATCTGTTTTAATGGAGTACCTATTACTCATTCTTTCCCTAATTTTCATTATTCTGGGCTATGTTGGGGCTTTTGTACCTGGATTAAGCGGACCACCGCTGGCATGGGTAGCAATCCTTTTGATATATTTTATACCCGGTATTGAGCTTCCTCTGTGGATGTTAATTGTCACGGGTATCATTGCAGGATTAAGTTTGATATTAGAATGGATTATTCCTGCATACGGAACCAAGATTTTCAAGGGTTCTAAATATGGGATTCGTGGGTCATACATTGGGATGGTGGTCGGCATCATCGTACCCATTCCCTTTGGATTTTTACTGGGTCCCTTCGTCGGAGCGTACCTCGGTGAATTGTATATGGATCATAAAGACCAAGGCAGAGCGCTGAAAGCAGCATTTGGAACCTTTATTGGGTTTTTACTGGCTATACTAATGAATTTCGCGCTGGTGAGTTTAATGCTATTCGTTTGGGGATATTATGTAATTGGGTTAATGGTTGCATAGCGTTGATTTTGGGAAAACAACGTGAAGAATCCTTAAAAAGCATTTACTAAAAATAAAAATGGAGCTCTCACTTTGGAGGAGCTCCACTTCACAACGTCTGGTTACCCTATTCGTTGAATTTTATTTTTTATCACATAAAACTCGGTGTATGGGGAGGGCCATACCCATCGGTTAAAACAAAAATCAGCATCGTTTTCGGAAGAAAAAAATGATTTTTCGAAATTTCTTCGATTTAAAAAATTCTTTACCTATAAAATGGAGTGAATTCCATTAAAATCTCGCAGGTTTTATAAGTAGATAAGGAGCAGTATTTCCCAGCCAAATCTAGGGTTCTCAAACTTTTTTAAACCATATGGGCATTAGATTATAAATCAAAAGCGTTTCTAATGAAAAGAAAATGAGGTCCAGAAAATGATGCGTCCCAGCACTCAGCACGATAGAACGGAGCTTGTTTTAAACCTATATTAGGATAGATCCCATTTAATGCGTTAGGTAATGGTAACCAGTTTATTAAAGTAGGTGGCAACAATGCAGTGCTAACTAATGGTGCAATAAAATAGTTTGGGGTTGCATAAATAGAAAAACAAGGGTTTAGAGTTAGAATTCCATTAGCGATTTGATGCATCAGGTAATGATGCGTGATAGCAGAGCCACTAAATGCAACAATCGGTTTTTTTTCATCATGACAAGTTAATTTGCACAATGCCGTCAATATTGGGTCTAAATAATTTGAATAAAAAAAGTTAGTTATCCCTAAATCATTCATTTTTTTTCTAATTGAGCTCGTAAAAGTTATCGCAAATGGAAATAAGTCTACTAAAACATATCCTTTTGATGCTAAATCCAATAGTAAAGCAGCTTTTTGATTTGGACATGAAGGCCTTGTTAATAATGGATTAAACGCTCTGCATGGCTCACTCAACCACCTTGTGTTTTTTACATGAGTAACATTATAAAAGTAGGTGTTATTTTCATCGCCGCCACAATTGTTAATGACAGGTTCATTGGGTTTAGGTCTTGCTTCACCAATCATTACATACCTTATACAAGGCTTTTTTTCAAGTTTTAGTTTGTCACCATTAAAAAATGGGTGATCGTAATACCACTTTATATTTGAAGAGCCACTTCTTTCCATTCTTGTATTGATTCCACGAAAAATATCCAAATAGTCTTCAAACATGTTTTCACTTTCAACATACTCATTGTAATCAGGAATTGTTCCCTTTGGTAAGGCTTTTTTAAACTCTCCCAAAAGATCATCAAATTGTTTTTTCGTTAGCATAGTATTAATATTAATAAATTTATCAGACTTTCAATAGTTTTAAAGAATTGATAATTAATCAATTTTTATAATTCCCCCCATATTTAGGACAGGGATAATTCAAATTTAGGTTTATTTTTAATAATCAGATTACTTGGATTAAAATATTTTTCTGGGGTGTTATTGTTTATGCTTGTATGCCGTCTTTCAGTA
>Ga0247843_1005109_pt1 | contig 18663 bp, 10 predicted proteins | sample LaCruzMarch2017__FD_192420 | JGI IMG/M metagenome (GOLD analysis project Ga0247843, IMG submission 192420) | Freshwater microbial communities from meromictic Lake La Cruz, Castile-La Mancha, Spain - LaCruzMarch2017_8m | ecosystem: Environmental > Aquatic > Freshwater > Lake | place: Spain...
GCTGATAAAGTTCCAAAAGGTGTTACTCAAGTTCATCTCACAGAAGCTCAACACGATCAAGTTCTTGCCTTCCGCAAAGAAGGTAAAGCCGCTGGTTGGAAAGATAATTCTGTTGTAGAATTTGCAAAGCCATAATTAAGGCTTGAAAATATAAGAAAGAAACAAAAAGTGGCTAAGGGAAATAACGCTCACAAAACCGAGAAAAAGAAACCCAAACAAGAAGGTTCTAAATCTTCTCAAAAAGGTTCTAATAAAAAGAAATAAAAATTATTCTTGATTTTAATTCTAATAGGGGCTCATTTTACTATGCGCCCCTATTTTTTTTAACAAATTCACTATTATTTAATTAGTTTTTTTTAATTTCAATTATTAAGGTGTATAATAATTGATAAACTAGAGTTTTTTAGAGTGCCAAACTGGTAGGCGGGTGATTAAAAGGATAATGTCAGCTATATTTAGATCAAAATTATTTGAAAGCAAATCGGGGTATTTTTCCGATTCTATCGGCATTGGTACAAAGCAACCATCTGAAGCTTTGCATATTTCTAGTGGCAATTTAAATGTTGAAAATGGTTTTGGTTATTTTGGTAGCGGGATACAGATTGGGTCATGTAGTTCTGGTGTTAGTAGTCTTTTTGTTAACCAAGATAGGGTTGGAATAAATAATGAAAATCCAGTTTCGGCGCTTGACGTATCTGGGCAAATAACATGTTCTGGAATAAATATGAAAAATACTAAAATAACTAATTTGCAATGGCCGACCATAACTGGTGACGCTGTTACTTTGGGCTTCTTGTTGCAACTCAGTGGATATTTTCAAACTCAAATTGACAGTCTTAGGTAGTCTGAGATAGTTTTATTATGGAAAACAAGGCGTGAATATATATTATAATTTGTATGAATAAGAAAAATAAATTACAAAATCTCGATCAAGTGGATGGTAAGATAGCTGGCGGCACACATTTTAGAACGCTCGACGCTTTAATTGGCGAAACTTCAAGCAGTCCATATAGGCAATCTTCTGAGTCCACATATGAGGAATATTTAAATGAATTAAATTCCACAGATTTGCACAGGCATGCAGAAAAAGTTGGTTTAGTTCCCATGGTTGACCGGCGCGTATTGAAAGATAGGCTGGTTAGAGAGTTTAAAAAATTCATTGCTTCCAGGAGTATGATTGCGTCAGATTTAGCTGAAAACCATATGAATCAGAATTCCTCACCATCTAATTTGAGTGCCGACGTTCAAAAAATCTTGCGCGAAGGCGCGTGAGGATGGTATAATATTATAGTCATAAAGGCTTTTTGTAGGTGTAAATAGCTTTATGAATTATTTTAATGATTTTATAAGATCTGTTCAAGAAGAAATAGGCGAGGAGGCTGGATATACATACGAATATTTAGCCTATTGGTTTGTTGGAAATTATAACCTTGGCAGACTTAATACCCTTATTGATACTTGTTATTCTGGCTCTTATGTGACTGGGCAATATGGCGAAATGACCACTTACAACATTACTCCAGAAATGGGTCCAGAAGAAACCGCCATATATCAAAAGATATTCGAATTAGATTTTTATTCAAAACAGGCTAGAAATACATTAAAAAGTGCGGCTGGATATAGCGGAGCCGATTGGATATCTTTAAGGGAGGGTGATTCTTCTATAACTAAGGTTAATCGCAATGAGGTTGCAAAAAGTTATAAATCATTAGCGGTTGATACAAGGGCTGAGATAGATAAAATGATTCAATCTTACTTAAAATTTAGGGCAACTCCACAGCAGGTTGTTGGGGATGATACTGTTCCAGGTTCTTATTATAGGGGAATTACTTCGGCTTACGATGGATATAGAGGAGATGGGGAAAATTTATTGTAAATTATGCAAAATTTTTTCACATCTCAGCAAAAGGCTCAATATGAAGATGCTTTTGAATCTATTCATGAATCATTTGGAAGGAATGTCACGATAATCAAGGAGTCTAAAAGGGTAATTGTTACAACCTCTGATTCTTCTTATAATTATTTTTATTCAGACGATAGTCAGTCCTCAGTTCAAGAAACTTTTGTTCCAGTTTCTGGCGTGTTTAAAATGAGAGTTATGTGGCAAGATCCAAGCAGGGAAATTTCATCTTCCGAAAATGGCATGGACGCGGTGAGACCAAAAATTCATGATAATTTATGCCGCTTGAAGATGAAGAAGGATGCTTATGATTTCATTAATGGATACAAGCAGTTCATAGTTGATGAAAAAACGTGCGACTGGGTTGGTTTTTCTAAGCCTCATGGTATAATTTCTCCAAATTTTTATACAGTAATACTGAAAGAAGTAAATTAAGATTTATGGCCGAACTTGATTATAAGCAACTTAATTTGAATATTAGAAATTTTAAAGTTATAAAAACTGCGGCGCTTGAAATTGCCGAAAGTAAGCTTTCGGATTCTAAAAAGAATTTCTTGCAGGATTTTTCTTCTCATGAGGTTACTGTTGAGATAGAAGCTGGAGAGAATTCTGAAAACTCGTCTGGAACACTTGGCGGATATGGAAACCTCTTTTCTTTTATTGGTTTTCCGTCTGGCTCAAAGCCAACGGAGGTTGTTAAAAACTTAATAAATAAAATAAGATTAATTAGAAAATCTTATGTTAAGCCGGAAAGGAGCGGTGTTTTAATAAAATTTAATATCTTCTCTCCAAAGAAAACTGAATTTGAAGATTCAACCCCTATTCCTTGGGCTACGGGTAGAAGCTGGTTATCTGGGATAGAGAGAGGAATTAGCGGGCTGGGGTATTTTATATCAAGGGGCGGCATTGGAAGATCTGAGGGTGGAGAACAAGCCGACGACAAAATAAGGCAAGCTTCTTTTCGCAATACTTCTTATTTCTCAAAAATGTATTCTGATTTTTTTAAAAAACTTACAAACAATAAATAATAATGAAACCTTCTTTTATAAACGAATTATCAGCTTCATTTTTAATGTTTGTTGACCATGAAATTTGTCATAATGCTCAGGGTTTTTTAAATATAACAAGCGGAACTTTATATCCATCTACTGATTCTTCATTTCAAAATTATACAACTTATCAATCAGAGTATAGGCAGTGGATAGCTGATGGCAGTATTTCTGGAGTTGGTGGTAATGTTGCTAATTCTATTTACGCTGGAAATACTACAATTAATAAATTAGACAATGGTTTGAAAATTGATTATGGGATGGGCAGAGTTTTTTTGGATGATTTGTTTCCTAAAAATTTAACAAATTTAACAGCTTCGTTTTCTAGAAAAGAATTTAATGTTTTTTTAACTTCTAAAGACGAGATGCAGCTTGTGATGAGTGATCCCATTTCTTATTCTCAAGCCGCCACCGGCATGAGTAAAAGCGCTGAGCCGTATCCGCTTATTTACATTAAAAATTTTTATGGTGAAAATCAACCTTTTGCCTTTGGGGGAATGGATGAATCCCAGTATGAGTTTAGGTGTACCGTTTTGTCAAACAATGCTTTTAAGTTGGACTCTATAAATTCTACACTGCAAGACTGTGCGAGAAAAAACTTTTCTATAATTCCCTCATCCGGCATTCCGTTCAATATTTTTGGTGATTTTAAGGATGCCTCTTCTCCTTATAATTATTTTGACCTATGTTCTAAATTTTCCAATAGATCCGCTTATATAGACTCTGTAAGAATTTCAAAATTTGATGAAAAAATAAATAAAGTTATCAAGGATGGCGTCTGGGGTGGATTTATTGATTTCAATATAAAGACTCTTAGATATCCTAGGGTTTAAAATTAATATTCCCAACTTTCAATAGATAATGTAATCTAAGTTATATTTTCATTTGAAAACTAAAAACAAAATAAAATAAAATAAAATAAAATAAAATTATGGCAAGAAATCGTATTATCTATCAAAGTCTGGCTCTTTACGCTGGACAACCAACTGGAGCTAATGGTGTTGCTGCAATGCATACCGGCGCTGGCACAATTAAACAACTCTCCCGCGTTCAAAGTTGGGATTCTGATTTTTCAAGAAACTTCACCGATATTAACCAGTATGGTCAGTTGGCTGCGATCGACCGTATCGAAGTTGAAGCTCCTACCGTGAATATGAGTACATCATGGTATCCGACAGATGGATCAAATGAAAAGTATATTGGGCTGAGCGTGTGCGGGTCTGGTCAAGGCACAACGGCTTTATTGTCCGGTATTCTTAAAAAAGAAACAGATGAGAAAAACTACTTTTTAACCGTTGCCAATGAGGGAAGTGACATGGTTGGATACGCCAATATTAAAACTGGCGTTTTTGGTATTGGTAATTGCTTCTTAACATCATACTCTTTAGAGGCTTCTGTTGGTAGTGTGCCTACTGCAAGTGCTGATTTTGAAGCCCTAAACTTTGCAGTTTATGCTCAGGCAGCTGCAACTAGTCCAGTTCCTGCAATTAATGCTGCCAGCGGAACTAAGGTAGTTGGATCTTATTTTAAACTTCCACCTGCGACACAGAATGATAGCGCCAACCAAGTTACGGTTCTTAGACCTGGAGATATTACCTTTACATTGACAAATGATCAAGTTAAGGGTTTCAATTCTGACGATATAAAGATTCAAAGCTTTACTTTGTCAACTGATCTTGGTAGAACTCCTATTGAAAAATTAGGCAGTCGTTTCCCATTCAGTAGAGAGATTGACTTTCCGATCACTGCTACCCTTTCTGTTGAGGCGCAAATGGGTGACTTGACTGATTTTAACCTTGCGGATCTTCTTTGCGAAACTGGATTTTATGATCTCAGTATGACTCTCAAAAAGAATGATTGTTCTGGTGCGGGTGCCCCAGCAATTATCGCCCAATTAAAGGGTGCTAAATTAGTGTCTGAAAATCTTACAACTTCAATTGGTGACAATGCTTCTGTTACTCTTGAGTACGAAGCCAGTATTAGTGGTCCAGAAGATTTGACAAAGGGTGTCTTTATTTCTGGAAGTTACTAACGCGCATTCAATAATATAAATATAAAAAGAGCCGAGTAAAATCGGCTCTTTTTTTATATATTGTTCTATTATTTTTTATAATAGTGTAATAGATAGTAGGTAATTGTTAGTTAATGGTAATTTAAAAGGTTTTAAAAGGTTATTGGTTTTATGCAAAAATTTGAATTTTATTTTGATAAATTTCTTTCTCAGAAAATAGAAAAAGAAGTTAAGTATGTTTTTATTTCTCACTTGCTGTATATAGAAGAACTGATGAATAGGGGAGCTATATCAGAAGATGAATATAACTCAAAAAGAAAAGAAATTTTGGACAAAGGTAATTCTGCCTTGAGAAATATTAATGAGCAAATTGATTCGATTTTTTCGAATTTAGAATTAGTTTAATTATAATAAAATTGATTTAAAAATAAAAATACAAAAGGTAAAAAGGAAAATTATGAAAAACAAGCAAAGTAAACATTTATATTCATTTAATTCAACCGACGCACAGGGTAAGGACCGAAAATTTTGCATTTTAAAGCCAACAAGAAAAATGAAGGAGGATGGAGAGCTTTACTATGCTTCAAAACTTTCTCAGTTTATTTCTTCTGGAATTCTTCCAAAGATTGTTTGGGATAAGATTTTCAAGGATAATGGGGGTATCATTTCCGAAACTGATAAGAAGGAATACTCGGATTTGTTCGTTCAACTCGCTGAACTGAGAAATTCAATCAACTCTCTTTCTGTTAAATTGGAGAAAGATAGAAGCGAGCAGGAGCAGTTTAAGATAGAGGTGTTGGAGGGTCAGGCTGTTGAGGCGAGAAAAAGAATGCAAGAGCTTGAGATGTCTCAAATTAATGCGTTTGAAAATACCGCAGAAGCAAAAGCTAGAAATCGCACAATTGTTTGGTGGGCTGCTACGCTAGCTGCTGAAGAATTAGAAGACTCGGTCAATGAGCCTCTTCTTGGTACAGGTTCAGTTGATGAAAAATTGGATAACTATGAATTGATTGTTGAAAGTGATGAGTTTTTATCAGATGTTTTTTCTAGAATTAATTATCTTGTAACTGTTTGGTATCTTGGAAGCGCTACGTCTGCTGAAGATTTCAAATCTCTTGATGAGGAATATGTGAATAGAATCAAGTTGGAAGAGCAAGCTGCGGCTGAGCCTGAAAAATTAGAAGATAGAGTTGAAACTGTTGAAACTTTTGAAGATGTAAAAGTTGAAGTTGAAGCTTCTTCATTGGTTTTTGTCGATGAGATTCCAGTTGTTAATTTTGCCGAAGCAGGTTTATAATTAATTTAGCGCAGCTTGCGCTATAAATTATGGAATTTGATGAAATACAACGACTCTATTCCAAAATATGCGCTGGACGTGAGAAGCTTATTATAGACAACGAAGAATGCTATTTTAAACATCATCTTTATCTTGATAGGGTCAAATTAAAAGACAAGTATAATTTTGGAATTTCTATCGCAAGAAATCATGGAATCAAAACAGAAAAAGAGTATTTGGAGTTTTATATTGATAAGGGCTGGTGGTCTAAGTCAAAAGAGGACGAAATTAGAACATTGTCATCTTTTGTTGGAAGTTTAAAAAAAAGCAAGGAAAAACTTATCCTGCCGTCTCAAAAAGAGCAAATTGCTAGAACAATTATAGAAGAGCAAGAGAAACTTGATTCGGTTTTAGCAGAAAGAAAGACCATTATTCCAATGACGGCTGAGGAGTATGCTGATAAATATTATAATAAGTTTTATTTATATTGTTCATTATTTAAGGATCAAGACTTTTTAAATCCCTTTGTTGCAAATCCAGATTATTTTCTTGAGATAGAGGATGATTTATATAATGATATTTGGAATAAGGTATTAAATGTTATTTCTTTTTTAAAATTAGAGAATATAAAATACCTCGCGGCTACTGGATTTTTTCAAAATTTGCTGATGTTGTGCGGTAAGGAAATGTCCGCTTTTGATTTTTATGGAAAGCCTGTTGTTTCTTTAACTGTTAATCAGTCAGATTTATTTTCATACGCATCTAGTTATAGAAGATCTATTAATAATGCCACCGAACAAATTCCAGATTATATATTGAGCAATCCAGAAAGTTTAATAGAATGGTGCGAGGGCGGAAGTGGGTCAACCGCTAGAGCTAAACAAATTTTGGATAGAACGCCAAATAAAAATAAAACAAAAGGGGAGAGGAGTGGTAGAATAAGTTCTATTGTTGGGGCGACTTCTTCTGATTATAAAAAATTGGGAATTGGCGGCGTTGCAACTGAAGGTTCTGATTTACTTTCGGAGGCTAAAAATTCTGGCGGAGAAATGGATATAAATCAAGTTGTTAGAAAAACAGATAATCTTAAAATAAAATAGAGAATGAGTATGGGATTATGTGTAAAATTATTAATACAAGGTAACTTTTTGGAATTAAAAGGATATGGCTGATAATTTAACTACGGCAACTATTGATGTAAGAGCGAATACAAGAGGTATGGAGAGAGATATTCTAAAAGCTCTTCAAACTGTTGAACTTTCGCAAATCAATACAAAGAAAAGCTCTCAGGCTCTTGGTAGGATAACGGGACAGGTTTCTGAATTTAACAAAAGCTTGGAAGCGTCAAATGCCCGCGTTATAGCTTTCGGAGCGTCTGCTGGCGCAATTTTTACCGTAGAAAAAGCTTTAACATCTTTAATATCCTCAACAATAAATGTTCAAAAGCAGTTGTCTGATGTGAATGTGTTGCTGAATCTTTCTTCTTCTAGTTTGGAAAAATTTGGAAGTAGTCTTTTTGATATAGCTAGAAACACAGCTCAATCTTTTTCAGAAGTTGCTACGGCGGCAACGGAGCTTTCACGTCAAGGTTTAGGCGTTGAAGAAACGTTAAAAAGAACTAATGCCGCTCTTATTTTAACCAGGTTGAGTGGTTTGGATGCTAAATCCAGCGTCGAGGCGTTAACGGCTACTCTTAATTCATTTTCTGGGTCGGCTTTAGACGCGGTTGAGGTTGTTAATAAGCTGGCAAATGTGGACGCAGCTTTTGCTGTTAGCTCGGCTGATTTGGCTAATGCTATTAGTAGAGTTGGTTCTACCGCTGTTGACGCTGGCGTTTCATTGGATGAATTAATTGCTTTAGTAACCTCTGCTCAACAAACGACTGCTCGTGGTGGTGCTGTTATTGGTAACTCATTTAAAACAATTTTTACACGCTTACAGCGTGGGAAGGTTCAGGATTTACTTGGTAGTCTTGGGGTTGATACCGGCGAGGGTCAAAGCGCGATTAGTTTACTTCAACAGTTGGCTTCTACTTATGATACTCTGGGGGCTTCTCAAAAATCTTATGTAGCAGAACAAGTTGGTGGTGTTTTCCAAATTAACATTTTAAAAGCTGCACTTTCTGACCTCGGTAAAGAGTACAGTATATATGGTAGGGCGCTTGATACCTCTTTATCATCTACTGATGAGGCGATAAGAAGAAATGAACTTTTAAATAAAACTGTGTCAGCTCTTTCTAGTCAAACTGTTGCAAGTTTAGAACAAGCGGCTAATAAGATTGGTTCTATTGTTTTTGAACCAAATGCTAAGGGTTTTTTATCTGGATTTAATAATCTTTTAGAGTCTTTTAATAATATTGACGCCGAGAGCGCTGGCGGAAAATTGATGACGGGTTTCTTTAAGGGTATAGGTGATTTTATAGGTGGACCTGGCGCTGTTTTGGCTACAGCAGTTTTAGTAAAACTATTTGCTAGACTTGGGCAATTTGCCGCTGGGTCTGCAAAAGAACTACTTGGAACTAATAAAGCGGCGCAGCAGCAGGCGGCAATAGAGCAAAGTATACTGAGTATCTTACAGAAGAACAGTCAATTTACTAGTCAAATATTGGCTGGTAAAATGACAACCGTTCAAGCTGAAAAGCAGATGTTGGATTACTTGACCGCGCAATCAAATATTTTAAGAGAGCAGGAAAGATTAAGTAAGGTTATAGGTGCTAATTTAGCAATGAAGGGCGTTTCCGTTGGGGCTTCTGGTATCCCGATGACCGCGCCTGCTAAAAAAACAAAAGCGGCGGCTTCTGGATATATTCCAAATTTTGCCACAGATATGGCAGTCGGTCAGGCAATGGAAAGCGCTGGAGCCAGAGAGCATGGTTACAAGGCTGGAAAAGCGAGAAAAACAACCATACATGACGGCAATGGAAAGTCGTTTAAATCTTTTGTTAATAATAAAGAAGATGTAAAGACATTTACTAATGCTGCTGGTAAAAAGGCTACCGTAGTTCGTCCTCCAAATGGTTTTGGTGAAAATACTCAATATGCTGCTGGTGGGTATATTCCTAATTTTGCTAAAAACAAAGTAGAGAGCTTGTCCAGCGTTAAGAGTGGCGGCGATTTGAAAAAACTTTATGATTTTGGAATTCGTGGAAAAAAGAATAGCAAGACTGATTATTATTCGGAAAATGTATCAGTTGATAGAATTAAATTACCTTATAATACTTCAACATATGATAAGATAGCAGAAATAAAAATAAATAGCTCTTTAGAGCAAAAAAAAGATCTCTCATCCTTAAAATATAAAGGTGTGCCTATTGGTAATTATTTACCTGGTAGTTTCGATCAGTCTAAGCTGGCTACAGGTAACAAAATTGGCAATGTAAGTAACGTTAAGGGGGCTTTGGGAGAGATAGATACAGAAATAATGTTAAAAAACATGGGCATTACTCCTGTTAAATTGAAAAATAAGTTTGGGGTAGATTTTTCATATAAAGATAAATTATCGAAGCAGCAACTTGTAGAATCTAAAGTTACTAAAAAACCAGTAAAAGACGATGTTATTTATGCTAAGGCTCTTACATATCTTGGAAGAAAAGCTAATCCTTCATATAAGGGAAACAGCAATTCTGATACGGTAGATCTATCCGCGTTAGGGGTTGGATTAAATTTATTTGAAAGTAAAGCTTCTGGCTTTGTTCCTAATTTTGCGTCGATGGGTAGCAAATTTAAGGCGATGTATGGCGGCGGTACAACAATGCGCGCCGTTGATAAAGAAAAAACTGCAAAGAAGAAAAACCTTGATGTTAAAAAGCTCGATTTGTCAGATAGATATACAATGGTCCATGGCGGCAATCAGGGTCTTGATTCGGCTAATGTTTCATTAGAGGCTGGTAATAATTTGTTTGATGCTAAAATAGCAACGGCTGGACTGGATACTTCTGGAACTAATTTGCAAAGATATGGAATTAAGGGAGTAGTGGGGGATGCTTTAGTTGGCGCTACTAATAACATAATTAAAACTTTTGGAGGAAAAGAGCAGATAACTGACGCTTCTTCATTGGACAACGCTGGCTCTGTTGGTTCTGCTGCCGGAACGGTTTTCGAAACTGCTTTAAGAAAATCGTTTAATGCTCCAGCTGTAAGTCAAACTCAAAGAATAGATTTTCCAGCTCCAACACCTGAACTTAAAAAGTTTTTCCATAATGCTCCAGGTCAGTATGAAGCAAAAATATCAAGAACTCCAGATAATTTAAAAAGTACATTAAAGAAGTGGGTAGATGTTCATGGTCTTGCGTCTTCAGCTTCTGGCTATATTCCTAATTTTGCTGATCGTAGGGTAGGATATCTTGACGGGGATGTATTGAGCGATCCAAAATATACCGCGATAGTTGAAGAGCAAATAGCCAGTTTAGGTATAAGCGGCGGCGTTGCTGGTTATCACAAATACCTAGGAGAATTAGCTAAAAAGTCCAGGAAGGCTGGATCTCTTAAGAAATTTACAGGCGTTTTTGGCGTTCCTGGAGCTGGAAAAAGTTCAATGATGCTTGGTGGAAAAAATTCTGAAAGAGCTGATAACTCAAAATTTAGGAAAACGCAAAGAATTCCGATAATTATTCCATCTGATATTGACAAGGTTGACGAGATTGTGGATACTAGGGCTTCGCTGGTTGGCACCGCTGCTGCAATTGATAAAGGATATTGGTCAGAATTAGATAGATTGATGATACTCTCATCCTCTACTCCAGCGGAGCAAGAAGAAATAAAGCGCAGAAGAAGTTTAAGAGATTCTCAAATCTCGGAGGGGACATCTAAAACTAATTTTGGAAGAGAGGCTGGAACTTCGACATCTGCTGGACTAGACAGCGCCTATATAGAGGCTGTTGCTCTTGACACTTTGGGTTCAGAAAAAACAAGAATTATGGGAATTAATCCCAATTTTGGACTTAAAAGAAAAAAGGAAAAAGATCTGCCAATTGTAGAAAAAAAACGCTTGGGATTAGCTTATGGCGCTTTTTCTCCTTCTACTAAGGGTCATCTTGAGATGATGGATATGGCAAGGGGTAAGGGTATACCTCCTGAGGATTTTGTTGTTGCTATTTCAAGAGAAGGTGGAAAATTAGATCAAAATGATCCGCATTCCTTGAGGACTTTGGTCTTCGACCAAAACGTTAGAAAATATTTGGCTCAGAAAACTTTTGAGGGGGCTAATGTAGTTAAGGCTGGGTCTGATTTTACTGGGGGAATTCGTCGCCATTTAGAAGTTGATCCGGTTGAGGGCAGGAGAAGATTCTTATCTGCACAACCTGGAAGTACAGCCTTTGTTGGCTCTGATAAGACAGAGAAAGATCTTACAAAATATAAACAGGCTGGTTATGATGTTTCAGTTGGCAGTAGAACTGAAGGAATTAGTGGAACCAAAGCCAGGGAGGCTATGTTGTCTGGTGATTCTGAGGCGATGTCTAGAATTTTTCCGGAGCACGTCTTGCCAGCAATTAATCAAATAACTCCAGCTATGAAGAGGAGAACTGAGGCTGCTCAAGAGATAATGAGGAGGGTCAGTTCTGAGATTGACAAGGATCTTACCCCAATTGAAAATCAGCTTGCTGAATTGCCATCTAGAATAACGAAAAATACGCCACAAGACATACAGCAAAAAATTATCACTCTTAGGGAAGCTCGTGACGATTTAAAGAAGAAAAAGCAAACATTGCCTCCTAAGATTTTAAAACGCTTAAGCGGTATGTTTGCTGATAAGTATGGCGTGCCGCTATCGAGTTCCGGCTTTGTTCCTAATTTTGCAAAAACTTCTGGTCTTTCATTTTCTCAAAGCAAAAAAGACGAGTTTGGCTTTTCGAGTATAAATGCTATTCTCGGCGGTAAAAAAGTGGGCGGATTTTCTTACTCTGAAGACAAGCCTGGCAATGTGGATGTTGGCGATCTTACTGTTGAAAAAGCATATAGGGGTAAGGGGTACGGTAGCGCCCTGTACGAAGAAGCAATAAAAAGAAATAAAGGTAAAAAAATGAAGGGGCAATTGTTGCCTCAGATGAATAGATTGCTTCAAAAAATAAAAAATGGAGAGCCTGTTTCCGCCGAAACTTTATACCCGCAAATTAAAAGAGCAGATCTTGCTAAGAGTTCCATGTTTGAAGTGTATGGTCACAAGGGCATGGAAATAGAAAAGATGACCCGCGATCAATTTGCATCCTTTGTTAATGCTAAAATAAATGAATTAAAAAAAGATCCAAAAAAATTACAAAGTTATTTCGGGAATGTGGAGGCTGACGAATATGGGGGTCTTGGAGTCGATCTTCAAACTCAACACGCTTCTGGCTTTGTGCCAAATTTCTTAGATATAAAAAAGGATGGCAGTTTGCCATTCGGGGTCAGAGGAAGGGCTAATTTTTCAAAACCTGGTTCGAAGCCAAATATACAGTTGGGAGTTGGAGCAACACCAGATACATTATTCCATGAGGCTTCTCATTTGGCTTATTCAAAAGCTACAATGTCAAAAGCTAATTCTAATGAGGGTGTTGGTAGGCTCATTTCAGATCCTAGAAAATATGCTGGAGTTTCATCCATAATGGCTTCTTCTATATTTAAGAATGTAAATCAAAATGAGTTGTTTAAATCATTGGGTTTTAATCCTGTTCAGTTGGATTTTGATGGTAAAAACCCAGGAGCTACATATTCTGGTGCTAAGGCGGTTGATGAAATTACCACAAGAATACAGGAAAAAATATTTAAAAATAAGGGTAATTTGGCTTCGCTTTCGGCGAATGAAAATACTTTTGTAAAAAATCTTGAAGGTCTTGATGTTATAAGTAATAAGCGCATGTCTAATGTGTCTAGGAGATCTGCCGAAGGTTCAAAATTCAGATCTTTAATTGAGGGTCGTTTTTCCTCTGCAATAGGCGGCTCGGCTAGTGGTTTTATTCCAAATTTTGCAGATCAAGTTAGAAAAAATATGTATGATTGGGATGGTACAATTATTCCAAAAATTCGAGGCGGCGAAGATGAATATATAAGGCAATTAGGATCCTTGAAAGAAAGGGATCTTCTCCCTATAGGTAAAAAGCTAAAGGCTGGAAAGAAAAAGTTTGATGTGTTGACTAGTCGTCCGCCGCTTTTTGAAAAAGCAATAAGGGAAACTTCTTCAAGACTTGGTCTTCCTGTAAATAAAATTAGTTTTGGCGTCAAGCCGAAAGACAAATTGGTAGAAGCCCAAAAACGAGGATCTAAAATAGTTGACGATAACCTTGATTTAATGGGAAAGCCTGGTTTTTTAAACGCAAGAGTTCTTAATAAGAGGTTGAGTTCTGGTTTTGTTCCTAATTTTGGAGGCGTTTTAAGTGATGCAATTGGCAGAGAACAAGCCGCTGGATTATCCAAGAGCCAAATATATGTTGATAAGCATAGCTCTCTGAAAAACCCCGGTAATCCAATGGGTCTCATGGTGGCTAATCGTCGTGATGAGCCTGCTGGAGGTTTCCAAGGAGTAGCCAGAGCTAGAAAAGAAGGGGTGAATCCTAAAAGTTATGGTTCATCTAGGGGATTTGTGCCGAATTTTGCCAGCCCTGCAAATCAAGGTGGGAAAATTACTGTGCCTCAAATAGTCAAGGGATTGGGTTTGGCTTTGGTTAAAGTTTTACTAGATCAGTATTTGGGAGATGGCGTTTTAGATTCACTAGAAGCTTCTGGGTTGAAAAATTTAAAACTCTCAGATGCGAAATTATTTGCTGAGGAATTACGCAAACCAATAAAAGGCAAGCACAGAAGAGCATTTGAAAAAAGTATGATGTCTGACGCTGGATTGCAAAGCAAATTTCCAGAATATTACAAGAAATTATCTGCAAACGGTTCGAGTTCTGGTTTCATTCCTAATTTCTCAAATGCTTTAAATGATGCAATAGCAAGAGAGCAGTCTTCTGGTTTGTCTAAGAGTCAAATATATGTTGACAAGCATAGTTCTTTAAAGAATAAAAATAACCCAATGGGGTTAATGGTGGCAAATAGGCGCGATGAGCCAGGTGGCGGAATTCAGGGAATTAAAAGAGCTAAAAAAGAGGGCAGGAATCCGAAAACTTATGGCGGCGCAATGTCTTCTGGATTTGTTCCTAATTACGCATTGTTTAAGCCAGATCAAATTGATGTAGACCAGTTGGACGAAATTAATAAGAGTTTAAAAGAAATAACTAATAAAATAAAAAAAGCTGCTCAAGATTTTTCCGTAAGCGACGAAGAAAATAAAATTAAAAAATTAGAGGGTAGAAAAAAAAGATTGGAGGGAGCTGCTTCTAACGGACTTTCCTCTACAGAAATAGTAAATCAACAAAAAACAGTTTCTAAAGCACAGCAGGATTCTAATATAGCAAGAACTGAACGCGAAGCTGCAGCGCAGCTTGTTGAAAAAGAAAAAAAGACAGGGACTGCTGGTAGCGTGGCATCTGCAGAAAGAAATTTTAAAAATAAAGATATTTCTTTTCAAGGAAAAGAGGCAGTGCTTGGTATTGAAAAGCAAAATTTAGCCAAGTTAGAAAAAGATTTGGCATCTAAGGTGACTCAAAGAATAAAATCTATAGATGATCAGATTAAAGCAGGTAAGGAGTCTGTTTCGGCTCATAAGAATGAGGTGAAGTCTTTAACCAAACAACAAGCCAGTCTTGAGACGCAAAAAAAATCCAAGGGGGGGGAGATGAGCGCAGTTGGTAGAGCTAAAAAACTTGTTGGTGGTAATGCCATGTCTTTGGGTTTTGGACTGCAGTCTGTTGCCTCTATTGCTGGAGAATTTGCGGGAAATGATGATACTCAAAGTGGCAGAACAACAAAGGCAGTGTCTGGAATGGTTGGTGATATAGCTAGTTTTGCTGGAACCGGGGCTATGATTGCTGGACCTTATGGCGCTTTGGCTGGAGCCTTGGTGGGTGCCGCTAAGGGGGCGTTCGATGTGGCTAAGGCTTTTAATACAAAAGTTCCAGATATGGAAAAGGCTCTCCAAAAAAGTTCTGATTCAATGAATAAATTTGGAGACTCAGGTCAGAAGTTATTGCAACTTAATGAGCAATATGGTGACGCTATGATGTCTGGGAATCCAGCTCAAGCGGCGGATATAATGATTAAAACTCAGCAGGCTTACGCCGAAGAGTTAAGTAAGCTAACCGAAGCTCAAAGGTCCTCTATGATTTCTGCAGTGGCTCAAGGCAAGGGTCAGGAAGAATATGCTAAAATACTTGGCGAGATGCAAAATTCCGTCAAGGCTCAGGAAACCGCCACTCAATTGACTAAATTTTCTGAAAGCGGCGGAATATTTTCAGGTCCAGACAAAAAATTATTAACTGGGCTAGATAAGGAGTTGGCTTTGGATTTTACAAAGGGCATGGATACCTCTTCTATCGTGGCAGCTTTAGAAAAATCAGCCGCATCTCTTGGCAATGCGAATCTTGGAACTGAGAATCAAGCCTTGGACTTGATGAAGAATTTAGCCAGCTCTGAATCTCTTACTGGGGATCAAAAAGAAAATTTGAATAAAATGATAGAGGCATTTGCCAGTGCTGCAAAAAATACCGATTTGAGCAGTGTTGCTGAAGCCTTTCTAAAAAAAATAAAAGAAAAACCAAAGTCTGATGCTGATGCCAAAAAACTACAGAATGCGAATAAAATTGAATTTGAAGCAAGGGCGGCAAAAGCAAAAAAAGAAATAGAAATAAGAGAGAAGACAAATGCGATGTTGATAAAGCTTCAATCGGATACTGAAGCAGTGTATCGAAGATATAATAATTCTATAGAGGATTTTATCTCATCTGTCGAGACAGCGTCACAGATGCTGGAGGCAGCTGGGCAATTTAGGTCAGAATATCTCAGCGAAGCTGGGTTTAGTAAGGATGTTACAGATCCTGTAAAAGAAAAAAATATAGTAAATAAAAGCAATGCAGATTTAACAGTTGGAATTTATAAGTCTCAACAAGCAACAAGTCAATCTTTTCAAGAAGGGGTTGATAGTCTATTGTCTGGAATAGAAGCCGACACCGCAAAAGCTGGAGTTGGCCAATCGCCAGGTGATCAAGCTGGTGAGCTTTCAAAAATTAAATTGGCTATTACTAAAGCCTTATTGCCAGTTCAGGAAATGATTACTGGTGGAAATTATGAAGGTGCAAAATCTAAGACTCAAGAAGTATTTAATCAGCTAAAGCCAGAAGAGAGGACAGCGGTTGGCGAAGGCAATATTGCTAGTGCGGTTAAACAGCTTAACTCTGGAATTGATCAGGGTGCAAGAAGTCAAGATTTGCTTGTTAAAAATTCGCAGAAAGATTTAGCTATTCAGGCTCAGCAGCTTATATTTCAAAAAGCCACGAGTAAGCTTGCTCAAGCCCAAAATTTTGGCGGATCGGCAAGTGAGTCGCTTGATCCTACTGGTAATAAGGGTGGCGCATTTGATACTGCTATGGAAGCGCTTGGTAATCTGCGCGTCTTTGGATATAATCAAGAGAGTTTAAAACTAGGGAAGGATCAGCAAGTAGCGGGGGGAGACAGAAATACACTTGGTTTAAATGGTCAAAAACCCAGTAAGAGTACCACCTCGGATGTATTAAAATTTTATAAATCCATGTCTGACCTTTATGGCGGGTCGGTGATGTCAACTGAGTCTAAAGATTTTCAAGCTATTGTTCAAGCTCAGAAGGACGTTTTATTAGAACAAAAAAGGGCTCTTGAAACTGGCGGGGCTGGAGTAGTGGACCCAGGAGTTTTTGAAAGAATTAATTCAACATTAGCAACTTTAGGGGGGAGTGATCAGGTAGCTAAATTAAAAGTACTTAAAGAAACTGGTGCCGTAAATGTAAGTGGAAAAAATATGCTTGATGAAGCAATAAAGGGCTATACCGATGGGGCTTTCGCCGGTTTAGATCCGGATCTCAAAAAGGCATTTGGAGAAACTAAGGATGAGACTGCAGGGGTAACGCTTTTATTGCTTGCTGACCAAAAAAATCAAACTACGTCGCTTCTTCAAGGTCAAATTAGTCAAACAAATTCCCTTAATGGAACATTAGTACAGCAACCGTCTCAAATTGCTCAAGCTATTGGCTCAATATTGGACAAGAATAGAGCCGAAACTGAAAAAAGCGTAGTAGATCAAAAGCTGCAAGATGTCAATCAAGAGATAGGTAGCATCGAAAGCGGAACTGGCGTTGTTGGCAAAATGCAGGAAAATAAAAATATTGCCAGTCAGGCAAAGCAGAAGATTGAAGAATTAAATCCTGGTTTTTTATCCATTAATCAATTAGAAAAATTAGATGAAAAAACTGTTGACAAGTATAGGGTGAAGGCTAATATTGGAGCTTCTCCAAACGTGCAAGCGAGCCCAATGACGACAGAGCAGGATAAAAAAGATTATAAATATGCTCGGGATCTTGTTACTGCATTTGATAATTTAGAAGAAATAAAACAAAATTATAACCTTGCTTCAGATAAAGAAACTGAAAATAAAGTATTACAAACAAAGAAGGCGGAATTAGAAAAAAAGAAATCTGGCTTGGCTACCGAGCAGGCTGAAAAGAATAAATCTCTTGAAACTGCAACTCTTGCTGTAACAGCGGCTACAGCTATCACTAATTCTCCTGCCGCCCCGACTTCTGCCGCCCCGACTTCTGCCGCCCCGACTTCTGCTATACCAACTCCTGCCGCAAGTGCCCAATCACCGGCGGGAGGGGCGCTTGTGCCAACTCAGCACGTGTTTACTCCTCAATTATCTCCAGAAGGTCAGCAGGCGGCAATAGAGGAGGCTCAAAAAAATGCAATTGAAAAAGCTGAGGCACAAAGAGATTCATTAAAAAAATTAAGAGCGGACATGCAAGCCTCTGTTTCGGGTAAAATCATTAGGGAACAAGTGGCGGGCACTTTGTTGCGGGAATCTAATTCTGCACCTGATCTTTCGTCAATAAACGAAAAAATGAGAGGATTGCACGATGAGAGCAAGGTTTTAAATCCAGCGGGCTATTCTGTTGAAACTATAAAGAAAGCCAAGGATAACCCCGAGCTTATGGAGAGATTAGGATCAAAATCGGAGAAGGGCGATTGGATTACTGATGGAGAATCTAAGTATGATCGAAGGGGTTTGAGAACAGCTGTTACAAATTTACCAGAAATAGAACGTAATAAGGAAGAAAGAACTTCTGCTCTCGGCAGTATAAATAGAAAAGCGGAACTGAAGGCTGAATCTGATCAGGCGTATGAATCCCTGCCAGGTTTACAGGCAAAAATTGAAGAGGCTACCGCGAAGTTCAATAAAGAACAGGCAAGCCCTGATAGACTTTCGCCAAAACAGCGCGAAATTGCGTCAGAGATCAGATCGCAATCTGAAGAGGATCAAGCGCTTGAAAGCATAAAGCCTGACTTTATGAACAAGAGCGTCGTGACAAAGGGTAAAGATGGAAAGA
>Ga0247843_1005112_pt1 | contig 18653 bp, 17 predicted proteins | sample LaCruzMarch2017__FD_192420 | JGI IMG/M metagenome (GOLD analysis project Ga0247843, IMG submission 192420) | Freshwater microbial communities from meromictic Lake La Cruz, Castile-La Mancha, Spain - LaCruzMarch2017_8m | ecosystem: Environmental > Aquatic > Freshwater > Lake | place: Spain...
ACGTTCATGATCAATGAAGCAACAGCCCCTACGGGTCGTTCAGCTGGCAGCTTGGCGTGGGCGGGTTTGCCCAACGCGTATTTCTGGATCGATCCTGTCCACAAGATCGCAGGTGTATTGATGATGCAGATCTTGCCCTTCGTCGACACGTCCGCGCTCAAACTGTTTACGGATTTCGAAACGACGGTTTACCAGTCGCTCGACACCAAGTAGATAAAAGCCGTTACTGGCCGGGATACCACTTTGGCAAACGCTTCTCGATAAACGAGGCCGTCCCTTCCGCGGCCTCAGCTTGCTGACGCATATCCGAGTGCTGTTTGATGAGATCGTCAAACAGCGCATCATCCAGAAAGGATCCGGCGACTGACATCGTTCGCATCTTGGTCGCCGACACCGCGCCTGGTGCGTTCATCAGTAATGCATCGACAATGCGCCCTCCCGTTGCCTCAAGTTCCTCGAGCTTGCAGACCTCGTGCGCGAATCCAATGCGAAGCGCCACATCCGGACCAAAACGTTCAGAGGATAACGCGTAGCGACGCACGTTACGCACCCCCATCGCCTGGCAGAGTTGGGGCAAAATAATTCCGGCGATCAAACCCCAGCGGGCTTCGGTAATGGCAAAAACAGCATTGTCTGCGGCCACAACGATATCGCACACTGATGCGATGCCTGTACCGCCTCCAAAACACCCGCCCTGAATCAGCGCGACAGTTGGAATCGGCACAATATCCAGACGACGGACTGCTTCGGCGGTCAAGCGCGACACCCTCTCGTTTTCTGCGGGTGAAGTGTGCGAAACGCTTGAAATCCAAGCCAAATCAGCACCCGCTTGAAAATGACGGCCATTGCCTTTGATGACCACCACACGTGCATCAGGCTTTGGACCCAACAGATCAAGCGCCTCGTGCAGTCCGGCAATCATGTCGCCGTTGTAGGCGTTATTGACCTGCGGGCGATTCAAGGTCACGGTCACAACCCCGCGCGCATCGACGTCGCACAGAACGGTCCCTTTGCCGAGTTCTTTTGTCATGACTTCCCCTTTTTTCATTGATCATTGGTGTTTTTTTACATGCTAATCAGCATAACTCGGAATGACTCAACTACGCAGTGATGGAAATCAATGCCGCTCCTCAGGCATTTGTTGCGGTTTGATGTACTATTTCTGAAAAATAATCAGAATAATTGGATCCCTTCAAACTTAAGAGACAGCAGAACATTCCATGCAGACATTAGACGCCATCATCATAGGCTCTGGCTTTTCGGGCATGTATCAACTCTACAGCTTGAGGGACAAGCTTGGCATGACGGCCAAAGTCCTCGAAGCCGGGAGCGGGGTCGGGGGCACTTGGTTCTGGAATCGATATCCAGGCGCTCGTTGCGACTCCGAAAGCCATACCTACATGTATTATTTTTCCAAAGAGATCATTCAGGAATGGGAGTGGTCCGAGCGCTATCCCCAGCAACCAGAAATCTTGCGCTATTTAAATTTTGTCGCAGACAGGCTCCAGCTGCGCTCTGATATCGAACTCGATACGCGGATGTCGCAAGCCCATTTTGACGAAGCGACGCAGCGTTGGCATGTGAAAACGGAAAACGGCAAGGAGTACAACGCCAAATTCCTGATCACCGCGGTGGGTTGTTTGTCCTCGGCCAACATGCCCAAGATCAAAGGTTTATCCGACTTTAAAGGCCAGTGGTATCACACCGGTCAGTGGCCGCATGAAGGCGTGGACTTTACCGGTAAACGCGTTGGCGTCATCGGCACGGGCTCGACAGGGATTCAGGCGATTCCGGTGATTGCAGCGAGTGCGGCACACTTGACTGTGTTTCAGCGCACACCCAACTACAGCTTGCCCGCTCGCAATGCACCGCTGACACCTGAGTTTAAAAAGTACGCAAAAGAACACGCAGAAGATATTCGTAAAATCATGACTAGCAACACCAATGGTCACGGTTTTTATATCGAAGATAAATCCGCGCTCGAGGTGCCCGAGGCTGAGCGCGTCAAGGACTATGAAAAAAAATGGGAGCAAGGTGGCTTTCAGTTTCGCGCGCTTTATCGTGACATCCTGACAAGCGCCGAGGCCAACGAAACCGCGGCGAACTTTATCCGCAACAAAATCAAACAGGTTGTCAAAAATCCTGAAGTTGCAGAACTCCTGGCGGATATCGACCACCCTTTTGCCGCCAAGCGACCTCCAATAGACTCGCATTATTTCGAGACTTACAACCGCGACAACGTCTCACTCGTCGACATCCGTAAGGCACCGATCGAGTGCATCACGGCTCAAGGCATCCAAACAGCCGACCAAGAATATCCTCTGGATATCATCGTATTTGCGACAGGCTTTGATGCCATGACGGGTTCATTGGTCAAGCTCGATGTCACTGGTCGCGAAGGCAGGACACTCAGAGAATACTGGCATGCCGGTCCTCGCACCTATCTTGGCTTGCAGATCCCGGGCTTTCCCAACATGTTCACAATCACGGGTCCAGGCAGCCCCTCGGTCCTGTGCAACATGCCTCCCGCCATCGAACAGCATGTGGACTGGATCACGCGTTGCATCAAGCACATGCAAGACAAAGGTTTGGATTGCATCGAAGTTCCTGAACAATCTGGAGACCTTTGGCAAGCTCAGGTGGATGCGGCGGCCAACGCCACCCTACTCCCCAAGGTTAAACACTCCTGGTATCTCGGTGCGAACGTGCCGGGCAAGCCACAAGTGTTTATGCCTTATGCGGGTGGTTTAAATCATTATCGCGATATTTGTGAAGACGTCATCAAAGACAACTATCGCGGTTTTGAGTTTCAAACCGCGAGATAAATGATTTAGCGACCGCGTTTTTCGACCCAAGCGAACAACGCGATCGCAATCACAATCAAGGCCCCGTAAAGCGTCCAGGCAGGGACATGCATGATCTGAGGCAAGGTCACCTTGCCCAATTTGCCAACAGACAGGATATTGGCACGTACCCACTCAAACGAGAACGCATACAGGATGGCGCCAAAGATCATGCCTGCTGCTCCCACGAGCGCATGGATGCTGCCTGTTCCGATCGCGGCGACGCCCGTGCCCGGACAGTAGCCATACAACACCATACCGATCCCGAAAATAGCTGCGCCGATAATAGTCGCAAGCATATTGGCATCACGTACATGCCATTTCGCCAACTCCATATTGGTCAATACCAAGACGCCAATCCCCCCGACAATGATGGCAGGGAACATGACTTTGAGGACGGTAAAGTCCTTGAAACGAAACTGATTCACGATCACGTTGTAGTTGGTCACTTTGCCACGCTGCAACAGCCAGCCAAAGACAAAACCAAAGACGATCGCCAACAGCAATGCGCTTTCACCTTTAATTGGAAACATTATTTTTCTCCTGATTGAATTGAGGGTGAACCGCGATAAACAATCGCCGCAGTGATCGCACCCGAGACAAACATCACCGCCAAAAATGTCCAGCCGACCACCGCAAGCTGTAACGACTGTGAAATCCCATTTCCACTTGTGCAACCACCGGCCATTCGCGCGCCATACATCGCTAAAGCGCCACCCATAAACGCGACAACAAAACGACGCGTTTTCGAGGAACCGAAGCGCTCTTGCCAGACGCTCGGAATGGATTCGAACTTAAACGTTTTAGAGATCAGCGCCGATGCCAAGGCGCCAAAGAATGTCCCGATCAGAAACAAGGTGCCGTAATCGAGTTTCATGGCGTTGGTGCGCCAATAAGCGTTAGCCGCAACCGTATCCGCACCCAAGATAGGCGTCACGACTCCACCGGCAATTTGTCCTATTGCCGTCGTGATCCCCAAGGGCGCCGCGACGACCACAAACACGACCCAGCTCAAGATGCCGATGCCGACGCCGACGATATAAGGAGACCAGCGTCCAGAAAGACGTCCCCCTGATTGATGAAGTTGTTGTTGTGACACGATTCTTCTCCTGTTGATGGTATGTATTGACTACGGATTTCTGCGTTTTGACGTCTCATCAACAATTTATCCATTAATAATCTACTTGTATATATACTATTTATTAATATTCCATTTTGTTGATATACATCAACCTAAAGACGCGTGCGCACTCAACTTGGTGACAAGCGCTACTAGTGCGATAATCCCTAGTTGTACAAATGTCTTTTATTCACTTTACATTTGAGGCTTTACGCTCATGGCACAAGAATTGGATTTGCTAAAAATCGCCCAAGAAGAACAGAACGGCGATCTTTTCAAGATGCTCGACGGTATTTACAAGCGTTCATCGGTCAAACCCGTCGGTTGCCCAGACGCAATCATCTGGGAAGGCGGCAACGCTCACGGTGGCGTCAAGCCTGTGGCACATGCCTTCACTGATATGTTCGCGTTAAACGGTACGCTGATGGCCCTCGATGTATTGGGCTTGCCTTTCCTTGGCGTTCCGATGATGGCGCAGTTCCGTCACGACAGCAAACTCCAGTCACTCGAGTGGTTCGGCAAGCTGGACTACACAGCGCTGAAGTGGTCGACTGCTGGCGACTTCATGGTCAACGAAGGCGGTAAAAAAGTGGTCGTGAATGGCAAGTCCGCCAACGCCCCTCTGCGTACCGCCGCAGGCGTGTATTGCAACGTGCGCCCATACGGCGGCATCACCAGTATTCGCTTTATGCCAGGCCTGCCTTACTCGCAGGACAAAAAGAAATTCAATATCGATCACGCGACTGGCGTCATTCACTCAGAAATGAACACTCCCGGCATCCGCATGGCCTATGCCGCGCGTTTGTTCTTAAAAATGGTGCATGAGACCGGTCAGATTGGCCGTGTCGCCACCAAGCCCACACAGGCGCAAGAAGACGCGATCAACGCGGGCATCATGCGCTGGTTGATGCAGGGCACGAAGTTCAAGCTCAAGCGTCAGTACACCGTGGACGCCTACGAAGAACACCGCGCCAGCGTGGATGCCATCGTGGCCTTGCTCCCCAAGGACTTTAAAGCCGGCATGGAAAACTGGACAGGCGATATTTACGAGCACATCTCCGACACCAACTTTGGTTTGTTGTTGCACGACATGATTCGTCAGCGTCCTTGCATCGTCTATGCAACAGACTTGGACGGCGACCGTCTGACCGACTTGATGGCCGATGCGCCCGACGTCTTGCGCGACTGGGGCCAGATCGTTCTGGACAAGGTTGGCGCCAAGGTCGACATGAAGAAACTGTGGGTAGACATGGGTTTCACCATGACCAACGGCAAAGACATGACCAGTGTCATGTATCGCGTACATGGCGCCCCCATTTACGAACAGACACTCGGCTCGGCCGATGCCATGCTGTTGCGTTTGCTGGACGGTGACGAAACCGTCGGCGGCGAAAAGCAGCCCTACGATCCACGCATCCACTTTGTATTGATTAACGAGGCTTACAAAGCCGCCAACCCTGACAACAAAGAGTTGGCCAAGTGGTTGGATGAGCAACTCGCGACCTTCGACAAGATCTACGCGGGCAATCGTCCACGTTATATTGATGGTTACAAGAAACTCAAAGCTGCAATCCGTCCCTGGGGCGCTGCTTAAGTCTCTGTATCATTAAGCTGAAAAAAATCCCGCGAGTGCTCAAGCTCGCGGGATTTTTTACTTCTTCAAGCACTTCTTCAAGCACTTCTTCTTCACTTCATTTTCACTGCAAAATCTTTGAATTTATTTGAAACGTGCGCGGTCTAAAATTTTCTGGGCGGCGATTTGGTTGCGCCCCATCGCAGCAACCGGAACGTCCTCTACCTTGAAAGATCCGAGCTGTTTTAAGCCTGGATTTTCAATCTGGACCGACGCGACTGCGGGCCACTCGTTGTTACCGTCTGCAAAATAGACCTGCGCGTCATCGGTAGCGAGGTACTCAAGAAACTTCTTAGCGGCCTCTGGGTGTGGCGCATTTTTAGCGATCCCGCCACCAGCGATATTGATGTGCGTCCCACTTGTCGCTTGATTGGGCCACAAGAAGCCTACCTTGGCCATGAGCGCTTGATCCTCAGGCTTAGTCGAGCGCATCATCCGTACAAAATAGTATGAGTTCGTGAGCGCCACACCACACTCACCTGCGGCAACGGCTTTGATCTGATCGGTATCTCCACCGCGAGGCGCACGTGCTTGGTTGGTCACCATGCCTTTGGCCCAAGCCTCGGTGGCAACTTCTCCACTGCGATCGATCATCGCACCCACAAGGGACAACATATAGGGATGCGAACCGGAGCGCGTGCAAACCTTTCCCTTGTTGACAGGGTCAGCTAGTTTTTCGTAGGTGTCGACATCCTCAGGCTTGACGCGAGCCTTGTTATAGACGATGACGCGGGCGCGGGTGGAATAACCGACCCACGTATTGCCGCCTTCGGCTGTCGCTCTCAAGTTTTGTGGAATACGCGCGTCAATCGATGCTGATTGGAATGGCTGAAACATGCCATCCTTTTCAGCGCGCCACAAACGGGCGGCATCCACCAGCAAAATGACGTCTGCGGGACTTTTAGCGCCCTCACTTTTTAAACGCTCTATCAGAGCGTTGTCGCTCGCCTCGATACGATTGATCTTGATCCCTGTCGCCTTGGTAAATCCAGAATAGAGAAGCTCATCCGTCTGATAGTGACGTGCGGAGTAAATATTGAGCTCCTGGGCGGGCTTGCCCGACTGGGCGAGAGCCCCTCCAACAGAAGCGATCGATAGCAGACCGCCAGCTAAAGTTTTGAAAACAGTGTTGAAAACGCGTTGCTTGTTCATCAAAGAATGATCCGTAAAAGCACGAAGAGCTAAAAAACTCATCATAACACTAAATGCGAATCATTATCAATAGCGATTGGCTTTTGACATCGCGCGAGACAATAAAATAACTGGGATGAGTCCGGCAAGCACGATCGTCAAGGAAGGCAAGGCAAGCTCTGACAAGCGCTCATCGGCCGCGAGCTGATACGTGGCCACCGCCAAAGTGTCAAAATTAAAAGGACGCAGCAACAGCGTTGCGGGCAACTCTTTCATCACATCGACAAAGACAAACAAGCCCGCCGTCAGGACACTGCGTTTGAGTAAGGGAAAGTGAATAGCGCGCATTGTTTGCCAAGGGGTAGCGCCTAACAGGGCCGCACTGCCGTCCATCGAGGGCGTAATCCGCGAAAGCCCTGCTTCCACACTTTGCAAACTGGAGGACAAAAACCGAATCAAATACGCGTAAATCAGCACCGATACGGTCGCAGACATGATCCAGGCCATTTGAAACAAGCCTAAAACGGACAAAATACCTACTGCCAGCACGGCTCCGGGTAAGGCGTACCCCAAACCTAGCAGCCGGTTGACCCAATGCATGGTGACGCTTTTAGTCAGCCTGGCCCCATAGGCCAGAATCAAGGCACATGCGACCGAGATCAATGCTGTGATCGCGGAAAGTCCAAACGAGTTTTGCAACCAGTCCAGGTAGCGCGCGTCCAGACTCAAGCCCTGCTCCCACAAAAGTTTCAGCAAAGCGGCCACCGGCAAAAGAAACGCACAGGCCAAGGTCGAACCGCAGGCGGCAAACGCCCAAAAAGCTTTTTTCCCCCGCAAAAGACGAGGAGGCGCGACGCGTTGCACAACACCGGAACTCACATAGCGCATGCGGGCGCGATTGGTCTGCTCAATATAGAAAATCAGCAACACAAAAACCAATAACCCCAGTGAGAGCTGCACTGCGGCCAAGCGGTCACTAAAGGATAACCATGCCCTAAAAATACCGGTCGCAAACGTCTCCACACCAAAATACGCTACGGCACCATAGTCTGCCATGACCTCCATCAAAGCGAGGGCCATGCCGGCAAAAATCGCAGGACGCGACATGGGCAGCACCAAGCGGTAAAACGCCTGAAAGCCGCTATAACCCAGTGTTTCAGCCGCTTCGGACAAACGGGCGCTGCGGTCCAGAAATGAGGTCCGGGCGATCAGGTACACATAAGGAAAGAGACAAAAAGAAAATGCCCACATCGCGCCCCCTAAAGAGCGCGGATCAGGGAAAAACCAGAGCTGCCCCAGACCCAACACATTGCGTAACGCAGTTTGAATCGGACCCGAAAACTGCAAAATATCGACAAATAAATAGGCCATCACATACGTCGGGATCGCGAGCGGCAAAATCAGCGCCCACTCAAAGAGCTTTTTGCCGGGAAACTGGTAGTTGGCGACCAGCCAGGCATTGCCAACCCCTAGGACAAACACCCCAAACCCTACCCCGATGAGCAGCAAGAGTGTGGACGTGACATACTCACCCAATACGTGCTGCCAGAGATGTTGCAGCGTGCCTTGGCGGCTGAGCTCCTGCGCGGCCTCACCCGTGCCCTCGGTAAAAAAGGGGATAAACAGGCCCAGCAGCGGTAGCGACAACAAAACTGCGATCAGGACAACGACTCGACTCATGCGTGTTGCGCTCGGCTCAAAATAAAAAAGGGTTCTAGAATCAAACTGCTGTTAATGAGAAAATTATAAAGATGAATACCTCGCCACCTTTGCTTGCCCTCGATCACGTCGAAATCAGCTACCCACGTCTAGATGGTCCAGGGCGCGTGCAGATTGTTCGGGATTTAACCCTCAGTCTAGCCCGAGGCAGCATTGCGTGTTTGCTCGGCCCCTCAGGCTGTGGCAAATCCACCATTCTCAGGGCCATTTGTGGCTTCGAAGCGTTGCAAAACGGTACCGTCAGCATGCATGGCAAAGTGGTCAGCGCCCCAGATACTTTAGTCGCCCCAAACCTGCGCAAGGTTGGAATGGTTTTTCAGGATTTCGCGCTTTTCCCCCATCTCAGCGTTTTAGAAAACGTGATGTTCGGTTTACGAGCCCTTGCACCGGGGAAACGCCGCGAGGTCGGGCTCCACTGGCTTGAGCGCGTCTCTCTCGCGGACAAGGCGGGTGCCTATCCGCATGAATTGAGCGGCGGTCAACAGCAACGCGTCGCGCTCGCGCGCGCGATGGCACCCGAGCCTGACTTGATTTTGCTCGATGAGCCCTTCTCCAGCCTCGACATTGATCTACGCGAAAGACTCGCCAGTGAAATGCGGGATATTTTAAAAATTAATGGCGTGACCGCCTTGCTCGTCACACACGACCAGTTTGAAGCCTTTGCGATTGCGGATCATATCGGCGTCATGTCCGAGGGCCGAATCGTGCAATGGGATACGCCCTACGACCTGTACCACGAGCCCATCAACCGATATGTCGCGGACTTTATCGGCCGTGGTGTCTTTGTCAAAGGCATCATTCAACCCAACGCCATGGTCAAGATCGAGCTCGGAGAGCTACAGCTCGACAACGACCACCACGACCCCCTTGGCACCGAGGTCGATGTCCTGTTGCGTGCCGACGACATTCAGCATGACGATGCCAGCCCACAGCTCGCCGAAGTCGTGCGCAAAACATTTAGAGGCGCTGATTTTCTCTATACCTTGCGTTTGCCTTCCGGCCAGGAAGTACTCGCTTATGTGCCCAGCCATCACGATCATTCGCTTGGCGAAAAAATTGGGATCAGGCTCGGCGTTGACCACGTCGTGACTTTTTAGGCCAAGCTAAATTTAAGCCCGCTTCATAGGCCCTTTTTTCGATCCATCTAAAGGAAAACCCTGTATTTGGGAAAAACCCGCCCATAGTAGGGCTCTGTCTGTGTAGAATCGTTGAGCCTTCACAGGTCATGCTGACACCTTAGCCTCAATAAATCCAAGTTGACACGGGGGCAGTCAATGAGTCAGCGCAACACCAAGGAATCTCTATGCAGCAGGTCATTTCCGACGAAAGTATTGCCGTAGATCCCACCTCAAAAGTTCTAAAAAAACTGATTACAGTCATCGCGGTTGCGATGTCGCTGTACCACATGTACGTGGCAGCTTTCGGCCCTCCGGAGGCGGTGGTTTTCCGCGGCACGCACTTGATGTTTGCCTTGGCCTTGGTCTTTTTGCTCTATCCCTCCCGAGCCACAGGTGGATTGTTACCACGCTCCTATGACATGCTGCTGCTGGCATTAGGTCTAGCGGCTATTGCGCATATCTTTATCGACTACGAAAACTTTACCAACCGCATTATTTACATCGACGAATTGACCAAGCAGGACGTGTTCTTTTCCTTTGTCATGGTGATTGTCGTCCTTGAAGGGACACGCCGGGTGATTGGTTGGGCACTACCGATCACTGCGATATTGTTTGTGATCTATGCCGCGTTTTTTACACAAATTAAATTACCGGTTCTGTTAGAGCAGCTCTATCTCTCAACCGAGGGTATTTTTGGCTCTACGCTAGGTGTTTCTGCCTCCTACGTCATGTTGTTCGTGATTTTTGGCGCTTTTATGGAAAAAAGTGGAACAGGCCAACTGTTCATGGACTTTGCCATGGCGCTGACAGGTCGCAGCGCGGGTGGCCCCGGTAAGGTCGCGGTCGTCAGCTCCTCTCTTTTCGGCACCGTTTCTGGCAGTGCCGTCGCCAACGTCATGGTCGACGGTCCGATCACGATTCCCCTGATGAAACGCACAGGTTTCAGGCCGCCTTTCGCTGCGGCGGTGGAGGCCGTCGCCTCGACAGGAGGGCAGTTGATGCCTCCCGTGATGGGCGCGGCAGCCTTCGTGATGGCTGAGTTTTTATCCGTCCCCTACGCACAAGTCGCTATGTGGGCCGTCATTCCTGCCCTGCTGTACTACGCCTCTGTCTTTTTTGCCGTGCACTTTGAAGCAAAACGCCACGGCCTAGGTGGCGTGCCCGAAAATGAATTGCCTAAGTTTATGCAAGTCATGAAGGAACGAGGCCATCTATTCATTCCAATTCTGATCATCCTGGTTGGTTTGTTTAATGGTTACTCGGCACCCCTTTGCGCCTTGGTGGCTGCGATCAGCTGTCTCCCGGTTGCACTCGCTCGTAAACTGACACGCCAAGGTATCACGTGGATGACCGTGATCAACGCGCTTGAAGAAGGCGCGCGCAATGCTTTGTCCGTAGCAATGGCTTGCGCCTGCGCAGGCATTGTCATTGGTTGCGTCACCATTACAGGCCTGGGGATTGTTTTCACACAGGTTGTGATTGAGCTTGCTAATAATTCCCTGTTCCTCGCTCTCTTGCTGACAGCGATGGCCGGCATCATCTTAGGTATGGGAATGCCGACAACTCCTGCCTATATCGTGATGGTGTCATTATTGATCCCTGCAATCATCAAACTCGGCGTTGAGGTGCCTGCCGCACACATGTTCGCGTTCTACTTCGCGATTTTGTCAGCGATCACTCCTCCCGTCGCGCTTGCCGTGTTTGCAGCCGCAAGTTTAGCCAAAGCAAATATGTGGGAATCGGGCTTTGCTGCCATGCGCGCTGCGGCTCCAGCCTATATTGTGCCTTTCATGTTTGTCTATGAGCCATCCTTGCTGTTGATCTTTAAAGAGGACACTTCCTACCTCACCGTCCTTTGGTCAGTCGTGACTGCCTTAATTGGCGTCATTGCGCTCGCGGGCGGACTTTTCGGATGGCTTGTCGGCTACGCGACGACCCTACACCGCATCCTCTTATTTATCGCGGCGATTTGTCTGATAAAACCAGGCCTCATCACTGACACGATCGGCTTTGGCCTATTGGCCTTCGTTGCGATTACGCAGTGGTATCAAAATAAGAAAACTCCCGGTGTGACGGCTTAGGAGAGCCCTATGAGCATGGCCATGATTCACCTCTCGATCCCGATCAAAGACATCGCGTCCACGTTGCGCTTTTATAGGGATATCCTGGGTTGCACGATCACGCGTCAACAAACAGATCGACTCGATATCGATTTTTATGGGCATCATGTCGTCGCGCAACTCTCCGAGCTTGAAGCCTCGCACAAGTCAATCACGATCGGAAGAGGTGATTATCCTTTGCGGCACTTTGGTGTGATTGTGAAGCCTGAGGTGTACGAACGGATGCTGGCAAATCTAACTTCAGCCCAGGTCACGTTCGCGATGGCGCCTGATAGGATTTTCATAGGCACACCTCGCGAACAAACCGTTTTCCTGGTTTTCGACTTTTCAGGCAATGCCATTGAGGTCAAAGGGATGCCTGATCCTCAGCAGGTTTTTGCTGAGGGTTAATGACGTTTTAGAAACGTTTCGAAAACGACAGCGCCATCGCAAAACCCGTCTGATAGTTGGTGCTAAATTGCGTCGTACCCGAGGTGTCCGTCGCAGAAAGTCGACCACCTGTCGTTGCGGCCGCGTACAAATCAACACGCGAAGTGCGATCAATCGCATAGGACAATCTGGCAAAAACAGGTACGAAGCTGTTTTGACCGATGCCGTTTGCCACTGGGCTATTTTCGTTCAGACGGAAGCGATAGGTGCGATACGCACCGCCACCACCCAAGGTCCAGCGATCGCTCAAGGCATAAGACAACTCAAGACCCGCACCGCCGGAGGGGCCCGCAGGCAGCGGGTTACTCAATCTCAACTTGTCGGTGATATTCCAATTGACTAACAGGTAGGGAAAAACTTTGGTTTGATCGATCTGCCGAAACACACCCGCCCCCACTCCGAGCGTCAAGTCTTTGGAAAACGTTCTCGCCACACTCATGACAGCGCCGTAAGTCGCCGTGCCACCCGTACCTGTACCGGTTTCACCCGACCACTCAATTGTTGGTGCGAAACCAAGGCGCCACTCAGGGCTCGGCGAGTAGCCGAAATTCATGCCTAAACCAGGTGTATTGATGGACGTCCAAGGCGCCTGACCGTCCAGACCGCTCCACGACCATTTCTGATAGTTGTACCGGGCACTCACGCCTGCGGAAAAAGCACTGGTGACTTGGCGCGTCACGTTGACATTGGCGGAAGCATCCCACCAGTTAAAACTCCCGCTGTCCACAATACGCGTATTAAATTGGTTTAAGCCTGTCACACCCACGGACACGCTGGTTTCACCTGGCGCTTGACGTGGTTGCGCGACAACCGCGGCAGACAAGGTCCCCAAAGCGAGGGCGATTCCGAGACTTAGTGGGTAGGTGAAGCGAGACATAGTGAATGACCTTTTAGAGATGATGGAGCACTAGCGCGACAACAAACGTCTAGCAAAGTAGGACAGTGTATCGACGAGGATCACGAGCAAAATCATAGCGGCTAAGATGCTGCTTGTTTCTTGCATCTGAAACAAACCCATGTGAAACGACAACATTTGACCCAAACCACCGCCACCCACGACACCCAACACGGCAGCAGCCCGAATATTATTTTCCCAACGATACAACGCATACGACATCAATTGGGGAGAAACGGTCGGCAGTGTTGCATATAAGAACACCCGGCCCTCACCCACACCCTGAACGCGAAGTGCCGTTGCGGCATTTTGCGGGGAATTTTCGATAGACTCGGCAAATAAACGACCTAAAACACCCGTCGTGTGCAAAGCAAGGGCCAAGGTGCCGGCAAACGGTCCAAGACCGGCGGAAATCAGCAGCAAAGCCGCCCAAACCAGCTCGGGAATCGCGCGCAAGGCATTGAGCAATAAGCGGGTCAAAAAGCGCCAACGCGCGGGATCACCAGCAAAACTACGACTGGCGGGCACGGCGAGTAAGAGACCGAAGATTGTTGCAAGCAAGGTCCCTACCGCGGACATCGCGAGTGTCTCAAGGCTGGCGCGTAACAGCTTGCTTAAAAATACGGGCTCAAGGTTGGGTGATAACAACTCCCCCAAGAACTTACCCATGCGGGCCAAGCTCTCAAGGGACAACACCCTGGCAAGCTGCAAATCAAGGGACCAAAAACTCAACACGATCAGCGCGATGGTTCCAAACAACACCCAAAATACGGACGAATCCAGTCTTAACCAATGCCTTGGGCGCGTCATCATTGCAAAGCCCTCCGCATCCAGGTGCTCAAGAGATCGGCCAAACCGACCAATAAAATAAACACAATCAACATGGTCGCGACTTCGGAACCGTTGAACATGCGCATCGAATTGTCCATTTGCTGTCCGAGTCCACCGGCGCCGACAAAACCGAGCACGGTTGACGCACGAATGGCGCACTCCCAACGGTAAATCGTGTAACTGGTCAATTCGGTCGCATTACCTGGCAAAACGCTAAAGAAAAAAGTCTGAATGCGCCCAGCACCGTTACGCAGTAACGCCGTTGCAGGCTCGCGCTCGCCACTCTCAAGAATCTCTCCATACACTTTGCCAAGCATCCCGGCGTAAGTCAGTGCGATCGCCAACACGCCCGCGGCCGGACCGAGTCCCACCACACGCACAAACACAAGCGCCCAAATCAATTCCGGCACGCTACGCAACAAAATCAACAACCAACGAATCAATTGCCGCACCACAAAGGGTAAAGCGCGCATCCGTCCAGACAAGGAGGACACCGACAACACCGTCGTGGACAAGAGCGTCAAAGGAATCGCAAATAACAATGCTAGAAAAGTGCCCGCGGTCGCAATCGCGACAGTACGCCAAGCCTCTCGAGCCACAAGTTCCAAAAACTCGAGGTTGAGTGCGGGCGGGAAAAATTCAGCGAGAAAATGGGTCGTGACTTTGAGGTTTTCCGCCTCAAAAAACACCCACGGTCGAAACTCGGTACTCACCAACGCAGGCCAAAGAATCACGCATGCGACAACAAACCAAAACACGCGTCGCGACCAAGCGGGGTCGCGCAAAGAGGGGTCATTGATACGGGCCATCGGAATCAGGCGCATCCCACACGAACTTCCCGCTTGGCGGGAGGGAGCTCTTCGGGAGCTACTAGCGCTTCTACTTGCGCCAGCTCATACTCAAACTGCGCGTACAGATGTGCTAAGCGCTCAGGTGTGACTTCGTGTCCCGGGAGATCAAAAACGAGTTTTCCCTCTCGCAAACCAAGGACACGGGGAAACTGCGCCGTGGCGACATTGACTTGGTGCAAGGTGGTCACCAAAGTGACCCCTTTGGCGCGCGCTTCACGCAACAACGTTGCGATGGCTTGCCGTGCTCGCGTAGGATCAAGCGCCGACAGTGGCTCATCGATGAGCCAGAGTCCTGCAGGGGCGAGCAAGGCACGCGCGAGACCGACACGTTGCCGTTCTCCACCAGAAAGCCGGTCGACACGCTCCCATATTTTTTCTTGTAAATCAAACTGCGCCAAGGCCTTGACGACCTCATCCACATGCTGCGGGTAGATCAAGTTTTGTAGACTGCGCCAAAGCGACAGCGCCGGTAACTTGGCCGCAAGCAGGGAGACGACGACACGCTGTCTAGGTGGCAAGGGTGGGCTTTGAGGCGCATAAAAAAGTCGTCCGCGCTGCCGCTGGAGTTGTCGCGTCGACAAGGCCCAGACTGACTCCTGATCCAATGTCACCGCACCTTGCGAAGGCCTGAGTGCAGCGCCCAACAGTTGCAGCAAAGTCGTTTTGCCCGCACCCGAAGGCCCGATGACAGCCACATGCTCGCCAGGCTCGATCGAAAGCGTCAAGGCATCGATGGCCGGGCGGGATTGAGCAGTCGCCGCCGGATGGCGTGCCGTGACGCCGTTGAGCGCAACGCGAAGGCCGGACATTATTTAATCAAACCCGCGCTTTTACCCGCCGACTCAAGACCCTTGTAATTGTCAGGTGTCGTGGGGATGTATTTACTCGCGCGATTCAGTGTCAGGATTTCCTTACCCTCGGGCGTATTCATATCAAGCGCTAATAAGGCTTTGGTAATTTTTTCACGCAAGGCGACAGGCATGTCTGCATTGACAGACCAGTTGTAATTGAAATAAGGCGGTGTGGTGAAAAACACATCGACCTTGCTGGTGTCGACCTTTTTTTCGTTCACGAATTTATTCCACACGGTAATGTCGAGCGCGGCGGCATCAACGCGGCCACTAACGACAGAGGCGATCGTTGCATCATGCGCACCCGAATAGGCGACACGCTTAAAGTCACGATCTGGGTCGATACCGGCATCCAACAAGAAAGAACGAGGCATCAAGTGACCCGAGGTACTGGACTGTGATCCAAAGCTCACTTGCTTACCCTTGAGGTCAGACAGTTTGGTGATACCGGAGTTTTTTTGTGTAATAAATACAGAGCGAAATTTGGTGTCTTCTTCGCGCTGCGCGATCGGAACAATCTTGCCTCCGGAGCGAATTTGAGCCTGCACATACGTGAAGCCTCCAAACCACACCAAATCCACTTGCTTGTTGACCAAGGCTTCTACCGCGGCCGGATAGTCATTGACAGGCACAAAGCTGACCTTCATCCCGACTGTGCGCTCGAGGTATTTGGTCAGAGGACCGAATTTGCGCATTTGCTCGGTGGCGGCCTCTTCGGGAATCGTGGTCACGCGCAAGACTTGTTGTGCGTGAGTCACTCCGACCAAAAAAGTGCTGGCAACGATGGCGAAGCTGGCAATGACGCGGGAAACGCAAGGTTTAGAAATTGATGTAAACAAAGGGATCACCCAAAACGGTTTAGAAGCTTCAAAGTATATTAGGTTAGGCAAGGTACACAGTGACCGAGAAACCCTTTTTTAGAAAAAGAGTATGCTGTTTTGCAGTAAGGGAAAGCCACTAGATGATCAATTTTCATAATTAGTATCAATTGAAAGATAATAGACACTCAGACACATTTAATCGGAGGCCTTTGTGCTAATGAAAACTATTGCATCGATGGGCACTCTTGCCCTGACTGCTGCGCTATCTCTGACTTCCTTGAGCGCCGTCGCTCAGCCCTCTAAACCAGAATGTATTGCACCCGCCAAGCCTGGTGGTGGTTTTGACTTGACCTGCAAACTCGCTCAAGCGGCCTTGAAAGATTCGCAAGTCCTGAAGGATCCCCTGCGTATTTCTTATATGCCAGGCGGGATCGGTGCCGTTGCATACAACACAATCGTTACACAACGCCCTGGGGAGGGCGGTACGATTATTGCGTATTCAGGCGGCTCTTTGCTCAATCTTGCTCAAGGTAAATTCGGTAAATACAACGTCAACGATGTGCGCTGGCTGGCCGGGATTGGCGCCGACTTTGGCGTGATTATCGTGCGCAATGATTCACCGTTTAAAGACCTGAAAAGTGTGATGACTGCTCTGCAACAGGATCCAACTAAGGTTGTATTCGGTGCTGGGGGTTCAGTGGGCAGTCAAGACTGGATGAAAGCAGCTCTGACCGCAAAAGCTGCCGGAGTGGACTACAAGAAAATGCGCTTTGTCGCCTTCGAGGGTGGCGGTGAAACTGCAACAGCGCTGCGTGGTGGCCATATCCAGGTCATGATGGGCGATGCCGCAGAAGCCGCAACCTTACTCGATAGCGGCGCACCCATCCGCGTATTGGCCATATATCACGACAAACGTTTACCCGGCAAACTGGCTAATGTTCCAACAGCAACTGAGCAAGGCTACAAAATCAACTGGCCAATTATCCGTGGCTTTTATCTTGGACCAAAAGTTTCAGATAAAGACTATGAATGGTGGGTCGGCGCCTTTAAGAAGACCATGGCCTCACCCGAGTACGCCAAGCTGCGCGAACAGCAAGGTTTATTTCCGTTTGACATGACTGGTCCAGAGCTGGATCGATACGTCAAGCAACAAGTCAAAGAATATGCTGAACTTGCAGACACCTTCGGTCTGATTAAAAAGTAAACGCTTTCAACGTGCTGGACAGACCTAGGGTCTGTCCAGCGCTTTTTTTATTGCAGGCAAGATAGAGGTTCATGATGGCTCTTGATGATCGAAAACTAGGTGCGCTCGCTCTGGCACTCGCCGCATTTTTGGCATGGTACGGATACGACTTGAAAGCCGCTTTCTCTTACGAACCGATTGGTCCTCGCGCGTTTCCATTGATTGTTTCCGCAATCATTGCCATGTGTGGTCTCATACTCACCATAAAGGGTGGCAATCGTGTCGAGCCTAATAGCGGTGGAGCAAACGCTCGAATTTGGCTGATGATCGCGATTCTGAGCGGCTACGCAGCAAGCTTTCAACTCCTGGGTTTCATCATTTCAACTGCCTTAATGACAGTCCTAGTTGCTCGCCTTTTTGGCGGAACCTGGCTCAAAGCTCTGGTAGGCGGTATTGGAATGGGTATTTTGTTTTTTATTATTTTCGACCGCTTACTAGATGTCGTTCTTCCCGCAGGTGTCCTAGGAGCATTTCTATGAACGGCATTTTTGACCAGCTCAGTATTGGCTTTGGCGTTGCCTTCACACCGCTCAACCTAATGGTTGCAGCGATCGGTTCATTTTTTGGAACGATCGTTGGCGTACTTCCAGGATTAGGGCCCATCAACGGTGTGGCAATGCTCATCCCGATCGCATTTGCGATGAATTTACCTCCCGAAACTTCACTCATTTTGTTGGCTGCAGTTTATGTGGGTGCCGAATACGGAGGCCGAATCACTTCGATTTTACTCAACGTACCTGGTGAAGCAGCTGCGGTGATGACCACCTTGGACGGCTACCCACTTGCGCGCCAGGGACTTGCTAACGTTGCGCTGTCAATCTCGGCTTGGTCCTCTTTTATGGGCTCATTGGTTGGCGTGATTGGTATCGTTTTCTTTGCGCCCGTCCTGGCCACATGGGCACTTGCCTTTGGTCCTGCCGAGTATTTTGTGTTGATGGTCTTTGCGTTTTGCGCTCTCACAAGCTTACTGGGTGACCAACCCGTCAAAGGTGTGCTCGCCGCAATGATTGGGTTGGCGATATCCACGGTCGGGGTTGATGCCAACTCG
>Ga0247843_1005115_pt1 | contig 18647 bp, 19 predicted proteins | sample LaCruzMarch2017__FD_192420 | JGI IMG/M metagenome (GOLD analysis project Ga0247843, IMG submission 192420) | Freshwater microbial communities from meromictic Lake La Cruz, Castile-La Mancha, Spain - LaCruzMarch2017_8m | ecosystem: Environmental > Aquatic > Freshwater > Lake | place: Spain...
CCTGATGCAGAAGTAACAGTGGAACTAAACGTAAACTGGTCGTTACCTGCGCCACCAGTGAACAATGAGGACGCGAATGCGGGAGCAGTTACAGATGCAAAACCAGAACCAGTAAATTTGAAGGTATCAGATCCAGTTCCACCAATCACGCTCGCTCGTGACGTATTAGTGCCGATAAACACGTTGGATCCATCGGTACCACCAAAGATCGATGACCCTTCGATTGTGGCAAAGGCCAAGGAATCACTTCCTGTGCCGCCACGGATTGTAGAGGTGCTTACACCACCCGCAAAAACAATGGAATCAATACCAGCGCCACCGACTACAGAGGCTCTGTCTCCTATTGCGAAGAGAATCGTGTCAGCGCCATCGCCACCAATCACTGTTGATCTGGTGACGTTAGCAGCAGCACCACCAGTAAATAGAGTAGCGGTGTCTGTTGAACCAGTAATTGAGGAGCCACTTACAACACCAACAAAGACAAGAGTATCTGCACCAGTGCCGCTCAGAATTGTGGAGGTGTTAACTGCTCCTCCAAAGAAGATCGAATCGATACCTGCACCTGAACTGATCGAGGAATTATCAGATTGATTGATCACAAAGGTGTCTGAACCGGCACCACCCAGCAGGGTGCTAGAGCTCAGTGTTGCACCACCAGATACATAGTTGGTGCCATCACCGGTGTCAAGGAAAGACCTTTCAGCAGTGGTCACCAATAACAGTGTGTCTGCACCGGAAGCGCCGTAGACGCTGGCTGAGCTGATCAGACCCAACGAGAAACTGTCATTACCACCGGCTGTATCGGTGGAAGAGGTATCACCAAACAGAGATCCACCGAAGAGTTGACTTACGGTAACAAGATCATTACCGAGGCCAGCGTAGATGGCAGAGGCCGCGTTAGCGGAAGCGCCTGAGCTGTTCAAGAAAATAGTGTCGTTGCCGGCGCCAGCATCAAGGCTGTTGCTAACCATTGAACCAACTAAGGAGAGGCTGTCGTTACCAGCAAAGGCAGCGAAACTGTTGGAAACCAACTGACCACTGGAGTGGAGACCGATAAGGATCGTGTCGTTGCCAGCACCGCCGTAAACGGTGGAGCTTTCGATGGTTACAACACCAACAGAAATATTATCGCTACCTGCCAAAGTACCACTGGCGTCCGAGCCATAAATAGTGGAACTCAGCATTTGGGTGGTGGCAAGACCACCAATTGCAATGGTGTCGTTACCGAGGTTGCCTTGAATAGTGGAGGTAAGAACGCTACCGGCATTAGTAACAAATATGGAGTCATTTCCCTGGCCGCCATAGACGGAGGAATTAATAACTGATGAATTAAAGAAAATAGTGTCGGCACCACCGTTAGCTTGCAAATAAGCGGCGCTAAGGGAAGAACTCAGTGAAATTGAATCGCTGCCATCAAGCGAGGTGTCGTCTATAGATCCACCAAAAATGCTGCTGCTTGCTTTAACTGCACCAAGAAGAATGATGGTGTCGGCGCCGAGATTTCCTTGAACAGAAGATGAAGAAACACTGCCTACAACTGTTATGAAATCGTCTCCTTGGCCGCCAGAAACGGTGGAACCACCAACAACATTTCCGCCAACGAAGATGGTATCCGCACCTCCATTGCCATTAACTTGGCTGGCAGAGAAGGAACCAGAGATTGAGATCGAATCATCACCGTCGGTGGAAGTGGCAGTGGTGCTGCCGCCCCAAACCGTGCTGGAAATAACAGCGTTGTTGACAGAGATGGTGTCGTTGCCAGCACCTCCGTACAAGGCTGCCAGGGTGGGGGCAGAGGTTAGGAAAAGGGTGTCGTTGCCGCCGCCGCCATCAAGGGTGGAAGTGTTGAAAGAAACAGTGATGCCGAGGGAGTCATTGCCATCTCCACCAAGCACGGAGGAACTCAGGCCGTCTGCAGTGAAATTGATGGAGTCGTTGCCGTTGCCGAGGTTAACAATGTCGTTACCACCGGCACCTATAACAAGATCTTCGCCAGAAAGCGCAACAATGGAATCGGCACCGTTCGTACCCAATAAGGTATTAGCGGTATCGGTCCCGAGAATCGTGTTGTAACTAGTAGTCATTAGTTGTAGTGGATGGTTGGTGGGTGGGGGGGTTGGATGGTCTCCTCACAACCGCACCCACCAAGGGGGCGGCGTGTGCATAGGTCAAACAGACCATATGCCGAGGTATATATAACTGAAAAGGCACGGCCCTGCAACATATCTGGTCGGTTTAGTTAGCGTCTACCAACAAAAGCTCCCGCCAGGAGGCCAAGCCGATGTTTGCGTCATAGGCCTCAGCTGCTCCCTGTGCAGCCGCACCGAGGAGTTGACGCCGTTGGGGATCATCTAGGAGGCGGCCAATAGCAGCGGCTTGGGCGGCGGGGTCAAAAAAGTCGACTAGAAGGGCGGTTTTGCCATCCACAAGCACCTCTTGCACCGGCGGTGTGCGGCTAGAAACTATGCAGCAGCTGGAGGCCATGGCCTCTAGCAAGCTCCAGCTGAGCACGAAAGGCACTGTGAGATATAGGTGCACCTGGCTACAGGCCAGCACCTGGTGATATTCGGATTCCTGCAGAATCCCCAACCAATGGCTGCGGGCAGGGTCTAGGGGCAGCTCCTCGCGAGCCCAGGCCCCCCAAGTGCGTCCATCACTGCGGGGGGCGCCGTAGGCCACCCCATCACTGCCCACGATCAACACATGCAGGCGGGGCCGTTGCCGCTGCAGCAGGACGATCGCCTCCATCGCCTGGGGAAAACCGCGATATTCCTCAAAGCCACGGCTCACATAGGTGAGAACTTCAATATCAGGGTCCGGGGGCAGGCAGCTGGGCCGGGGCAAGGCCATTTGCTTGAGCTGGCCGAGGGCCGCTGTATCGATGCCCTCATGGACCACCCGTAGCCGGGAACTCAAATGCTCTGGAAACTGTTGGCGCTGCCACTGGGTGGGCACCACGCCTAAATGGCAATGGCTGAGCTCCAGCAGGATCTGGGCATTCCAGGTGCGCAGGCGCATCGCCCGGTCTGGCTCCACGGGGCCGCGGCGCAAAAAATCAACATCAGCATTAGTGGCGTTGTAGTACCACTCAAATAAGCCAATGCGCTTAGCTTTAGGGAAGGCATCGCTTAGATAAAAACCATTGCCGAAGCCCACATGGTTAATGATCCAATCGGGCTGCCATCCCTGCTCCTGGAGGCCTTGGCAGGCCCGATAGGCAGCCTGACCCTCCAGCACACAGTTTTCCATGCGCCTTAGATAAGGATGTAGCGCTTCTGTACCCCCAGCCCGGTGGGGCTGATAAGAAATCAACCTCAACCCATCGGGCGGTGGGGCGTGCCACTCCTGGTGGCGAGCAAGAAATACCACCTCATGGCCTTCTGAGGCCAGGGAAGGGGCTAAGCGTCTGAACTGGGCGGGGTAATTGGTATGGGAGAAGAGGATCCTCAAGCCTGCATCTCCTCAGGGCTGGGCGGCCAGGGGTTCGGCAAAAATCTGTTGGTAGGGGCCAAACAACCAAGCGGGAAGTTTTTGCTGGGCTGCTTCCACCTGCATCGTGCCCGGGGGGAAATAGAGCATTGCTACAAGAAACGCATTCAAGGCCCCAGGGGTGCCAAAGCCACCCCCCTGGGACGGTTGCAAACGCCTGGTGACAGCTTGCTTTTTCATGTCATCGGCGGGGGCAAGTGGTTCCTTCTGCACGCCGGAACGCACCATCGCCCAATAGCGGTCGCCCAGGTCGGTATTCCATAGGCGTTCAAGCTCATATTCAGGGCAACGCTCGATTGCATCTGCCAAGGCAAAACGCAACTGCAATAATTCCTGAAGGATTTCCTGGTCTTCAGGGTCGATGTAATAGAGGTTTGATAGGCCCAGCATCCGGTTGAGCTGAATCCGGTTACCTACAAGTTCCTGCAGGCTATTGGGGAAAACACCAAAATCCGGCTGAGGAAGGCTGGGGGGCGCGTACTGCTGGGCGAGAGTGCTGGGCTGATAGGCACTGGGTTGGGGGGCCTCATACAGATCTAAGTAGGCCGGCACCAACCAAGCGGGCAATTGAGAGTGGGGATTGGCCACCTTCATCAAGCCCGGGGGCGAGTAGAGCCAGTTGGCCAGCATTAGCTGAGGAGCTAAAGGGGTTTGCAGGCCTTGGCTTAGTTGGTTATTTAAGGCATTACGCAAGGCCACTTGCTCTATGCCAAAAGAGCTCTCAGGTTTTAACTGTTTCACTAAATCTTTAGTAGCACCCCCAAGGGGGGAATTCCAGAGGCTCTCCAAAAGATCAGTAGGAGCAGCAAGCCAGAACCGGGCGAGGGCATCACGCTGGTTTAAGGAAACACAACTGGACGTGAGCCAAGGCTGCAGGGGCAAGTCCACTGTTGGTTCCGAAGATGCTTATTTAAAGATTAGCGGGTCAGGGTCCCCTAGTCAGTGATTGCGAAATTCCTGCTTAGCCAGCCAAAAGGTGAGCAGGGCCAACAGGGCAGCCATCAACAGCGGAGACACCAGCACCGCCGCAATCCAAACCAATCCCCCCTTAACTAGCCAGAACACACAGGCGAGATAGGGCAAACCGCACAGAAACGGAAAAAGCCAGCCGCGCCAGCCACTGCAAATCAACAGATGGCGGAGGCGTTGCCAGATTTGGAGGCGGGGCATTGGTGTTTAAGGGCCAGATCCTGGTGCAAAAGCGACAGCGTATCTGCGGACACACTCTGCTCCAGCAACTGCCAAATCGGCTGGCGGGCTTGCTTCAGTGCCGCTGGTAATTCTTCAAATGCTGGGGGTTCAGTTTGAGCTGAGGAAGACCAGCCCTTAGGGCTGGCAAAGCCAGCAAAACAGTTAACCGGATCCAGGGCCACAGCCAAGGCAGAAGCTTGGCGGGCCTCCAGGGGTGCCGCAGCCCGGCGATCGTTTAGCTCAGTGAAAAGTTCGCAGTAGCGCGCCATCACCACGGGCGCATCAAAACAGCTCTGGGCCCGGATCTGGGCTGCCCGACCCATCGCCCGGGCCAGCATCGGATCCCTCAGGAGTGTGAGTATGTGGTCTTCAGCAGAGCCCAGATCAAGCTGCACCAACTGCCCCAGGGCACCGGAAATGGCTTGGAAGGGTTGCAAGCCGGTGCGTTGTTGCCAACCCAGGGCCCCTGAGGCAGCAGCAGCAGCAGCAGCCCACCGGCTGGGCACTAAGAAGCCATCCACCCCAGGGCGCACCAGGTCTCGATAGCCATCCCAATCACTGGCCACCACCGGCAGAGCCGCAGCCATGGCCTCAGCCACGGATAAACCAAAGGTTTCCTGGGGGTTATCCACCAGGGAAAGGGCCAGATCCGCAGCCGCCAGGGCCTGGAATTTCACCGCTTCCGCTACGGGTTTCTCGCCCCCAAGGCGTAGAAAGCGAAGGCTGGGGCAAAGGGAACGCAATTTTTCCAGTTGCTCCGCCTGGGGGCGGCTGTCGTCTGCCCCACATTCGATCAGCGTTAGAGGCCGTTGCAACTGGGCGGCCACCCGTTCAAGCAGTAAGTAGCTAGGCCAGGGATCGGCCTTTGTAAGGAAAGAAAGGCGGCCCAGCCAAAGCACCACTGCCTCTTGCTCCGCCAACCCCAACTTTTGGCGGGATTCCCGCCGCTGGGGTAAGCCAGAAGCCAATTCCTTGGCCTGAATCGGCAGCGGTATCACCGGCAGTTGCAGCCGATGGGCCCGCAACTTCTTCAAGTTGCCCCCGCAGCGCTTCACCAGTTGCTCCTCCCGATCTGCCATCACTGCATCCACCACCGCCCTGCCCGCAGTGCTGGAGCACACCAGGGCGTCCCAGGGCTGCAGCGGTTCACTCACCAATTCCTGCAATTGCTCCAGCACCGCTGGAGTGGAGAGGGTATGGATCTGGCCAATCAAGGAGAAAGCAGCGGCGCCCAGCGGTGCTCGCCACTGGGCCCAACGGCCAATGGAAGGATCGGGAATAAACAAACCACCCCAGCCACAGAAGGCCTTGGGATCAATTAGCGACAGGCCATGCAAATCACCACTGAAGTTTTGTTCCCGCAAAAGGGGCAGCAGGGCATGCAATTGTTGAGGATTAGCCGCCGCCAGGGCCATGGGGCTGCTGCCACAGGCCCGGGCCCAAGCCAGTAGCAGTTGATGGCCCGCCCAACGGCGACCATTCAAGATGGCTTGACCGGGCCAAAGGTCTGCACTGGTAAGCAGGGCGGGGAAATTTGGCATCCGTGAAACAACAGGGCAGGGGCCGATGGGATTGCAACTACTGCTGGTGACCAATCTCTACCCACCCCAGGAGCTGGGGGGCTATGGACGATCCATGGCGGACTTCCGTTGGGCCCTGGAACGCCTTGGCCACAAGGTGACAGTGGTAAGCAGCGATGCAGCCTATCTGGGCCCCATCCAGCAGCCAGAGCTCCGGGTGGCACGGGAACTGCAATTAAAAGGCAGCTTCGAAAATGGGGTAAAAATGATAAACAATCCCTTTATTTGCGCAGAAATTGAACAACGTAACAGGCAACTTATTGAAAAAATCTTAACTCAAAACAACTGGGATGGGGTGCTACTTGGCAATATTGATTTACTAGGGCTGGCAAGTGTGCAGCCATTACTAAACAAGGGGATTCCGGTATTACATCACGTGGGCTTTATTGGTGCCCCCTTTCCCCCAGAGGAAATGCCCATCCAAAGCAACTACAAGCTGGTGGCAGCTAGCCAGGCCGTGCGCCAAAGCCTGCTTGCCCAAGGCCTACCCGTAGCAGAACAGCATGTGGTTTACCCCGGCGCCCGGGTGGATCTTTTCGGTGCTGTCGCCACAGGTGGAATCAAACAATGGGCCCCCTGCGGCACCCCAGCCAAGCCATTAAAAGTGTGTTTTGCAGGCTTGATTATGGCCAGCAAGGGCGCCCACACCGTGGCAGAGGCCCTAGTGCTCTTAAAACAACGGGGAATCAGCGTGCAGGCAACCTTTGCCGGCGATAACTTCCAGGCTGGCTACAGAGAATTTCTTGAGCAACAACTTGCCGCCGTAGAGCTTGATGGAGTGGTGAGATTCGTGGGCAAGCTCACCCGCAAACAACTGGCCAGATTTTTTCTGCTGCACCAGGTTTGCGTTTTCCCCTCCATTCATCCGGAGGCCTTTGGAATTGTGGGAGCAGAAGCCATGGCCAGTGGTCTCGCCCTAATTACATCGGGGGTGGGGGGTGCCGCTGAACTAATCGAAAATGGTGTTAGCGGTTTACGCTTCAATCCCGGCGATGCTGGCAGCCTTGCCCACTGCCTGGAAAAACTACTACACAAACCGAGCCTTCTTGAACAGCTAAGGCAAACAGGTGAACAGAACAGCCGCCAACTTTTCAGCGTAGAAACTTCGGCGAAACAACTAGAAACACTATTTATTTCTAATCAAAATAATCAATCGGGATTTTCCACCAGGGCGGCCAGCTGGGGCAGCACCACCTTTTGATCCCAGGCCAAAGCGGTTTGGCGGGCGCCAGCACCAAGCTGGTTTCTGAAAGATTTATTTGCGAGCAAGCTCAGCACCTGCTGGGCCAAGGCCTCCACATTTCCCATGGGCACTAGCAAACCATTTAGCCCTGGCTGGATTACCTCCTCCACCGGCATCCCTTCACTGCCCACCACACAACAGCCACAGGCCATGGCCTCCAGCAAACTCCAGCCAAGAATGAAGGGGTAACTGAGATAAACATGCACCCAACTGGCCTGGAGCAGCGCAATCAACGCCGGATGGGGGATGCGCCCGAGGAAATGAATTCGCTTCATATCCAGCTGGCCAGCCAATTCCTCCATTAGTAATTCTCGAATAGGGCGGCCGCTGGGGTGCCCGCCCCCATACCCAGCTTCGCTATCACCAACGATTAACACTCGCACCGTGGGATGTTGCCGTTGAATGAGTGGCAAAGCCTGCATGAAGGTGTCAAAACCGCGCAGTCTTTCAAGATTGCGATTCACAAAGGTGATCGTTGGCACTGTCTGATCAATTCGCACCCCCCGCACTTCATAATTAACATCAAGATTTGGGCAGGCGAGCTGCCCATTAATCCCCTCATGGATCACCCGCATCCGCCGGCCTTGGAACTCCGCCGGAAAGCTCTCCGCCTGGTGCCGGGTGGGCAGCACCCAGGCCACCGCCTGGGCTAGGGCCGCCCTGGTTAAACAGTTGCGCCCCAATTGATCCAACTGGCCCTCAAGGCTAACCGGAGGCTTGAGGGGATCACTGCCGTAACCCCCATGTTCCGGCCGCACCCATAGCTCTGGCCAGAGAATCTGGGGCACCTGAGGCCACACCAACTTTAGCGCCAAGGTTTCGCCCCAGCCGCAATGGCCCAAAATCCGATCGGGCCGCCAACCCCGCTGGTCCAAATCCGCACACATGCGCGCCACCGCCGCCGAGCGTTGCAAGCCCTCATCCCACAGCTGGCTACCAAGGGCGAGGCCTGGGGCCTTGGGGGGTTCGGGATAACGCAGCAGTTCACAGGCCAGGCCCACGGGCCGCTGGTGGGAACAGATTCCTACCAGCTCGTGGCCCCGTTGTTGCAGGTAGGGGGCAAGCTGGCGGAATTGACCCGGGAAGTTCTGATGGATCAGCAGCAGTCGCACCTTGTTGATCTATGAAGCAGCCCCATTCTTGCTGGCCACTGTTCACCTCTGATCTGGCCCTGGCCCGCAGCTGGTTAGAACCGCAGCTGCAAAAGGCCCCGGTGGCTACACGCACGGCTCACCAGGCACTCAGCTTGGGGCTGGTGGCAGCCATCGAAACAATGCTCGAGCGCCAGGATCATCTTGAAGCCCAGGCCATCGCTCAGTTGAGTTTTCGTCTGGCGCGTTTACAAAGCCTCCCAAATCCATATAACAGCCTGATCCCGGCTTCACTCAAAACCAGCACCGAAAGAGCTATTGCCGAAAGCTTATGGAAAGCCAGTCCTTTAAAGGTGAGCTTAAATGGAGGAATTGGCGATCACCTGGAAGCCCTTTCAGTTTTGATTCCTTGGGCCCAGGGCCATGAGATCAGCCTCGCCCTGCACACTAGCCAAAGCCGCGGGAAGCAGCTGAGCTGTGTGTTACGAAGCCATCCCCAGCTGCGGCTTGGCGCCCCGTGGGGCCTACCGGTGATGGCGCTGCGGGGCTGGATCAAAGACCATGCGGAAATCAATTACAGCCCGTGGCTAAAACTAATAACAACGTCAATTAAACTCAGCAAGTGGCTTTGCTGTTGGCGGGCCGCCGGTGCAGGAGATCGCTTTTCAGCCCACTGCCGCTCGGTACCTTTTTACTTAGTAATTAATTTTTATCGACAGCTACTAAATAACAGCCCCCTGGCAATTATCGACCTGAGCGATTGGCAACCCTGGGAGAAGGCACAGCTCAGGTCCATCGGCGTGCAAACCCACGATCCAAGCAGAGGAGATCTAGCTGATCTTGCAAAACTAGTGCGAAATTCCCATGTAATCAGCATTGATACTGCCCTAGCCCACCTCTGCGCCGCTTTGGGTCATCCCGCCACGGTGTTGCTGCCAGTTTTTGCCGATGAACGCTGGGTCGAATTGCACAAACCAAACAACAGTTACGGTCGCTGGCTAAGGCTCGAGCGCAACATCCACTTCGGTGATTGGCGGCTCAGCCTCGATCGGCTGCTCTGCATCCTTTTGAACAGCTAGGGCCACCGAACGGCCAATCAAGCAATGAAAATTCTGACCCCAATGCTGCAATTCAAGCCAGGCCGCCTGGGCCATAACCGGCTTATAGAGCTGGAATGTTTTGGCAATGCCTAGGGTGGCCGCGCTCTCCAACGGTGAAACCCAGGAGCAATCACCGTCCTGCCACCAGGGCTGTTGGGTCCAGTGGTGCAACTGGGCAGGGCTGAGGAAAAAACAACCGGCGTGGGGATTCTGGGGAGATTCAAACAACAGCTTTCCCCCTGGCCATTCAGCCGCCAAGCTCGGAGCTTTTTCCGGCAAAATCTCTCCCAGCTGTTTTTGCTGCAAAGGGCCATCTATGTAAAACTTTTCCACCCAATGGGGTTCTGGAGGTAGTTCCATCCGGTGGGGCAACAACAGGCACTGATCGCTAAGCTGCTCTCGAAACCAATTGATTTTATGGAAGAACAACGGATCATGAATTAGTAAATCATCTTCCATGTAGCCGTATAGATCGTATTGATCTTCTAGGCGGGTGGCCAAAAAACGCTGGGCCTCAAAACCCAAGTGCTTTGCGGTGGGAGGCTGGCTAACCACCATCTGAAACAAACCTTTGTAGGGCGCAGCCACCTGATCAAGAATGTGATGTTTGCCATCGGTAACAACCTTGATATCAATCTGATGCTGCAAGGCCTGGTTAGCCGGTTGGGCCTCCATGGCCTCCATGTGCAACTGACACTGGCGGCTGCCCTGTCTCTGTAAACAGAGCAACAACTGCTGAAACGCTTGAATCCGCGGCTGGGGATCTGGGCGGAGCGACTGATGCTTACCGCTGCCCTCTGGGTTCCAGTGGTGCACTATCACCAACAGGATTCTCATTTGTTTTAATCTCTTGCCTCAGGATCCCATGCCAATCAAGGGACCTCTTCCCCCAGCAATGGATCCAGAACAGAGCTGGAACCCCCGCGACTGGGTGAACCGGGGCGGTGAATTGCTCGCCAGCGATCCCTACCTAGCCAAGCAATTTCTCGTCCAGGCCCTCCGCGGTATCCCCGAAGAGCCTGTGGCCTATTACAACCTTGGCATCGGCCTGCACCAGCAACGGCGCCTAAATGCCGCCATCCGCGCCTACCGGATTGCCCTGGCCTTGCCGGGCTGTCCGATTAAGGAAGCCACCAACAATCTTTCCCAGGATCTGCTACTTAGCGGCCACTGGCTCGAAGGCTGGGGGCACTACGAACAGCGCTTCCAGCGGCGCCCAGCAATGCACGATTTCTTTAAAGAACATCTGGGGCCGCGCTGGCCAGGGCCCAGCGCAGAATCCGCTGGCCAACATTTGGTGCTGGTGGCTGAGCAAGGCCTAGGGGACACCCTGCAGTTTTGCCGCTTGGCCCTAGTGCTCCAGGAACTCGGCCATCCGATCACCCTCTTCTGCCAAACGGCCCTGGTGCCTCTGCTGCAGGAAAGCAGTGCCCTGGGCCAGGTGGTGGATCGCCTTGATCCCCCAGACCTAGTTCCCGGTAGCCGCTGGGTGCCGCTTATGAGCCTCACCCCGCTGTTGCTGCCCGATCCCAAGCGCATTCCCTACGCCAGCGGTTACCTACGCCCGGATCCCCAACGGGTGGCCGCCTGGGGGAAACGGCTGCAGCGGCGCCCGAATCGGCGGTTGATTGCCCTCCACTGGCAGGGGAACCCAGGCCATGAGGGATCGCTCTATTCCCGCGGCCGTTCGATGGCCTTCAGCGATTGGCTGGGCCTGCGAAACCTGGAGGGGGTGGAATTTCTCTCCATCCAAAAAGGCGCCGGCAGCGAACAGCTACGCCTTGATGCCGGACTGCCTTTTGTGGCTGGTCAAGCGGCTTTTTCCACTTCCATGGATTTCCGTGATACCACTGCGGCCTTGGCTCACTGCGACCTGTTGCTCACTGCCGACAGTGGAGTGGTGCACCTGGCTGGGGCCCTGGGCCTACCTGCCTGGGTGGCGCTGCGCTGGATCCCTGAATGGCGCTGGGGCCTGGAGGGCTTCAGCACCCCTTGGTACGAGAGCCTGCGCCTGTTTCGGCAACCGCACAACAACGACTGGGCCAGCGTGGTGAGGGCGATGGCTAGCGCACTGCGCCAAGGGGCGCTCAAAAGCTGAGGTGACGCCAGGAGGCTGGATTGGGACGCATGCCAGCCGCCGCTGCAGCGCCGGTGTCCCAATTCAGCAAACCCGGATAGATCCAGAGCTCACCCCCCGCAGCCCTCAGGCCCCAATGGAAGGCCACATGCTCTGCCACCTGCATACGGATCAGGTGGGGCTGGCCTTGGCGCTCCAGCAGAAGGGTTTGTTCGCCTCGATAGGCCAAACCATTAGTGGCTAGCCAGGTAGCTTTATAAAAACCCAGCCCCCCGAAGGCGGAATCCACCTGAAATGGCTCAGCGGCAGGGTCAAAGGCCAACTGCCGGGGTTGATAAATCTGCTCAAATAACTCGTGGTCAGTGAGAGTGGGTTCAGCCCAGTGGGTTCTCAACACCTGTTCCCAGATATCACTGGCGCACAGCTGCGGGTGACGCAGGGCCCAGAGGTCGTAATAGGGGCCCTGTTGATTGGCGAACACCCCTGCTGCCTTGGTTTGGCCCGAGAACCAAACCAACACTTTCTCGATCTGCTTCAGATCCCAGGGAGCGGCATTCACCTCATCTAGATCCAACACCAAAACGAGGTCTGGAGCTTCAAGGGCCCCCTGCTGTTTCAACCATGCCAAGGCGCCATTGCGCAGGTGGGCCAGCCGCTGGGTTTTCACCGGAATCAGTTCATTCAAGCCGGCAAGGCCAATGGCTTGCACCCCTTTACACGCCTGGCCATAGGCGGCAATTACCCGGCGGGTGGCGTCAGTGCTGTCGTTTTCCAGTAACAACACCCGCGAACTTGAGAAACGCTGACGTAAGGCCTCCAAATTGGCCAGCACCGCTGGCAAAGGAGCCGCGCAATTCTGGGCACAGCCCACAACCCAAAGCTTGCCAAGCATCAATTCCAAGCTCCCAGCAATGCCAGCAGTTCAGCAGCGTATGCAGTCCAACTACGCAGTGGGCGGTGCGCCAATTCTTGCTGGAGCCGAGCTCTCAAGCCATGGTCTTCAGCCATCGTTTTGAGAGCCAGCGCCAGGGCTCGCCAGGAGCGCGTATCCACCACCAGGCAGCCTCCCCCCTCCGCCCTTTCCGCCAGGGCCGCTTCTCCACTGCAAATGCAAGGGCGCCCCAGCCACAGGCTTTCAGTCACGGGCAGGCCGTAACCCTCCAGCAGCGAGGGATACACCGTGAATGCCGCCTGCTGATAAGCCGCCAACAAGCGATCGTCATCGGCCTCAGCCTCCCAGCGCAGGGCCAAGCCCAGGGCCAAGGCCCTTTCCACCAGAGCCACCACAGTTCCATCATTGGCCCAGCCCAGCAGGGTTAACCGAATCAGCTGGGAACCAGTTGGCTGCTGAGCCTCTAGCCAGGCCAGTGCCTTAAGCAGATTGCGGTGGTTCTTGCGGGGTTCTAGTGAGCCCACGCAAAGCACCTCTAGAGCACCGGCAGCCGGGGGAGCTGGCTGCCGGTGGCGAGGGGTGCCAGACAATTCCTCTGCCAGGGGCAACAGCACCAGGGGGCGCTGGGGCCTTAGCTGCCGCTGCCGCCAAAACAGCTCCAGCTCCGCGGCGGCCGAGCGCGAATTGGCAAACACCAAATCTTGGGCGGCCAAGCCTGCCATATAGCTGCCGTGATAGGTGGCCGCCGCACCCCCCCAGCCCAAGGGAATTGCATCGTGGAACACCACCAAAACTCTCCAACCCAAGCGCTGCGCTTCAGCTCGCAAGGTCTCCCAGCTGGGGTGGTGGGGTCCAGAGATCAACTCCACCACGATTAACCAACTACCGGGTGGCGGCAATTGCAGCTGCCAGGCCGATGGCGCAGGCCCATGCCAGCAGCCCAGGTGTGCTCTTGCCTCAACCCCAGCCAATGCAAAGGCAGACGATTTGCACTTCCAAAGCAAGGGAACTATGGGCTCCCCAAGCTCAATCAGCCCCCGGGCAATTGCCCTCACACAACGCTGGATTCCTGTGTTTCGCTGAAAACGACTGGTGTGATTTACATAGAAACCGATCATCCCCCCATCGGCCGCAAACAAGCCATGGTTTGAGTGGGATGGCCGTAATCGGGGGCAATATCTAAGCTGAAATCTGCCTCACGAGCCAAAGCGCTAATCAGGCTAATTGGATAATGGTAAGGATCTTGATTGGGAAAAGTATGGAAGTTATTACCCCATTTATTGCGGGGATGGGGTTGTAACCATGCTCTCCCGCTATCGACGCCAAAAAATGTAGAATAATACACTCCGTTATTACGCATTAACGGCCTAACCCTTTGCAAGCAAATCAATATTGAATTGAGGCTCAGGTGGCTAAATAAAGAATTAGAAAAAGCCACATCTATCGGTTGATCCACCGCCGCGAAATCAAACTTATCATTGGCAAACAGGCTGTATCGCCCCCCCTCAACCCCAGCATCTCGCAATATTTCCCTGCCAAACTCCAAGGTTTCAGCATTTATATCCTGGCCAAAATACCAACCCTGAGTGAGCTCAGGGATAAGCTTTACGCCTAAGCGCATGGGCCCGCAACCAACATCGAGCACATGCCAATCAGGCCGTAAACCGCGCTGCTGCAAAAAGTTGAATTGCATAAGCTGATGCTCACGCCAGATCTGATCTTCGCTATAAGTTTTGGCCCCCCGCAACGTTGAGAGAAACACATCAGAGCGGTAATTATTTTCCATTAGGCTTTGCTTTATTTAAGTTTTCAGCCAATCTAGAATTCCGATTTTAATCATCCACACCAGGCCCATCTGCAGCGCATCCTGCCGTTCAACGGCAAAGCTTGCTAAAAGTTTTTTCACACTTATACCTGGATCAGCAGAAACAATGGCGAGGGCCTGCTGAAGCTCCCCCGGGTTGGCCCGATACGAGCCATAGGCCAAATCCAGGGCCGTTTGGGAGGAAAATCCAGCTGGGTTTGGCCCCAACAGTAAGCAGGTATCAGGGGCCAGTTGATGGGAAGCAAAATGGCCAAAGTCAGCCAGGGGGTTGCCCCTCAAGGGATGATTAGCCCTGGCGCCAGTCCCTGGTGCGGGTTGGCAACTACGGAGGCTCTCGAGCTCAGCAAATAAAGCTAAGTACTGGGCAACCACCACGGGCCAATCAAACCGTTGGGCGGCCGTGCGTTGCCCCGCTTCTCCCATGCGGCGGCGCAACTCAGGTGATTCAACAAGCTTCACTAATGCCGCCGCAGCCTGTTCAATGGCCACGGCCGTGTGCTGGGCCGCTGCCCCCACATAGTTTTGGTAACTCTGCAAACCCAACTGATGGGAGGCGGCAAGCTCATCAGCGATGGCACCGGCAGGAGCCACCAGGGTTGGGATCAGAAAACCCTCCTTTTGATCTTTCACTGTGAAGCGATAGCCATTCCAATCACTCACCACCACTGGTAAACCAGCGGCCATCGCCTCCACTGGAGCTAGGCCAAAGGTTTCCTGGGCATTGTCTACCAAAGACAAAAACACATCCGCTGCCGCCCAGCAGCGGGCCAAGATCTCTGAATTTCGGCCATCAAGCACAGCAATCACCGCATGGGGCGCATGTACACGAGCCGCCTCGTGGAATAACTCCAGGTCTGCTTGGCCATTGGCAAACCAGCCCACCAGCGCAAAGTACAGGCGCTTGCCAGTGCGCCTGGCCGCCTGCTGCACAGCGGCAAACATTGGCTGGGGAAATGCCTTCTCGAAATAAGACAATCGCCCCACCCAGAGAACCATCAGATCCTCATCAACAAGGCCCAGTTCCTGTCGCAACGATTCCCGCGCCCCAGGCGCCTGGGCTTGAGCCCTGATTTGGGGCACATTTACCGCCAAGGGAATAATCGGCAGCTGTGGCAACAAAAACCGCTGGGCCCCCAGCTCCTGAGCCATGTGCTCCTGCCAAGCGGCCAGCATGGCTTCCACCCCATGGCGCACCGCCGGGGAGGTGCAGATCAAGGCATCCCAGGGCCGCACTGGCGTTTCAAGCACTGCACCAATCTGTTCTCGGATGGCCGGCGGCGCCAAGGTATGGATCAAGCCCACCAAGCTAAAAGCATTGTCGGCGCTGTAACGACGGCGCATCCAGGCCAATTCGCCCAGATAAGGCTGGCCCCGCAGTAATAAACCCGCATCCACCGCCCCCTGCAGATCCAGCAAGGAGCGGCGGGCAATGGCAGGAACCGCTAACCCAGCCCTGAGCTGCTGCTTAAGCAGCAAGCCCTCCGCCAGCTGGCCGGCATCCAAAGGCTGGGCTGTTTGGATATCAATTCGTTCAAAGCCGCCATAACGGGCTAAGGCCCGATAGAGGCCAAGATTGGCCACATCCTTGCCAAAGGGCTGGTCTGGAAGCGCCATGCTTCCCACCGGCGAATAAATTGCCAGCTGTTTTGCCATCAATTACGCCCCTCACGCCCATAATGGCACCGGCAGGCCCAGATGAGATTTATAGCGGTTTGTTGCTGACAAAGCTCAAAAAATCATTATAAATGAATTGAAACACTAATCTTTTAGGCAAGTAAGATGCGCCCTGTGCAATCAAATCTTCGCCCTTTGTCTTGGCTCTTGGCTGGCTTGGCGACCTTAACCTTGGTGCCCCTTACTGGCTGCCAGCCGCCCAGCCAAATGGGTAACGGCGCTGAAGTAAAGCCAGGGGTGAAGCTCTCTAGCCAACCCAGCAATTCCGCTGAACTCACAAAACTACGAGATTCCGAACTAATACCGCTAGTGGAAAAAGGCAAAATCACCGCTGCAGAAGCAAGGGCATTCATGCGGGCTCAGAAAAAACGCTTAAACATGGCAAACCCAGATAAAACAAAGGCCCTAGATCAGATCCTCAAGCAAAAAGGTTTAAATTAATTTAATAAATAGCGAAGAAGTTTTCCATCACCGCAATTTCCTAACAGTTACTTGCCCAGTGATGCTCGTTTAAATCCTCTCTGGGGGATGCTCAGTTATTGAAAGGGATTGATCAAGCTGATGGTGGTGTCACTGAAAGGTGTCGCGCAGATCCACCGACCGTCCTTGCATTTTGCGCTGAGCCGCCAATAGGGCGGCCTGCTGAGCAGCGCGCGCATCGCTAATTTGCGGATCACCAACAGACCAGATCTCTGCGAGTTGCAGCTGCAAACCAGGAAACTCAGGGCCGGCATCCAACACCTCAATTCCATTGAAACTCTTGGGATCGGCGCGCAAGGTTGTGGTTGTTCCGGATCAAGGGCTCTTGATTACTGGCTGCAGGTTCAGCTGCCCAGCCGCCATTGCCAGTTGCCTGTCAAAACTGATAAGTGCTCCACAGCCCTCGCTCCGAGCAAGGTGTAAAGCAACGGTAAAGTCCATGCCCTGCCGGTGCCACTCAAGGGCCAACAGACCCTCAAACGCGTTGATCACCGCATCCCGAAGCAATTTGTAGTCACCACGCAGCACTGGCATCGATCAGCGCTGCTGCCTGCTGGGCCTGGGGCGGCCCCTGGTACCCAGTGCAGCCAATTAAGGCGCTGGCGGAACTAAGCGCAGACCATCAGCCTCAAGGCTCAACGCCAGCCGATCACCGACCTGGAGCCCTAATAACTGGCGCAGCCTTGCTGGGATCACCAGTTGCCCCTTCGATGACAGGGTAAGCAGCGCATCCATAGCGTCTGGATGAAATGTCTTACCAACGTAAGTCGTGTCAGAGAGGTATCGCTAAACAGTGGATCACCAACAGAGGATAAGGCCCAGCTTTCGGCACTATTAGCGTTGTTGGAGTTTTCCGGTGTGATGGCGTTATGCCTACACTTTTAGTTGATCACGTAGTGAGACAACTAAACAATGTCCTTGAAAAGGGGAGGCTCATTAACCACTGCCTGCATTGAGGCCAATATGCCGCTGCTGTTCAGCGATCGTGATTACTTGCACTACGTGAATCACTTGGGGCTGGAGGGGGCTTAACTAGCCCACACTGGTTTAGGGATCAAGGCAGCACCTTTTTTGCTAGCTCCAGCAAACGACGGTCTGCGCTTAACAACAACGCCACTTCGCGACGAGCTAGCACCAGATAAAGGCAGTCGTAAACGGGATGATCGAGGTGAGTGGCTAATGCCAATGCTTCTGCCAAAAGGGTTCGGTCTGGTTCGATGTGATCAACTAAATCCGCTGCTCTGCTGAGGCGCTGTTGCAGGCCAGTGGCTTCCAGTTGGCCTGCACGCTGCAGTCGCCAGAGCGCATTAGCCACCTCGGTAAGCATTAGCTCTGGCGCCAACACAAGATCAGCTGCCAACACCGCCTCATGCATCACTAAGGCTTCCGGAGACCCCTCAATAATTCGCACCACAGCAGATGCATCCAACACCAGTTTTGAAGATCCAGCCGTAGCCATCTCAACGGGAGCGATCGAGGCGAATCAGATCCTCAGGGGATGGATCAAATTTCTCTACCCCCTGCTGGCTGGCTAAAGCCTGCAGATCAGCTATCGCTCGCCGCCGCCGCTCGCGGGGATCACCACCACATGCCATTTGCAGATCGCTGAGGGCCTGCTGGTTCAAGCTGCGATGGTGCTGCCGCGCCCGTAGCTGAAGCATTTGATGTAGCGGACCTGGAAGATCTCGAATTTGCAAACTAGCCATTAACTTATTTTAATGCAATATGCATGCATTCTACAGCACGGCGATGGTTGGCTCCCATTTCTGTGGAGCCCGCTCAGACTCAGACCCAGCTTCACGGCCGAGCGCGGTGCATCACCACTGCGCAGCGCCGATCAAGGATTGGCTAAGGCTTCCGAGCCACCGGGCCGCCGCAGGGTGTCAGCCCGCCCAGATCTCTGCGAGTTGCAGCTGTAAACCAGGAAACTCAGGGCCGGCTTCCAACACCTCAATTCCATTGAAACTCTTGGGATCGCCGCTGATGGGCCAAACCTCTACGGCCT
>Ga0247843_1005119_pt1 | contig 18634 bp, 16 predicted proteins | sample LaCruzMarch2017__FD_192420 | JGI IMG/M metagenome (GOLD analysis project Ga0247843, IMG submission 192420) | Freshwater microbial communities from meromictic Lake La Cruz, Castile-La Mancha, Spain - LaCruzMarch2017_8m | ecosystem: Environmental > Aquatic > Freshwater > Lake | place: Spain...
AAAAAGGGGCTCAGATGCATTCTGGCTAACCTTGGAGCCATTTTTCGCGCGAACGCCAGCCAGCGGTCAGTTTACGGGCTGAGCGGCGAAAAGCCCGAAGATCTGCAACAGTCTGCTTCCGCTTCCGCATTGACTGATCATCGGAACGGGAAGCCGTTCCGCTACGATTTTTGAAGCGCGGATCTTTACTCTTATCCAGCAGCCGAGGAAATCGAGAAATCACTTTACGGCGGCTGGGAGCCACTGCCACGGACCGTTTTTTACGAACGCTCGTCGATCGGCGTGATCTTCAGGTCGTGCTGGCCGGTGTAAAGCGTCAGCGGACGATAGAGACGACTGTCGTCGAGCTGTTCGAGGACCTGGGCGGTCCAGCCGGCGGCGCGGGAGATCGCGAAGATCGGAGTGAACAGATCGGTGGGGATCCCGAGGGAGTGGTAGACCGTCGCGGAGTAGAAGTCGACGTTGGCCTCCAGCCCCTTGCGCGTCCGCATGATTTCAGCGATCCGTTCGGACATTTGGATCCACTTCGGCTCACCGAGTTCTTCGGTAAGTTTGATGGCCATGCGGCGGAGGTGCGGCGCACGCGGGTCCAGCACCTTGTAAACGCGGTGACCGATCCCCATGATCTTTTCCTTCTTGGCGAGCCGTTCTTCGACCCAGGCATCGACCTTATCGGGCGAGCCGATCTCTTCGAGCATGTGGATGACGCCCTCGTTGGCCCCGCCGTGCAGCGGTCCCTTGAGGGTTCCAATGGCGGAGGTGATCGCGGAATAGATGTCGCTGAGCGTCGCGACGGTGACGCGGGCGCTGAAGGTCGAGGCATTCATCCCGTGATCCGCGTGGATGATGTAAGCGATGTCGAGCGTCTTGGTGGCGTGCGCGGTTGGCTCTTCCCCGGTGATGAGGTAGAGGAAGTGACCGGCCTCGGACAGGTCGGTGCGGAACGGGGGCAAGGAAAGGCCTTGGCGGGCCCGATGGTAGTAGCCGATGATCAGCGGAATCTTCGCGATGATCGCCAGAGAGCGTTCTTCGTTGAGGGCACGGTCGCCGTCATGCCCGCGAGTGTCGTAGAGGCCGAGCATGGAGACGCCGGTACGGACGACATCCATCGGATCTGCATCCTTTGGCGCGGCAGTGATGAAATCAATGACTCCCTGTGGCAGGGAGCGTTGCGCACGGAGACTGCTGGTGGCGGCGGCCAGCTCGGCCCGGGTGGGGAGCTTTTGACGATGGAGCAGGTATATGATCTCCTCGAACGTGGTGTTCTCTACCAATTCGTCGATGTTGTAGCCGACGTAGTAGAGCTTGCCGGCGTCGCCCTGGACGTCGCTGAGCTTTGACTCGTTGGCGTAAACCCCTTCCAAACCTCGGTGGACCACCGGCGTCTTCGGAGCGGCGGGCTCCGGGGGGGACGCCACCACCGGGACCGGGGCAGGAGCAGTCACCGGGACCGGGGCAGGAGCAGTCACCGGGACCGGGGCAGGAGCAGTCACCGGGACCGGGGCAGGAGCAGTCACCGGGACCGGGGCAGGAGCAGTCACCGGGACCGGGGCAGGAGCGGTCACCGGGACCGGCGCCGCAGCATGGGAGTGATCGTGTGGGTGGTCATGGCCGCAACAGGACTTCTGTTCGCCTCCGCCGAAGAGTTTTTTCAAGAAGCTCATTTGTTCATCGCTTTGACGAGAGTTGCCCCAATTTCCGCCGGAGTCTCAGCAACCATGATGCCAGCTTCGCGCATCGCGGCCTTCTTCGCTTCCGCAGTGCCTTGTCCGCCAGAAATAATGGCACCGGCATGACCCATCCGCCGTCCCGGAGGCGCGGTGGCCCCGGCGATGAATCCGGCGATCGGCTTGCGGCAATGTTCCTTGGCCCAAGCGGCCGCCTCTTCTTCGCGGGTCCCACCGATTTCGCCGATCATGATGATCGCTTCGGTTTCGGGGTCGTCGTTGAAAAGCTTGAGGACGTCGAGGTGTGAGGTCCCGTTGATCGGATCGCCACCGATGCCGACACAGGTGCTCTGGCCCATCCCGAGGTTGGTGACTTGCCAAACCGCTTCGTAGGTCAACGTGCCCGAGCGGGAAACGATCCCAATTCCGCCGCGGCGGTGGATGTAACCGGGCGCGATCCCGATCCGGCAACCGCCGTGGGATTGCTCGCCCCGTCCCGGAGTGACCAGACCGGGACAGTTCGGGCCGATGAGGCGGCAGTGCGGGTAATCCTTGAGGACCGCCTTGACCCGCATCATATCGACCACCGGAATGCCCTCGGTGATGCAGACGATGAGGTCGACTCCGGCATCGGCGGCTTCCAGAATCGCGTCTCCGGCGAACGGAGGCGGCACGAAGATCGTGGAAACCGTCGCTCCCGTTTCACGAACCGCTTCGCTGACGGTGTCGAAGATCGGAACGCGGTTTTCGAACAATTGCCCACCCTTGCCTGGAGTGACCCCGGCGACCACCTGGGTGCCGTAATCGAGGCTAAGCTTGGCGTGGCGGCCTCCGTAGCTGCCGGTGATGCCCTGGATGAGGATCTTGCTGTTTTCGTCGACGAGGATGGCCATGAAAGGAGTCGGTTGGCAGTTGGCGGGGGTTAAGCGGCGATGGCCTTGACGATCTTCGCGGCGGCGTCGGCGAGGTTGTCGGCGGAGACTAGGTTCAGTCCGGAAGCGGCGAGCGTTTGTTTGCCCATGGCCACGTTGTTGCCTTCCAGGCGGACAACGAGAGGGAGTGACAGGCCGACTTCCTTGACGGCGGCGATTACGCCTTCTGCGATGATGTTGCAGTCCATGATTCCACCGAAGATGTTGATGAGAATGCCCTTTACGTTAGGATCCCCCAGGATGATTTTGAAGGCCGCAGTGACCTGCTCCTTGCTGGCACCACCGCCGACGTCCAAGAAGTTGGCCGGTTCACCGCCGGAGAACTTGATGATGTCCATCGTGGCCATGGCCAGACCGGCACCGTTGACCAGACAGGCGATGTTCCCGTCCAAGCCGATGTAATTGAGAGCGTATTCCGAGGCGGCGACTTCGCGCGGGTCCTCTTCGGTGATGTCGCGCATCGCGGCCACCTGCTTCTGCCGGTAGAGGGCGTTGTCATCGAAGTTGAACTTGGCGTCGAGCGCAAGGACCTCTCCGGACTTGGTCACGACCAGCGGATTGACTTCGACCAGCGAGCAATCCTTGGCCAAGAATAGATTGTAGAGATTGGTGAAGAGCTTGCCCGCAGCGGCGGCTTGGGCTCCGCTCAAACCGAGGAATGCTGCGAGTTTGCGGCCCTGGTACGGCTGAAACCCGTTGAGCGGGTGAACGCCCTCACGGAGGATTTTTTCCGGGGTGTCGTGCGCGACTTCCTCGATATCCATCCCACCGGCCGTGCTGGCCATGATCACCGGGCGCTCCGTGGCGCGGTCCATGACGATGGCGAAGTAAAGTTCGCGGGCGATCTCGACGGATTCCGCGACCATCACCTTGCTGACCAGCTTTCCTTCGGGGCCGGTCTGGTGGGTGATGAGGGTTTGGCCGAGCATCTGAGTCGCCTTGGCTTCGACATCCGCTGGGGAACTGCAGAGGTGGACGCCGCCTTGGAAACCGCTCTTGAAGGTTCCTTTGCCCCGTCCGCCCGCGTGGATCTGCGCTTTGATGACGAGATTAGAGCCGATTTCCTCAGCCGCTTGCCGGGCTTGTTCGGGGGTTTCCGCAACCTTGCCCCGAGGGCTGGCCACACCGTATTCGTCAAAGAGCTGCTTGGCTTGGTATTCGTGGATATTCATCGATCAGGGGGCCTGCCGGGCGCGGCCAAAATACGGGAACCCCCTTCCGCGTCAAGACAGGATTCCTTCGGCTAGAAACTGGGCGAGGTCTGGGGGGAGGGGACTGGTCCACGTCCAGTCATCGACGGTGAGGGAATGAGCGTGCAATGCGTGCCGGTCGAGCCACAAGCGCCCCGCCAAATCCTCCGTCCAGCCGGTCTCGATAAAGTCGAGGTAACAGGTTTCATCGGGCCCATAAATCTTGTCTCCGACAACAGGATGGCCTGAGTGGGCCAGGTGAACCCGGATCTGGTGCATCCGGCCGGTCAAAGGGAAGCAGCGCACCAGGGCGAATCCCTCGCCGGTCTGAAGCTGGCGGCGTTCCAACACTTGGAACCCCGTGCGGCAAGCCCGTCCCACCGGGTGGACCATTTGCTTCACCCAGATCGGCGAAGGCTCGATTTCTCCCTTCCGTAGAATCGGGGCGTCCACCGTCCACTCGTCCCGCTCCGGCCATCCACGGACCAACGCCAGGTAGGTCTTCCCGATCTCCCCACGCTCCATGACCTTCCCGAAGTGTCGGGCGGTGCGGGCGTTTTTCGCCACGAGGACGATGCCGCTGGTATCCCGGTCCAGCCGGGTGATGATCGAAAGGGTTGCTCCATTGGCCAGGTCGAAGGCGAGAAGCCCCTGGAGTCCATCGAGCATCGTCGGCGGATTGTCCGGATTGGTCGGATGACAAAGGAGATGAGCCGGCTTGTCCACGACGATCCAGTCCGGAGATTCATCGATCACCGTGAAGCGCGGGTTGAAGAGAAGCGGGCCGTTCAACGGAATGTAGCAGCGGCTTCCAGCCGCTGGGTTGGGCAAGGATCAAGCGGGGTTCGGGGACCGAAGTCCCCTCCACGTGGCCTGGCTCTTCAGGCGACTTGCCGACGCGCTTGGACCTATTTCGCTGCGGTCAGGCGGGGAATGTCTCCCATGACCTTGCTGGGACCGACGTAGTTCTCGCCTTCGTAGCTATGCGAAAGGACCTTCCCCTCGCGGTCGACGAGTACTAGGCAAGGGATGCCGTCTCCGGAATACTTCTGGATTTCTTTCATGCGCTCCGTGCTGCGGTAGTCGATGGCGGGCCAGGGCATGGCGTCCTCAGTCATGTAGGCCTCCATCATCTTCTCATCGCTGTCGTTGGAGACGAAGATGATCTCGAATTGCTGCTTTTTGCCAGGCTGCTGGTTGTAGAAGTCGACGAGTTTGGGCGTGAACGCGCGGCATGGTGGGCACCAGTGCGCGGAAAAATAAAACGCGTAGTAATCCGGTTCTGCGGCCATCGTATACTTGGTGACCCGTTTGCCATCGAGTGCCACGAGCTTGCCTTCCAGCATCTCTTTAAACTTCGAGGGCGGCTTCGCTGCCGACGTGGTGGCCGCTTTGCTGCTGGCCTGTTCCTTGGCGAAGGCCTGATCTGCCTCGCTTAACGTATTGAGCGGCACATTGTAGACTTTCCCTCCGGGCATCTTCAAAACCGCGATTTCCGCCCCCGGGGCACCGTCGATCCGGACCAGCTCCGCCTCGATCGTTTTTCCAGAGGCATTGGTCCACTCACGGGCCTGGGTGGTGGCGGCGAGGAAGAGACAAGCAATGGGAAGGAGCATTCGCATGGTGGAGAGTGTAGGATGAGTTCGGCTGTTTGGCTAGAAATTCGGAAGAGACGGGTTTCCGCTCAGGCTGTTGCGAAAGCCAGCGACCGTGGACGAAGAGGTTTGCACTCTCTCCGGGTGGTTGGTAGCTTGAACTCATGTCCATGGAAATTCCGTCGGCAACCGGTTGGACCTCGATGCTTCCCGATGGTGCCGTCTCGGTGGAGAGCGGGGCAGGCTCCGTGGTGCTGCGGGCCAGCAAGCCACTGCAGAACCGCTTTGAGGTGCTCGTAGAGCGCAAGAAATCAGCTACTCTAACCCAAAAGGAGGCCGCTGAGTATGATGCGATTTGTCATCTCGACGAGGCGCTCAGCTGGCTGAACCGTCTGGCTCGGAAAGCCTGAGCGGTCTCCGATGTCTGTGACGCCCGCCAAACGACAAGCCATCGTCCGTCGGGCCTGTGGCCTCTGCGAGTATTGTCACGCGGACGAGCGCTGGCAGTTCGTCCGATTTACCGTTGACCACTTCCCCTCTCTGCGGACGGCGGGGATGGATTTCATCCGCCTGCTTCTGACCGTCGGCTCGGGCGAAAAGGAGATTAACAATACGATAATCAAGCAGCCACCGAAGCAGCGATCCCTAAGCACAAGCGGAAGAGAAATTGAGAAGAAATGCATCCCTGATCATTCCGGTTTGTTGATTTAAGGCGAATCCAAACGGTTTGGGCATTTTCGAAAGGAGAGAAGTGGCAAATGGATCTGAGATCACCCCTGAGAACATTTGGTCTGGGGCGGAAACAAACGTTTTCGTCGTTTCTGCAATTAGGAAAACGATGACGAAGCGTGTGTTTGGCGTTTTTGTAATTAGGAAAATGGCGGCGAAGATTGTTTTCACGGATTTCAATGCCTCCCGATATCCAGCGGCTGGAAGCCGCTGCCACCCTACGTCAACGCTCCATGATCCAGGCTGGCCAGACAGGCATGTAGTCCGGCTTACTCAATGATCCGTGTCATTCTTATCCTCCATCAGCTCCCATAGCTCATTCTGATGAAGCCAAATCGGATCCGCGTTTTGCCGGATGAACTCGTCCACGGGCACGCCGTCCACGGTAGGCGGTCGCCGGACTCGCTTTTGTTTGCCGTTCACGAAGATCGTCATGAACTCTTCGCGCCGCTTCTTGCGGGCGGCCTTCTCAGCTGCGGTGAGTTTGCGTTTTGGTTTGCTCACGCCGGCACCGGAATACTCCCGTCCTTCATCCCCGCCTGCAGCTTCTCACACGCCCGCATCGCCAAGGCCATGATCGTCAAAGTCGGATTCTTATACGGACTGCTCACGAAGACTCCGGCATCCGCCACCACCACATTCGGACAATCCCAGACCTGGCTGAATGAGTTGGTCACGCCGTCTTCCGGCTTGGCGCTCATCCGGGTGACACCCATTTCGTGGTTCACGCTGCCGCCTGCGGTCATGACGCCGCTGGCATCTTTGAGGGGTTGCCGGGACGCTTTGCCGCCCGAGGCCTCGATGATTTCCGCGAAGGTTTGCTGCATGTGCTCCACCTGACGGATCTCGTAGTCGTTCCATTTCCAGTGGAAGCGCAGCACCGGGATGCCGAAGCGATCCTTTTTCTCGGGATCGAGTTCCGCGTAGCACTTGTCGTTGGGGACCATCTCGCCGCGGCCCGATGCGCTCACGAAGGATCCGTAGTAACGCCGCGCCTCCTCTTTCAGCTTGGTGCCGAAGAGACCGCCCGCGTTCGGGCCCAGGGACACGCTGAGACCGGGCATTTTGCGGCCGCCGCCAAAGCTGGTGTAATAGCCGCGCGGGGAGCCCATCGCCTTGGCGCTCTTCGCCTGCGCTTCAGACCAGGGCGCGTAAAGGTGCTGGAAAGAGACGCCGTCTTCGTTGTGAAGCGGCATGTTTTCCAGGGCGGGAATCTGCCCACTCATCTCGCCCGCCGTGGAGTCGGTGAGCCAACGGCCCAGGTGGCCGCTGCTGTTGCCCAGACCTTGGGGGAACCGGGCCGAACGGCTGTTGAACAAGATCCGCGCCGATTCACAGGCACTCGCCCCGAGGACCACCGCCCGGGCCAGGACATGCTCTTCCTGGCCGCTCGCTTTGTCGAAAAAGTGGACGCCGTTGGCCCGGCCCTGGGCATCGAGGGTCACCTCGCGGACCATCGCGTTGGTGAGGATGTCGAGATTCCCCGTTTCCAGCGCGTAGGGAATCAGGGAAGTCGTGCTTTGGAACGCGGCACCGATCGAACAACCGCGCGAGCACGGGGTGGCGTAAAAGCAGGGGGCGCGACCGGGCATCGGCTTGGTCAGGACGGCGATGCGCGCCGGGATCACCGGGATGCCGAGCTTCTTGGCACCGCGCTGCATGAGTAGTTCGTAGCCGCGCGGCTTGGGTGCGGGGAGGAAGAAGTCGCTGTCGGGATCGTTACGGATGCCTTCCTTGGAACCAAAGATGCCTACGATTTGATCCGTCCGATCGTAGTAAGGCGCGATTTCCTCGTAGGAGATCGGCCAGTCGAACCCGAGGCCATCCGTGCTGCGCGGTTTGAAGTCGTCCGGGCCCATCCGCAGGGAGACGCGGCCCCAATGATTCGTCCGGCCGCCGAGCATTCGGGAGCGCCACCACATGAAGTTCTGGTCCGTGGCGTCGCGCTTGGCGAAGGTGCCGTCCTGCCAGGCGCCGCTCACCTTGTTCTTTACGGTGTAAGGCTCATCCTTGACCACCCAGCCGCCGATGGTGGCATCGAAGAAACCGTAGGGCTTGTCCGGCGTGTTCGCACCGCGCAATGGAGCATCCGCGTTCGTTTGGAACATGGGGGTCTCCGTCACCGGATCGTATTTCCGGCCGGCTTCGAGCATGAGAACCTTGGCTCCCGCCTTGGCGAGGGTGAGGGCGGCCATGCCACCGGCGGCACCGCTCCCGATCACGACGACGTCGTAGCGCGCGGCCCGGGTTTTGGAAGTTTGCAGAAAGGCCATGGAACGAAGGGTTATACGAGACCGAGATGTTGAAGGACTTCCGGGGGTGGGCCGGCGAATTCTGTGGAAGGGACGTTCCCGGTGTAGCCAATCGCTTTCCAGCCTTCGGGCGTGGAGAAATAGCCGCCGGCGACGCGATCGCGGATGAGCTTGAAGAAGGAATAGGCGGCTTTGTTCGCGGGGGAGCCGCTTTTGACGATGTCCTCAAGGAGCGCGGTTTGCTGCGTCGGATCGACCTCAGCGAACCCTTTGCCGAAGCGCGTGCGGGCCTCCGCATCGATCCAGGCCAAGCCGGGTCGGATCACGGAAAGATCCTTCTGTTGCTCCGGGTAAGGCGCGCTGACCCATTCGTCGATAAAGTCCGGGATCCCCACCGCGCTGGCGGCCGGGCCGTATTGGTCCGCCGGGATGATCAAGTCGCCCAAAGCGGTGACGATTCGCTTTTCCTCGGCGGTGAGGAGCCGGGGCCAGGGGATTTCCTTGGCCAGCAGATTCGGGTCGTCGCCGATCCGGGCAATGTCTTCGGCGGCGAAGGCGGTGATGTCGAGCGCCGCAGCCAGGGCCGATGCGGCCACGATCCGCCGAAGCGCATCACGGCGGGAGAGGGGTAGGGAGGTGGGAGATCCATCCATCGTAGGGAGATTGGAATTCCTCCGGACGGCAGAGTCAAGATTTGTCCGGTTGGGAGAACGAAGGGATCGATCCAACGCAAAAGTCGATGCGCTTCCGAATCGATGATCGTCGGCTTCGATGGTTTGTCAGTTCGTCTGAGGCCCCGGCCTTCCACCGTTGCGCGAGTCTTGACAAGGTCGCTGATCAGGTTTCAAATCCCACCGGTGTGGTTCTAGCGTTTGTTCGGAGTGATTCGGAACCGCCCGCGCACCGAAGGACTACCCAATGCTGACCTCTGACGCATCGCCAACGAATTTCACATTCAAGAAGTGCCTTTGGCTTAGCGCCCCGGCACTGCTCGTTGGCCTGGTGGTTCGCTTGATGTTGCTCTCCGCCACCCCGGAGTCTTATTACGGCGCGGACAGCAACTCCTATTTCAATACAGCGCGCGCTGCATGGGTAGATCAGGGCATTAGTTTCAATCCGAAGCGGCGCTTCTTTTATCCCCTCTTGCTCGCTCTGACGCCTCCGCTTCCTGGAAGTCCGGCGCAAGCGGCTGCCGTCATCCAACATCTGATCTTTGGGCTGGGGACGGTCTGTGCGGTTGGTTGGATCACTGGAAATGTGACTCGATTCCCTTCGATTTGGGTTCCGCCGGTAACGATCGCCGCCGCTCTTTGGCCGCGCATGTTTTGGCATGAGCACGAAATGATCGCCGAGACAATGTTTCTGGCGTCCTTTGCCGTCACGACCGCTTTGGCTTTTCCGATCCAACGGCTTCTCCAACCTCAGCGACTCTTCTATTTCCTCATCGGCTTGGCCACCATCGTTGGAACGAAGCCTCACGGCCGTCCCTGCTGGCTGGGGCTTCTCATCGCGGCGCTCTTCGTCGTCGGCTCTCCCCTGAAGTGGTCTCGTAAGAATATGATGGCCGGCGCGTTTTCCATCGTTCTCATTTTCGCCACCGGCAGTTCGTCACAGGGCGATTGGTTGCTGATGACTTCGGCTTTGCCTCTCATCGATCCCGACGGCAAAACCTACAGCGAGTATCGGCAAATGCTCCGGCCATGGATCGAAACCACCCGCGCCGATCTGCCGAACTATTGCTTCGAGCAGCAGACCTACAAGAAGCCACTCGGCGACGAGAAAGAGACCAACCCGCTCGGTCCAAAATACCGGGCGATGGTTCAAGACAAAGAGCTATTTAGCGACGTGACCAAGACGCTTTCTCGCGAAGCCATTCTGAGTCACCCGATCGAGTTCGCGACGATCATCTTTCGGAAGGCGATGAAAGTGATGGCCTCCCCGGGTTCCGATGGCCGCTTCCAACCGGCGGAGTTTTGGCGGCGGCAAGAGAGTCTGAACAAGAAACGCTGGGATGAGCGTCCTGCGGAGATGCAGGTTGTTTATGGGATGAATCGTCAGGGCTACGAGGCTCTCGTGGCGGAAAGATCAAAACGGACGTTTGCCCTGGAAAAATTTTTCAATGATCTGGCTCAGCATGTCGTCTGGACGGTTTGCGAGCGGGGCGCTCCAAACCAAACGCCCACGATTCGGCCTACCTGGCTCGGGGCTCTCTTTGTCTTTGGATTGTTCGCCTCCTTCGTTCCCTCTCGCATTCGCCGAACGGTCTTCATTTCTCTCCCGGCCATGATTTACCTGTTCTTGGTCTTCGCGGTGGGCGACGCGGTGCAACGTTACCTGCAACCGGTGGAATGGGTCTTGATCATCCTCTGCGCGGTCGGCCTGGATTTGCTCGCCTCCACTGGTTTCGAACTGGCTCATCGCCGCAACCCTGCCCCTGCCCTGACCGCCACGGCGCGCACCCTCTGGACGGACCGCGACCAGATCGTCGCGAGCTCGCGTCAGCGTTTCCTAAACAGGCTGGAAAGCGTGAAGGCTCTGATCAGAGACCGCAAACGGTGATCTCCAGCTCGGCTTTGCTGGACGATGGCGTCGATTGTCCCCGCTGGTTCCGGCCTTCTCGGGAACGATTGAGGCGAGGCGATGAAATAGCTTGCCTGGGAGGGGTGGAGCGGCCAATGAGAATGCAGACGTGGATCGGAGGAAGGTGTTTGGTTGGGTACGCACGGAGCGACCACGACGCCGTTTTCTCCGGCGCTGCATTTTCCGGGAAACTTGAGCAAAGAGAATGAAGCTACAACCACCCGTATTTCTCACGGCGCTGGCCATCGTCGCCGCTGCCTTCCCGGGATTCTCTGCGGAACCCGCCCCGGTTCCACCGCCAGGCGCGAAGCAGGGTCCGCCTCAGCCGGGTGGTTCGGTCATTGAGGCCAACCTCACGACCTACTACATCGCCGAGGTAGCGGCAGCCACCACTGGGTCCGGGATTCCCGTGACGGCGCGGAGCCTCAACGGAGAGCAACAGCGTGTCTTGATACCCGCGGAGACCTTGCGCCGGGCCGAAATGCAGTCCCTGGCGATCGGGCAAGCCGGGCGCATGTGGATTCAGGTCGGGAAACGAACTTGGGAAGAGCTTCCCGCAGGTTGGATGGGCATGGGCAACCGGCGCAACCCGATCGTTCCGTATCACCACGTGGCCGCCGACCAGACGAAGTATCCTTACGGTTCGTTGATCTATTTCCCAGAGGCTGATGGTTATACCAACGTGAACGGGGACGTGATGGACGGCTGTTTCTGGGTGGGGGACGTCGGTGGCCTGATCAAAGGCAGGAGCCGCTTCGATGTGTTCGTCGGGCGTCAGCAGGTTTTCGAAAAGGTCATGGATCGCGGCAACGGCAAGCTTTCGACCAAAGGCGTGGTCTATCGTCTGCCCAAGGCACCCAAGGGATTCGAGCCCGGCAAGCCAGAAGGTCTTGCGGCGATCCTGAGGAATTGCGGCTGCCTCCCAAAATCGGCCGAAGTCCCAACGCCCGAGACCTTGAATGCCGCCCTCATTGAGTTCCAAAAATCAAAGCCGAAAATCCCAGAGGTGGAATATGGCATCGCCCGGGCGGCCACCACGCTGTGGTATCTCACCGAGGCAGCCTTGACCGCCGCCAAGTAGCGCCATATTCGATCCTCCTCCGCGGTGAACGTCGGAAGGATCGCGGAACGCTCACCTATTTTCTTCCCCGAAAACGCAAATCCGGCCCGGGCGAACGTCTCCCGTTTAGAACCGGGCGGCTCTTCAACTCCCCAGCCTCCCCGCTACGATGGGAGATCCGGCTGATCAGAACGATCGGTCGGATCTCACCATTTACCGGGGGCTCTCGTAAAACACGTAGCTCGTCGAGTAATCGCTGAACTCGAAGTAGACCCGCTTTTCGACACCGTCCTTGACCGCGTTCAAGTTTTCGTCGAGCACGCCGTAACCGAAACGGTAGGGGCGTGCCGCCATTCCGCCGGTGGCCGTCGCCGTGGTCAGTTTGTCGACCTCGATGAAGCGCTTCACCAATTTGTCGCCTGCGTAGATCTCCAGCACGCCGTTGACTCCGGTCCAGTTCTGGATCGAGCGACCGATCTCATTCTGAGTTTCCTGGGTGCAGGAGGCCAGCGCGACAGACAGGACGAGCAAAGGGAAAATCCTCATGGCACCATTGTAAGCGCGACTCTCCGCCTTTCGAGCGGTTTATCGTGATCAAACCCTGGCACGGTCTTCGTGAACCGTCTGGCCGACCGATGAAACACCTCCTGCTCCTCGCCATGCTTTCAGCTGCGCACGCCGCGCCCGACTTCGCCCGTGAGGTTCGCCCCATCCTGGAATCGCGTTGCTTCGACTGCCACGATGCGGAGACGAAGAAAGGCGGGGTCGCGCTCGATACGTTCTTCCACGGGCAACAGCCGACCGACTCCGGGGAGCCGCTCCTCGTTCCTGGCCGCCCCGAAGCCTCGCTGCTCCTGAAGCTTGTCCTCGAGACCGATCCCGACCACCGCATGCCGAAGAAAGAAGATCCCCTCAGCGCGGCGGAAGTCGAGACCTTGCGCGCCTGGATCGCTGCGGGCGCCCTTTGGCCGGACGACGGTTGGCGGCCGCCGCAGCATTGGGCTTACGTGCGGCCGGCCCGTCTGGCTCCTCCACCTCGGAAAGGTCCCTGGGACACCGGTTGGGGGCGCAATGAAATCGACACCTGGGTCAAGCATGCGCGAGGGCTGCGACATTTGGCACCCAACCCCGAAGCCGATCCCGCCGTCCTCCTGCGTCGCCTCTCCCTAGACCTGACCGGCCTGCCGCCCACCGTGGAGGAGGTCGATGCCTTCCTCGCCGATCCCAGCGACGCGGCCTACGAGCGGGCCGTCGATCGCCTCCTCGCCTCCCCGCGGTTCGGGGAACGCTGGGCCCGGCATTGGCTCGACTTGGCGCGTTATGCGGATTCCGAGGGCTATCAACGGGACGAGCTGCGCAGCCTCTGGCCCTGGCGGGATTGGGTGATCAATGCGCTGAACCAGGACATGCCGTTTGATCGCTTCACCCTGGAACAAATCGCCGGCGATCTCCTCCCCGAGGCCACCGCAGAACAACGGATCGCTACCGGCTTCCAGCGCAACTCACCCCTCAATCTCGAAGCCGGGACCGATCCGCGGGAGGATCACTACAAGCAGGTCGTCGACCGCGTCAACACCTTCGGCTCCGTCTGGCTTGGGACGACGATCGGTTGCGCCCAGTGCCACAATCACAAGTATGATCCGATTTCCACCCAGGAATACTATGAGCTCTTCGCCTTCTTCAACCAAACGCCCCTGGAGAGCAAGCAACAGGGGGAGGGGATGGGCATGTCCAATATGGTCTATATAGGACCGGATATCACCCTTGCGCTGGATCCACAGGCGGTGGTGCGCTCCCGGAAACTCGCGGAAAAACTGGACCAAGCCCGCGCGAAACTCTTGGCGCAGGTGCAACCCGCCTGGGATGAACTCGCCGATGCCCCGGACCGGCTCAAGGCCTTGCCCGAGAACGTGCGCGAAGTCATCGAGAAGGTTCCCGACCAGCGCACCTGGGAAGAACAGCGCCGCGTCATCGTCGCCGCCTTTCCCAAAGACGCGGCGGCTCAGCGCGGGCTCCGGCAGATCGCACTGCTCGACAAGCAATTGGCCGATTTGGCGAACCCCACTTCCCGCGTCATGGAGGAATTGCCGGAGCCGCGCCCCACCTTTGTCGCCAAACGCGGCGATTTCCTCAGTCAGGGCGCCCGCGTGGATCCTGCCGTTCCCGCAGTTTGGCCGCCGCTGTCTCCCGATGCCCCGCGCAATCGTCTCGGCTTGGCCCGTTGGCTTACCCAGCCGGATCATCCGCTGGTGGCTCGCGTCACAGTCAACCGACTCTGGGCCGAGGTTTTCGGCCGTGGGATCGTCCCGACGCTCGACGAGTTTGGCACCCAAGGCGAACCTCCCTCCCATCCGGAACTTCTCGACTGGCTCGCCGTCACCTTCGTGCAAACCGATGGCTGGTCGCTCAAAAAGGCGCTCCGTCGCATCGTGTTATCCAGCACCTACCGGCAAAGCTCAGTGGTGCGGCCCGAAGCGATGGCGGCGGATCCGTTGAACCAGTGGTTCTGGCGACACCCCGGACATCGGCTCGATGCCGAAACGATCCGGGACAACGGCCTCTTCGTGAGTGGCCTGCTCTCCACCAAAATGGGCGGTCCGCCCGTCTACCCGTATCAACCGGACGGCGTCTGGCGCAAATCCGCCGGGGCCGGGCCGGAGAGTTATGCTTTCTCCGCCGGTGAGGACGCCCATCGGCGCGGGATTTACACGATCTGGAAACGGAATGGACACTATGCAAACTTCGCCATCTTCGATGCCCCGGAGCGCAGCATCTGTACTATTCAACGGGCCCAGAGCAATACCCCGTTGCAGGCCCTCGCGCTCATGAACGACCGCGCCTATGTCGAGATGACCGAGGCCCTCGCCGGACGCATCGCCAATGAGTTTGTCGGCGATCTCGAACGCGGGTTCCGCACCGTTCTCGGCCGCTCTCCCACGGAAGCGGAGATCCGTCAGTTGCGGGCCGCCTATGACAAGGCACCGGCCGGCGAAGGCGCGTTCGATGTCGCCGCGATCCTCCTCAACCTCCACGAAACCATCCACCGATGAATTCCCTGCATCGCCGCGCCTTTCTTTCCGGAACCGGTTTGGGGATGGGCGCCATGGCCGTGAATCAGCTCCTCACGCCGGACCTCTTTGCTCAACCCGGCAAAGCCCATTTCCCGGCCCGAGCCAAGCAGGTCATCTTCTTTCATCTGGTGGGCGCGCCCTCCCAGTTGGATCTCTTCGACTACAAACCGGAGCTTCAGAAGCGCGATCGCCAGCTCGCGCCCGAATCATTCTTTGCGGGCAAGCGCTTCAGCTTTCTACGGGGTCATCCCAAGCTTCTTGGTACGCCATATTCCTTCCGTCAGCACGGCCAGGGCGGGACCTGGATTTCCGAGCTTTTGCCCCATCTCGCCTCGGTCTCCGATGAATTGGCGGTGATTCGCTCCATGCGGACCCGTGAGTTCAACCATGCCCCGGCCCAGCTCTTCTTCCACACCGGACAGAATCGCCAGGGCAAGCCCTCGGTCGGCGCGTGGGTCGATTACGGGCTGGGCAGCGAGAATGCGAATCTCCCCAGCTACGTCGTCTTCCTCTCCGGCAACACCGCCGGAGCCGGCCGCAGCTTGTGGGGGCCCGGGTTTCTTCCGAGCATCCACCAGGGTATTGAGTTCCGCAGTGAGGGCGAGCCCGTCCTCTTCCTGGAGAATCCGGAACAGGTCGATCCCGTTCGCCGCCGCCGCATCGTCGACGGCATCCAGGCGATGAACCAAGAACAGTTCGCCGCCACCCTGAATCCGGAGATTCAGACCCGGATGCAGCAATACGAAATGGCGTTCCGGATGCAGTCATCCGTCCCGGAATTGATGGACCTGAGCGACGAACCGGAATCCGTCCGCAAGATGTATGGGGACACCAATTTCGCCCGCCAATGTCTCTATGCCCGCCGCCTCGTGGAGAACGGCGTTCGCTTCGTGGAGCTCTACCACGCGGACTGGGACACCCATGCCAGCCAAGACAAGCGGCTCCGGGAGAACTGCCGGGCCGTGGATCAACCGATCGCCGCCCTCATCCGCGACCTCAAACAACGCGGCTTGCTCGACCAAACCCTCGTCGTCTGCGGATCCGAGTTCGGGCGGACCCCGATGCTCCAGGGCGACGAATCACCGCAACGTTGCGGGCGCGATCACCACAAAGATGCCTTCACCATCTGGATGGCCGGCGGCGGAATTCGCGGCGGGATGAACTACGGAGCCACCGATGAGATGGGTTATGCCATCGCAGAGAGCCCGGTGGAAGCACGCGATTTCCACGCGACCGTCCTTCACCTCTTGGGCCTCAATCACGAGCAAGTGACCTTCCGTTACCAAGGACTGGACCAACGCCTCACCGGCGTAGAGCCTTCCCGGGTCATCGCGGACTTGCTGGTATGATTTGGGGACTGGCTGCGCCCGCTCCAAATCTCAAGGAATTCTACCCAACCAGTATCGCGAGTTGCGGCTCTCATGGGCAACTGCTAACACTACAACTCGCTCATCCAGAACCAGATAACAAACCCAAAACGGAAAACCGTCCAGATTCACTCGCCCCGTTCCTCCTTCTCGTTCGCGCAACCCTAGGGGGTCGCTGGAGATCGCACGGCACGCCCGTTGCAATTCTTCCCGGAATCTGACCCCCAAGCCGTCCCTTTTTGCTTCGTAATCTCCCGTGACGCATTCAGCTTCCGCAGCGGCTTCACGGTGAAACTCCAAAGTCCAACTCATTCCCGGTCTGGAGCGATTTCCCGGAGACGACGGAACACGTCTCCACCGGGGACCGTCACCGCGCCCGCCTTCACTTCCTCCGCGCGCTGGTCAATGACTCGTTGAGTTGCCCCGGATGGTTCCGCCATCTCGACGCTCTCCAACAATCGGCACGCCAACTCCAGCCGCTCTTCTGCCGGAAGCGCCATCGATTCCTTTATGAGTTCATCGGCGATCACGAAGTCCACCTTACGCGATCAACTTCACGCCGTCCAGCGATCAACTGGCACCGGGTGTGAACGAAAGTGGTGGACCGTGACGAAATTGAAGGTGGGAAGAACCGATCAGTTTCATTCAGACCCACTGGCACCGCTTTTTGGTGCGAGGTTGCATCGGTAGAGATGATCCGCCCATGGCGAAGACTTAGCCACATCCCGTCACCGAGACTCAACTCGGCAACTCCGACCCCTCACTCGCCGTCACCCGGCCAGAAGACTCTTCCGTCTGATTTCCCAGGACGGCCTCGACCTCCGCGTAGGTCGAGGCCGTGTTGGCGTCTTTGGCTTCCACTTCCAGGCCAACGCAGCCTTATGCGCCAATCGCCCCACCTCGGACTGAAACACAAAACGCACTAGCCAGGCCCGGCGCAAGCGTCATTGGACGGGGTCGTCCAGCAACGGGTAATTTCCGCCTTCGCGGGAGCTACCTTGGGACTTCGTCTATTCCCGTTTACGGAGTGGTGTGTACGGGGCTAGTTTGAATTTCCAGATCGTGTCGCGGTCATGAAACTTCGTTCCAGTGATGGCCTTCCCGTCCCACTGACCTCGATACATTTCTCCGATCGCAGAGCCTTTAAACGCCTCATTGCTTTCGGGAGTAATAAAGAACACCACATGTTTCTCGCTGATAAAAAGCTTAGCCTTGGTAGCTTTGCCTGGAATCCCACCGGCTCTCTCCAAGACAAGAAAGTCACCGTCTTTGTCGATGTGGACCGGCTGAATCTGAATCTGGGGATCGATGCTTCCGTCTTTGTATTGGAAGATCTCGGTAAGGACATATTCCCCTGTGGGTGGGTCCTGGGCGGATGCTCCGGCAGTCAGAGCTATGGAAATGAAGGCAATACGGAGGGCGTGCATAGTGTGTTGATCGATTGTAATTCTTTGAGGCGAACGTAAAGCACATCCGCCGCTAGGAGCGAGGGCGGATGTGTATCACGCGGGGTTGAGTGTGTAATTTCGGCAAAGCATGCCAACAGAACGGCTCCTAGCGGTTGGATGGTGCGTCTTGTTCGCCTTGTGATTTCCACCCTTGCTCCATCTGCTTCGGTATTCGGAAAATCACAAAACTTTGTGCTCCAAATATTACAACACCAAGAAGTCCCGCAAAGCCTAGTCCATACCAGATGCCATAAGGCTGCCCTGCATTCAGCGCTAGTATGCCAGAAACAAGCATCACAGCAGAACAAGATAGCAAAATCCAATACGCAGTTCGAATCGTGACCATGCCAATTAAGCGCCTTTCAATGCGTGATCTCGACATGAGCGTGCCGACTAGCCCTCCGTACATTCCACCTAGCACCCCGAGCAGGGTTCCAGGCAGCCAAGCATATTGAGGATCGAACCAAGTAGTATTCATTTTGGTGTTGGATTATTTTTTGGCAGAACGTCTAGGTGTGGCACCGGCTACCGGGAGCGCCACTCCGCAACAGGGTTAAGGGTTGTAATCAAGAGGGTCATTTTGACTCGGGGCGGGTAGCCGGTTGTCCACCACCGTCTTGTGTGTGCCCAGCATGGGCGAGTTGCAAATGGGGTTTGAGTCCCCTGTGGGAATTCCAGAGAACATGAAATGTCAAAACCACTATCTGAAGCCAACTCGGGAAGGGTGACCGACTCGGGGAAGG
>Ga0247843_1005120_pt1 | contig 18634 bp, 27 predicted proteins | sample LaCruzMarch2017__FD_192420 | JGI IMG/M metagenome (GOLD analysis project Ga0247843, IMG submission 192420) | Freshwater microbial communities from meromictic Lake La Cruz, Castile-La Mancha, Spain - LaCruzMarch2017_8m | ecosystem: Environmental > Aquatic > Freshwater > Lake | place: Spain...
TCGAGCTAGTGCTTCTCGTGCCACATCATCAGCACGGTTGACAACTTCAACAGCGATCGCGTCGTTACGAGCTACAATTTCTGCAGCTGTTGCTACTGCAATTGCTGCATCCCGATTAGTTGCTTCTACAGATACTGCAGCTGTGATTGCCGATCTAAGCGTAGTTGCTGATGCGGCGTCAGCTTCACGGTATGCAGCGATAACTTCTGTGAAACTATCGACTAATGTTGGATCTGTGTTGGATAGTACATTATTAATACGCGCATCAAGCGCGTCATCTGCAGCTGTGCGAGCTGCTACTTCTTCAGACACTGTGGTAATTGGGGATGTGGCCATGGTACTCTTTTAAAATAGACTGTGATCTATTTATCAGGGTACATTTAAATTACACTCACAACCGCGTAAACTGACCTATCACACAGGATAAATTAGCAATTCCACTTTCGTAGTGCAAGTGCTTTACGGGTTGGTTTACCGTGCTCATCTTTCATTGGACCTTCCATCCCACTCATTCTAGCGCAGAATGACTTACGACGCTTAGCCGCTTTACTGCCCGGCTTTAGCTTACTTGGTTTAGTTGTTACTGCTGCTTGCAGTTTTGACCCAGGATTTTCTTTACGGTAGCTAGCAATACCCTTGGCATTTAGCCCACCAGTTTTGTTTTTACCTTCTTTACGCTTCCAAGCAGCTGTTTCAAGCAGCGTAGCATCATCGACTACTTCAAAATCTTCCCAGATTAGCTCAGGGTCAACGCCGTGTTCGGCTGCTACTTGGTCAACCATTTCTTCAATGATGTCAAACTGTTGATCTGGTGAAAGATTGTCCTCGGTGATAGTATCTTCCGCTACACCTTGCTTCTTACAGTAGAAATAATGCACATCTTTTTTAGGATCATATTTTACCACAAGGTTGCCACGAGTAAATTCATCTCCGTATTTTTCAACCATATTGGCAAAGTTATTCACATCACCAAAAATATCATCTACTACATCATCTTCAGTACAATTACCTTGATAGTCTAGTGATTCAAAGCCTTCCGCTACACCTTGATTTACAGACAAGTATCTCCGACTATCCAAATCCCTTGCTAAGCCAGTTTTAATAAACTGAATATAACCGGTTGGATCATAAACATTGCCTTGCTTATCCTGTAACCAATAGTGAGGTACTTTTTTCCATTCTTCACTATACTCTGGATTTGACTCAATGAACTCTTTTCTTGCGTTAGGATCATTAAAATCTAATCCCTGCTTTAAGAAATCTCGCTTCATTTCTTTTGTGAAGTCTGCTTTGTCGGACACAACATTGTCTGCTACAAAATAACCACCGTGTCTTTTTAAATCTATTCCTTGTTTTTGCGCCCAATCTCTCATGTGCAGCGCAGCCGGTCCACAGTTGTCTCTAATTGAATAATATCTCAATTCTTTGGGTGAAATACTTTTCAAAAATTGAGATACTAGATTGCTTTGTTCTTCTATTTTGCCTTCCGCCACACCTTGCTTATACAATGATATATTTTTTAATGGAATCACCCCGTGATATTCTACAGTGTCGCCTGCATTATCTCGAACATTACTGTCGATATAAAACTTGTTTGGATCTAGTCCTGCTGTAGAAATTTTAAGTATGACAATTTGATCCAGCCATTCATCAGGAACCATGTCACTACTCTCAGCATAACTTTCTGCTACATTTGGATCTAACGCAAGATACACTACCCCACGCTTACTATCTTCCCAATTACGCTTTCCGCCTGCTCCTAGTCCTTTTAACTTAATAGTCTTTAATCTTGGTTTGTAAGTAGCATGGTATAATACGGATGGCAGATCCTGGTCTAAGCCTTCTGCGACACTTTCGTTGGGGACGCAGTTATTGACTCTAACGCCACTTTTGATCTTAGTACCCTCTTTGTGCTTACCTTTCCAACAGTTAGGATCTAATCGCTGCTTGATACTTTCTTGTACATTGATGTGCTTTTTTAAGCACGTAGCGATTAATTCTAGTAATTCCTTAGCAGCACCATCCCCCCATTGCAAACTCTTTACGATCGAGTGTGCACCCTCCTCATCTACACCCTTGAGGATGTTCTTTAGAAAAGATTTGGTTAAGTGGGGGATACCTTCTGGATCACCTTCTCCCTCGGCAATCGTTTTGATGTGATTTTCGAGGTCTTGCTTGATTAGCTGTAGTAGTTCCCTAGAAGCACCGTCCCCCCACTCGAGACTCTTGACGATCGCGTGAGCACCTTCGGTGTCGATTTGTGTTACTATGTGTTGCAGCAGTTCTTTGGTGACATGTTCGAGCCCTTCGGGGTCGCCTTCTCCCTCGCCTATAGATTCGAACGCATGAATCCGACGTTCGACTTTCTTGACCCATTCGTCGCTTGGACGGCCATGACCGTGATAGTATTGCAGCGGGCGACCGGTCGTTTTACTAACAAGTGCCCACTTACCGTCAACTTTTTTCAACGTCTCGGTGATTGCTCTGTTGCCCTGCTGTGCAGCAGACTCTGTTACCGCGTTTAAAACATCAATCAGCTTCATTATCAATTCCACTTAACTAGAGAAGCTATTTATTATTCCCTACGGCATCATCTTCCACAACCACACGACTATGCCAACTGTAGTTAATGCAATACCAATCAGTATTGCAGTTCCTCCAATGATATCCCATTTATTAGCCCAATTGTGATTGAGGCTAGTTAATGGATGGCCACCAGATTTAGCCACCAATACTCCAACTACAAATAAAAGTAACCCAATTGCTGTCATTTTTAGCTCCTAGTTAATTCTGTTCACGCGCCGCTGCAAATGCAGCTTTCATCCACTGTTTTGCAACAGTGACTGAATCGCCAGTGTGTTGCAAATGATCATAAAATCGCTCGGACCGATGTGAGTAGCTCTCAATTTCATTAAACCAGTCGTCAAATGTCGGATAACCCAACGTAGTCCCAGCATCTGATACACTGCTAGGTGCAGCATTGCTATTCAGCAGGGCTGTGTAGCGTGTGTAATCGTCCTCCGTAACCCCCAGTGCCTTCAACCACATTGAAAAGTACAGATCCAATTCTGCACTACGATGATGAGTTCCCAGGTGGTACGTAATGAAATCCTTGCGGTTTTGCACTTTGTCTGCAATCAGCATATTGTTGACAGGTTCGATTGGACTCAATTGGATTGCAGGTACTGGATGATGTGTCGTCACAATCCTGTCACTAAGGAAGTTATTTGCTACACTGCGATATTCCATTGCGAGCATGATTGCTGCGGGACTTTCTTGCTGCATTTGGGCGCAAACCATCGCCCAATTGTTTGTTAACTCAAAATCCGCTTGCAGCAGTGGGTGAAGACACCACGCTTGCTTCGTGTCAATCCCTTCACCCAGTGCATCAAGGATCAGTAGTCCTTCGTTAATGTGGTTGATCAACGGCACCTTGCTGCGGAGTGCGCATCGAGTGCCGTAGAATTCACTGACTAATTGGTGTGCTTTCATTGTAGTGCCTGGTCAATCGCTGCAATCCGTGCAGCCATCAGTGCTTTGCCGATTTCAACAGGAGGCAGAGCAAGGTACGGTGCCGAGCTAACGCTCTCGCACTGCCGCTGCGCTACGACAAGTGCAGCGGCCCAGCCACTACGTCGCTGCACTGTTAACATGGTGAGTAGATCATTGAATACTGGTGTAACCGACGTCAGTGCTCGTGCAGCTGCTACGACGGTGTATAACCCTGTTGCGTCCACATCCGCGTCACGCAGCACACAGTACATTTTTGCTAAGTTAGTTACTCGCGTTGGAGCTGCAGGGCCACGATCAGTCACACCAATCCAACCAGTCCACACGGTATGAATTGCCACAGCCAGATCAGTGTCCATCGTCGAGTATTGGTCGTCGAATCGAACCTTGCCGGTCAAAAGAGACGTTAACATTGCTGATGTGTATCCATTTGTCGTGTATCCTGACGTCCCGTACACTACACGAAAAAAATCAACACACCGAAAAGCATCAAATTGATGAAGCGTCAGGAAGAATCGTGACGGCTTACTTTGCTTGTCTGAAAATACCTTCCGCAATTCCGCCCAGTACCGCTCGTGTGGCAATTCGTCCATTGCTCCACTCAACACAATCTCTCTCGCTACTGCTACTGTCTCGGCGGCAATCGCAAATCCCGGGAATCGAGCGGAAAATCGAGCGAGACGAACAACACGTAATGGGTCGTCAGCGAATGCATCGGAAACGTGACGCAGTACGTTTGCTTGAATGTCAGCCATCCCTCCGTACGGATCAATGTACTGATTAGTCTCACTATCCCAAGCAATCGCATTGATTGTCAGGTCACGGCGATATAGGTCCTGTTCAATCGTCACTTCTGGACCAAACGCGCACGTAAACCCCAAGTATCCTTGACCAGTCTTGGTTTCAGTGCGAGCAAGAGCGTACTCTTCTCGAGTCCCTGGGTGGAGAAATACTGGGAATGATGCACCAACTTGTTCGTGCCCGAGAGCGAGCATTTGCTCAGGAGTTGCTCCTGTAACGACGTAATCAACGTCGACACACTCGCGACCCATCAATTGATCACGAACAGCACCACCAACACGATAGATTTTCATTATTGATAACCTTGATGTTATAGTTTATGAGTATTGGTAAAATCGCTAAGCAGTGTTTTGAATTCCGCCATTGCGTTGGGTTGGATGTTGTGCAGGTACAAGTACAGTTTGGTTTCCAGCGGAAAATATTCAAATTGCGCAACGAGCTGAGGATTGACCTTTGCTTCGAGTGCAGCAACATATTGCTCTAAAGTTAGCGGCGCATTAGCTTCCATTTGATATGCGGACGGGCACTGCTCACATTGTATACCATCTACTTCACCGTAGCCACCGTTACAAGTATTGTTTCCGCACTTGCCGCAGATAACAGTATCACGTTCACAGTGGTCACAATAATACCAATGGTTGTCTGTAGTTTGAGTCATGCTTGCATCTTTCCAAGAAACAGCGATTATAGGCAATTATAGTTGACAACAAAAAAGAGGTCAACAGACCTCTTTATGTGCGAGCGTGGCGGAGATTACTTGGGAATAACCAGCTTCTGTCCAACTGAAATCAGATTTGGATTAGCAATGTTATTGCGAGATTCGATCTCAGTGTACCGCATCTTGTTCCCCAGCAGTGTAGATGCAATCGTTGACAGTGTGTCACCAGTTTTGACCACGTAGACACTCTCGGTCGAGCTTGCAGCCTTTGCACTAGCAACCTTGTTGCTGACGAAGTACTTTTTCAGCAGTGTGACATATTCAGGGGAATCAACAGCTTTGCGAATTGCAGTGTTCAACGCAGTCAACAGTTGTTTGTCGCTCTTGCGCACACCAATCTTGTATTGCAAATCACTACCAGCGAGCTTGGGAATAACAAACTGCATTGTAGTCCCTTCAATCTCGCTAACGCCAAACGGATAGTCGTACACAACTGCGTCAACTGCTTTCGACGTAATTGCATCAGCAATCCACTTGCGGTCGCCGTTGACTGCTGAATCACTCAGTTCAACAATCGATGAGCCAGCAAAGGTCTTTTCTGCAAATGCTTTGGCATCAGGATCACCCTTTAGGACACCAATCCGTTTACCAGCCGTGTCAGCAACAGATTGGATTGTGGAGTTCTTCCCAGCAATCAGTGAGTAACCAAAGTCTTTGATGTACGGGATCGTGTACACAACACCAGCTAGGTCACTGTCATCAAACGTCAGACCGTCGATCACGATGTCGACAACCGCTTTACCTCGATTGTCAGTTTTGAGTAGCAGTTGTGGTAGTTCTGCGTACGTATCGACAGTACGCTCGGTGTCGATCACAATTGACTTGCTTGCACCAGTGAATTCAGACTGTGCGAACAGCACTTTCAGAAATTCTGCATTGAACCCCTTTGGCGAGCCATTTTCAACAAAGTAAAACGGTTTCGACGGAGATTGGACGCCGACACGAACGACACCCTTTTCGATAATTTGCTCGAGGGCACCACCAGGTGCTGCAGGTGCTGCAGGTGCTGCAGCGACTTCAGCTTGCGGGCTCGTAGCAACGAGGCTCGCCAACTTGTTTCGGACATCGGCTTGAGAGAACAATCCGGCAACTGCGAGCGCAATGATGAACAGTGCGGACAGAATGTGTTTTGACATGAAATTACTCCTTGTGATAAATTAAACAGTTACTTTTTGTTTGGTCGCGACGACCTCGACTAGTGTCGGCTGTGGGTTATTCTCTACCATCAGCGTTGCTTGCTGCACTTCCTTGTTGTCCAGCAGTGCAGTTTCCATCTCGGCAAACGCTTTGTTCATGCTGGTCATTACGCTATTGATCGCAGAATCGGCTTTGATCTTCTCAAACGGATCACCCAGTTCCATTCCAGCGAGCTTGTTCATCTTCTGAGCTGCTTGGCTCATCTTCCACATTGCTTGTGCACGCTTGATCGCTTCATCGAAATTGTCGAGTTCCTTTTGCAGGAGCTTATAGCGATCCTCTCGGAACTTCAGCAGCTTGTTCATTGCATCGAGCTGCAATTGAAACCGAGCGACATCATCTGGGTAGTCTTTGCCGAATTGGACAATTTGATCTGCAAAGTTTTTGACTTCGGTCCGGAACATCGTAATTGCACTTCGGAACGAGTCACTTGCTTCGCGTTTCTCTTGGCTCTGGATGATTAGAGTCTCGATTGGATTGACAGCTGCTGCTGTCGACACCTTCTCAAGGTTCTCTACTCGTTCGGCGTCGAGTGCTCGATTTTTCATGTTTGCAGCCTTTGCGGCCAGCACTGGTGCTGCATTGATGCCGACCAAACCAATTACCCCAGCAATTGCGAGCCCAACCATCCCCTTGACAATCAGAAATACCACAGGTGCGATTACGGCAACTGCAGCAATTGTCAGCCCCCACTTGATCATTGTGATAGTACGTTGCTGTTTTTGTTCATCATTCATCTTGTTATACCTATTAAAAAGTTAGAAAACTACAGACCCCAATGATCCGTATTTTTTGAATTGTGGTCTACGCGTCAACCAGTTGCTCATTCAAAAATTCCCGAAATAGGAATTGATCAGCAATTGCTTCCGCTAATCCGCGCAGCGTGCGTACGTTGTATCCACACAGTTCAGCGTACTCGGCATAGTCGCGCAGAAAATCACCGTATTCCTTAGAAGACAGCAGGGTAGAGTATTGTTCCATGATAGTACCTTTTAGTTGGAAGATGAAGAAAAAAAACTCAGTGTAGCAAAACCAGACCACATAAACTACGGTCAAGGCGACGACTGCGATTGCGACGTTATCCATATTGAAGTCCTTGATTGTTGCAATAGGGTAATTATACGGTAGACAAGTTAACCAGACAACTGTTTGACACAATTATTTTAGACTGTACAGGTGGTATTAGGGAATGAGTGCTTGATACCACGTACATCAAAATGCCTAGATTTCTGTATTGCATACAACAATAGATGTGAAATATATTGCCAATGTGGATCACGCGAAAGAGAGCTGCGCGCGCCTTATAGGGCCCTGTCGATCAAAGCATGTACCACTTACGGAATACCAGTAGGTAAGTAGTAGTCAGGGATAGATAACAACCATAAGGATGAAATATATGACAATTGCAACGCATTTAATATACGCAGGAAGCGACAGCAGCGAGTTAGCTGAATTATTGCCAACTCACCCCACAGTACAGCTACATTCTGTCGGCACCATTCGTGAGGTGTTCTCATTGGTTAGTAAACAAGACTTTAGTACTGAACTAATCATCATTGATATCAGTATATTACAAGAAGTAAATGGGGTTTTGACCGCGAATCAATTTGATATCTTGAACACATTGTTGACTCTAATGCAGTACACTGACCTCAGTGCTCACAACGATTCTCCAATAGGAACTCGCCCAGCGCTCGCACTCGCTGTCAACATGACGACCGATCCTATCACAATCAAGCAAGTTCTCAATACTGTTGATATTAGAGGGATCTTCCCCCAAGGAGACCAGTTTACAAGTGAGGAACGTCGCAGTGCACTAGTTGATCTCCTTAGTGGAATGAGTCACACACCCAAAAAGATCCAACAACTACTACTACGAAAAAACCTGCACACAAACACTCCGACATCACCTCGATCCCAACCCTAACCCCACGACAACATCAAATCTTTAGTTTAGTGACAACTAGAGGAGCAAGCAATAAGTCTATTGCAAAAATGCTACACATAACAGACAGCACTGTCAAACTTCACATGACAGCAATTCTTAAAAAATGTGGAGTACGGACACGAACACAACTCGCTGTATTCACTCGAGACCACGACACGTCTCCAGCATTAATTACAACTGAGGTCTAGTCCCCTGTACGTTATAACGAGCAAAAACATAAATTAATTCGCGCGCTGCTCGTTATAACGTACATTGCGAGACTAAAGTCGCAATGTAGATCAACCGTCTACTACAGCTGTCAGCTGTTTTCTTAAATATTATTAAGGGAGTGCTAATTAAGTAATCCCTGATTATATTCTTAGGAGAATACAATATGGCTGACATGCTAACAACTGATCCTTTCTTCGCTCTAACTGGACAAATCCAGGGTGTTCGTGAAAAAGTTTCCGATAGTATTTTTGAAAATTACAAACTACAAGTCGCACAAACAAACGATATCAACAACCGTGCTATGCAAGTTGCATTGCATGACGCTTCCGCACTAGCTGACCTAAAGCAAGCAACTTCTGACGGCACGCTACAGACTATGCTAGCTGCAAGTCGTACTGATGCTGCTATTGGCGCAACTTCCTCTGCAACTCAGCGCGTGATTATGGACACAGCTGCACAGCAACAACGTCTAACCATGGACGCAGCTGCACAGCAACAACGTCTAACGATGGAACAAGCTGAAGCAACTCGTCGCCTAATCGTTGACTTGAACACTCAGAACTTGAACACTGCACTGATCAACACCAACACAGCCCTAACCGGTCTTGGTGGTCAGTACGCTGGTCTAGGACTAGCATACGGTGGTGCAGTAAGCGCTGTCCAAAGCGCAAACAGCACGAATGCGATCAACGCATTGAACAGTGCAATTGCCACACAAGGCATGGTTACTGTTGGAGCTGGCGCTGTTGGTGGTACACAAACTGCAACACCGACTAGCGTACGCTAATCAGTCCTAAGGAGGTTCATCATGTATGGATCGAGACTAGGATGGGGTGGTGGTTTCCCTAGGGGTTACCTAGCAGCTGGTATAGGATATCCTTACCAAGGCTTTATAGGTTTCCCATGCTGGGGATACGGTTACCCTGGATATGGTTATGGATGCGGATACGGAGGCTATGGGTACCCCCTCGGCCTTGGTCTACTCTAATCAAAGGTGCAAAGGGCCAACTCACAAGGTTGGCCCTTTTTTATTACTAAGGAGAAGGTTATGTTTCCAGGATACGGTTATCCATTTTACAGAAGCCCGTACGTTCAGCCAGCATGGGGATACCCAATGATGGGCTACGGAGGGTACGGTAACTACTATGGCAACAATGTCATTGGTAGCGCAATTGCAAACCAAGGAATGGTTACGGTTGGTGCTGGTGCCATAGGTGGTACGCAAATCGCAACCCCGACAGTGATTTGGTAAGGATCTACGCCTCATGTACAAGAAAATCACGCACAGCATTGTTGAGGAACATTTTGGTCACCCAGACGCGGTGCACATTAAAAGTGGGATCGATCTCAATGATCCAAATGTTGCTCCACAACCGTGGCAACTAGGGAGCACATGGGGGACTCGAGCACGCAACCAAATCACAAGATTCAATTGGAATATTCGCAATTATATTGTCAGTGCTACATCAGGTGCTGAAGATGTTGGTTTTCTCAGGGGAGAATTGCCAATCGTTGTCGCAGAAATAACAGCACTAATTGCACTACGTTATAGTCAACCTGAAGCAGATAAAGTAGCTGTAGCCATGACAGGATTTGTCAATGCGCTGGCTGATGTTATCACAGCGGCCGTTGCGAAGAAAGATACTGCCCCACCCACGACAAAGTTGATGGAGTACGCAAGTGCTATCGCCACTGAACTAGGTGCAATTAACCCAATCATATGGCCAATGGCCACCATACAACGGTACTGGGGGGAATACGCAACGCACAGTATTGAAGAAGTTAATGCTAGAATTCAAAAAGATTGGCGGGCTGATTTTGCAGCACATGACCTTGCAAACGATGTAATGGCTCGACAGATTATTCCTAGTGGTCCACTACAGGGACAGCCCGGGTTTGCAAACGTGTTCGCACAAGGAATTATGGAGTAAATTACTATGTACAAAAAAATCACACACAACATCACAGAAGAACATTTCGATCACCCAGCAGTGTTGCCAAAAACAATGCAAGTTAAGATGGCCGCCTCAAATGGCTCGTTACCTGCGTATGTAATCAACGAGGCGACAATGGTGTTCAGAATGGATGCTAGATCCGCTTGGATGAAGTGGGTATTTAGTTTAATGAACTATGCAATCAGCCTGAATGGTAACCTGCCAGGAACCGATCAAGTTAAGGGCAGGATGCACAAAAATGCAGTTGCAATTGGAGACTTTTTAATTCCGTATTACGGAATGACTGCAGGTCGGGCAGTTAGTACGGCACTGATTGCAATCGATGACATCGGAATGCATTATGTCGAAGCACTGAAGGCTAAAAAGCCAACGGAAGAAATTGTAAAAAGTTGGGAGCCATACGTTGCTGATCTAGCAAAGTTAATGAATGAAATTAATCCGAACTATTGGCCGCGCACATTGATCGCTGATATTTTAACTAATCTCGTGCAAACATGGCAAGATCAACTAAATGCTAGAGCAAAAGGTGACATCATAGCCGATGAGATCGCAATCGATTATCTCAATAAGCTAATCGTCACTGGCGTTCCTGACCACCAGAAAGTGGGATTCAGTAGTTTAGCTGACCTGTTTAGTCGAGGGATCATAGCACAATTCCCTGCTATGTTTGCGGAATAATACTATGGGCATCATCAACCTTTCAAACGACAGAGATATCGAATCGTCCAACTTAGCAGTCCATGTTCGCCTGGCGGAAGAACGGTCAAAGGCTGTTGATGATCGCATTGGTAGAATTGAGGATAGGTTGGCAGAGATCGCTGACAGGGAGAAAAACAACAGAGCGATGATATTGAGTACTATCGGTACGGTAGTAGCAAGTGTAATCGTCCAGTTTGGATTCCCATACATTAGATAGGTGATTTATGGATACATATGAAGCTGAACTGAGTAAATTACGATTAATTGCGCGAGCACGACAACTTCTCAACGATCAATTTGTGCAGAAGCGTGCTGATGAGTATACCAATTGGCTCAATGTCACAAAAGATGCTTGGAAGACGCCACACACGTCATTGCCATACCCTCCTTTTGCAGCAAGCCCATCACTATCATCATTTCAGTCGAGTATTGCTTTTCCGTCTGAAGAGGACATCGTCAATAAGGCACTAGAGCTGTATAACGAAAGTGCTGCGGCGGAGCGGGTAGTGTCACCACCTGCTGAAGCAGTACTATCGGTAGTCGAGCCGGCAGCTCAGCCACAACACGAACCAGAACCTGAATCCGAGCCGAGTGTTGAAGCTATTTCGCCGGCGCCTAGAGTTACCGAGGCGGTAATTGTCAGAGAAGAGCCAACTGTAGTAGAAGCCGTTGTTGTTCTCCCTGCTACAAGATCTATCGCCGATATTTTTGCTGTTAAGAAGGACTCTGAAGCTACGCTGCCACAACCGGCAGAATTGCTACACAAAGTATCGCACCCGGGACCGATATTACCAAGTATCCTCGAGAAGCTACAGCAAGTACGAGCCGATTTTGGAGGAGGTAATCTCCCATACAAGGACACCAACAATGTTTAATACGCTAGGACTATTCTCAAATAATTTAACTCAATTAGCACTACTGAATCGGGGATCAGCGTTGGCTGCTGGTGCTTCCAGATATGCTGTAGGTCCACGAGTTGGAGCACTTAGTAATATGGGTGGATCGGGCAACGACATTATCAATATAGGTAATAGTTCTGTCGGACCTCCTGGCCCCCCAGGACCCCCTGGTCCGCCAGGGCCTGCAGGCAATCCAAGTCCGGTTGCTGTTACTGATGTAGTTACACCAACGTATACAGCACTAAGCACTGATTATCTGTTATGCGTGCTTACCAATGGGTTGGTCACCATTACATTGCCAGCGGGCATATTAGGGACAGTTTACATAGTCAAAGATTGTTTTGGTGACGCAGCAAACAATCCAATCACAGTACAAGGCACAGGTGGACAATTAGTTGATGGAAGTGCAGCAACTATCAATACTAATTTCGGTAGCCTGACATTTGTATTTGATGGCACAGAATGGAGTATCGTGTAATGTCTTACAAAGCACCACTTACTTCAACAACCGATTTTGGAATTATGAAAGTCGGCACCGGTTTATCAGTTACTGATGGAACCGTTAACGCATCAACAGGCTTACTTAACTATGGATTTTTTGAAAACGGAACACAAACTAATCCAGTAGCCAGTGCAATTAATCTTGCATCATTTAGTGTAACTGGTCCCGCAAATGGAATTAGCATTGTTGGCGGAACTGATCTTACTGTAGTCAACGCTGGAACATACAACACGGTGTTTACAATGAATGTAAACAAAACATCCGGTGGTGCCAGCACTATTAGCATATGGTTGCGTCTAAATGGAGCAGACATCGCAGGCTCAACACAAGATTTAATTTTAACAGGAGCATTGGATACAATCTTCGTTACAGGTAATTATACGTTGAATATACCTGCCGGGGGTAATATTCAAATATGCTGGAGTAGTGCTGACACTACCATGCAGTTATTGGCATTGCCAGCAAGAGTTGGTCCAGTGCGCCCAAGCGGCGCCAGTGTCAAAGTTACACTAACAAGAATTAGTTAAGGAAATAATATGTCTGCAAATTTAAACACAAAAATAGTTACAACAACGCCCTACACCGTGTTATCAACAGATGAAGTAATTTTTATGAATGTAACTGGACCATCATCTGTTGTATTACCATCCAATGGTTTGGCCACAGGTGAAGATTGTTGTGGCAATGATGATGATGATGACTACAACGGCAAAAAAAAGCCAGTGCTAAAGCGTTCATATTACATCAAAGATATTTCAGGTAACTCGGTGGCAAACCCAGTTACCATTACATCAGCAGGATCCAAGACCATTGACAGCAATTCATTTGCAATCATCAATGGCGGATATGGTCATATACAGGTAGTGTATGACGGCACAAACTGGAAGATTATATCATAATAATCTATATCGAAAATTAGTTAACATTAAAAAGGAACAACTAAAATGTCATATCAAAACAACCCAACTTCAATCCTAGCAGGATCAGGCATTGCTATTACCCCTACTGTGGGTACTGGCGCAAATACAATCACTATCAGTGCAACTGGTCCAGATATCTTGGCTATTCGCATTGCAGTAGCGACTCCCGATACCGCGTTGGGTACGGATGAGGTAGTAAGTTACGAGGTGCCAGGCCCAGTTGCTGTGGCAGTTGCGCTGCCAGCTGGAGTGACTGGTCAAGTATTTTATCTCAAAGATGGTCTAGGACTTGCTGCTCCGGCAACACCGATCACAATTACACCAGCTGCTGGTACAATCGATGGAGCGGCTACAGCTACAATCGATGCACCATATGGTGCACTAACTCTGGTGTACAGTGGGGTCGAGTGGAAGATTCTGTAATTGTACTATGTGAGACAGTAGCCCGTTGAGACCAGTGTGAGTTAATTACATGGCGTATACAGGATATTCAATCAATGCAGTACGAGGCAATACAGGTGATACAGGACCACAAGGTGTGCCAGGAATTGCTGGCGAGCGAGGCTTACAAGGACCACCTGGAGCTAGTGGTCCTGAGGGCCCGCGTGGAGAGCCTGGACCAGCGGGTCCAGCGGGACCAAAAGGCGATTCGGGTCCCGTTGGATTGCCTGGATTCCACAGTTGCGAATGTAAAGCAACAGTTGTATGGAAAGACTATTCAGCTTCGTTGGATGACTATTATATTGGCTGTACTAATAGTGGACCGATTACTATCATTCTTCCCCCAGCTCCTGATAGGTCTGTCGAGCTAATCATTAAAGATGAGCTCGGCACTCCACTTGCTCACCGAGCGATAACAGTGTTAGCTGTCGATGGCAGTAAGCTCGATGGGAAGACAGGCCGGGTGATTACTAAATCCTACGGATCAATAGTGGTGATCTGGCGCGGCACATCTTGGCACGTAATTAAAAGCTCTTGAACAAGCTCGAGATATCGTACGTGAATCGCGTTTTCATGTTCAGTAGAGTTGCTGCTGGAACGTCGTGGACCGATCCAAAATCCGACTGCGCAATCAGCACGGTTGGGTTCTTGCCGTATTCTTGAATCATCTCAAAATACGGGGTCAGCTCTCGCTTCAGTGTGAACGTATTCGATACCAACACGGTTTGTTCCTGTTCAAGCGCTAATTTTGCACTGGTTCGGCACCATTCGTGTGCAGCTCCAATTTTCGATGCATCCCACACGTACTGTCCGCTGGTCTGAGTGAAATACTGATCAGCTTCATAGTGAACTGCTGCGATATTTTGATCCAAGTATGATTGGAACAATTGCTGAGCAAGGGTCGATTTTCCGCTGCCAGGCAGGCCGCGAATGAGGATTAGTTGTTGCATATTGAGGTTATTCCTTGTGTTACTCAATCTCTATTACGTTCTTCTTTAAGCTCATGCAACGCATCCATTAAAGTAGCGTAGCAATCTCCAGTGATCATCACAACATTAGCGTGTGAAAAATGCGCGTTCGGAATGCGACCTTGGTCAATGTCGCAGAACGCTTGGTAAACAAACTCAGCTGAGTGGGTGTTGGTGTCGTTGCTCATCAAGATATTCCCGTCTAGTGATATTACCGTTAAAGCCAATTTTTATACGTATTATTGCATGTCCACGGTTTAGTTACGTGTGGTTCGCAATATCCAGATTGCTTGGCAGTGGCGAGAGCTTCATTGTATGTTGTGTTAGGTATGCGGATGCTGCATCCTGTGTCTCGACTCGTCGTCCATGTAAACACAATCACTGAGAATGTGCGATCCGGAGTATGGTGAGCAAATTTGTACGGATCCGTCATAGTGGGTTCAGGGTAATGAGTAAGTGCCGTGATCATGATTGTTGCGTCGCGTAAAGATGCCACTGTGATTGAAGGGTTAGCAGTTCAGGGTCGATAACCGTGTGTGGTAAGCTCTGTTCCTTGAGCCATCGAATCGCACCGGCGCATGGCTTTGTGGAATCATCGTGGCACGCCCACGTTTTCCCATGCTGGACTCGCATGGTACGAATTTCGTACGGTGTCGGCAAGCATCCATAATTCTGAGCCTGTTCGCTACGATCAGTAAATGCGAACGGGCATGAACTATCGTGGTCATCAATGCAAGTCATGATTGTTCGGGATGTAAGTTAGTCCACGGTCTTCGAACTCTTTGATGTATGAATTGCACAACTTGTTCGAATTCTCCCAGCGAGACCACGCTTGGTCCACACTAAGCGTGAGATTGTTGAGCTCTACAGATTGTTGCTTAATCAGTGCAACTAACTGATCACGAGACATATCTTCAATTTTCATGAGTTCTCCAGTGAGCTGTTGGCAATCGATTGCTGCATCAATGCGTGATGTGCCATCACATATTCATGGATCTCGTCATTGGTTTGCGTGACGACGAACTCTGGAGTCAGAGCGACCTTCAGTACTCGCATCAACTCTCCAAGTGCAGCGCCTTCACGACCTGTCCACTGCTTAACTAGATCTCCGTTGAACATCACTGCAGCTTCTTCGATCAAGTGCTTACGCCTCCACAATTCATCGAACTGCTTCTTAGCATGTGGGAATGCTTTGAAGATTTTCTTGTGGTACACTGACTTATCACGATCGAACTGATAAAACTCTTGAGGAGGCAATGTCTTGCACCAGTCCAAAAACGCAGTGTACGTCGCGCGTTTCCTGTCACGAACGCGAGATGTATGGTTGCGATTTTCCAGCAAAAAGATTTCAGGATTGAAATACTTGCTTGCTGCAACATTTTGAAAGATATCTTCGAGCGTATGCATCTCACCATACGCAAAGTCTCCAAACTTGTCAATTTCGACTGGGTCTGTTGATAGGAGAATTTCACCAAGTGTGTGGTCCTTGCTTCGAACCGGAAGCCACAATCCATCGTGACCAAATTTTAACCCCAGCTTGTGATGAATTCTCCCCCGTAAATTACCAAAATCGTTATACTGAAAATAATTAGACGCTACAACGAACTCGTTAGCAGGTGTTGTAATTAAATCAATCTGCAATTCTCGAAATACTAAGGACCATACTCCACCGTTGTGGCTAATCTCGTCTTCGTCACATCCAAATGCGGTTTGTAGTGATCGTGATGATAATTCTCGATTAGGAGTAATTAATACATCCATATCACCAAACGACGGTTTTGTGCTAAATGCCTTAATCACTTCAGCTTTGTGCACAAGCGGTGTGACAACATCCAGCACAGTTGGCACCAAAGCATGATACTCGTTCGCATCATATCGTCGAGTTTTACCTGGAAATACTCGTCCCCCCATATTCACACTCCTTGTTGTATACCAGGATAGTATACAACAGTTGGGTCGAAAGATCAACACATAAATATAAATGTCGTTCACGAGGCGGGAACCTCCAACGACTTTAGACATCTTCACATCAATCAAAGGAGATTAACATGTCCAACAATTCTACTTATCGCCACAGACCGTACACGTATTTTATAAAATGGTCGACTTTACAGGTGTCTTACTACGGTTGCAGATATGCAAGAAATTGTGACCCTACTGATTTATGGGTCGATTATTTTACAAGTTCGAAGCGAGTGGCCGCAGTTAGACGAGAGCACGGCGAACCAGATATTATACAAGTTAGAAAAGTGTTTGATACTCCTGCTCAATGTACGGATTGGGAGGCTCGTGTGTTATTACGGCTTCGTGTTGGTGCAAAGAATGCTGCATATTTAAATTTGCGCCCTGGAAATAAAAGTTGGAATAATACAGGGATCGATTTTACAGCTGCTGGCAAAAAGCGACGAGGATTTGGGGTTGCAAAGCTGGCAACTACAGGCGAGCGATTGGGTAGAGTATCCACCGACGACCCACGTTGGTTAACTGGTGAAATTGTGGGTGCTACAGCTGGATATGTTACCGGATCATCAGCAGTTCGAAATGCTGCGATATCTACTGCACTAAAGGGTAAACCCAAATCACCAGAGCACAGAGAGAAGATGAGGCTCGTGCATGAGCAGCATAAAGGAATGGTACAAGCCCTAGACACTCGAACGGGAACAATCGTTAAAATTTCTCGAACCCTGTTCGAGAATGATCCACTATATGAAGGAGCAACTGCAAAACTTCGACGGTACTACGAACCTGCGACAGGTAATATGGTGTCAGCTTACAAACGTGACCCAAGACTTACCACAGGAGAGCTCGTAGACCCAGAAAAGTTTGGTAAAGTTGGTGGGCCGGCTGTATGTTGCTTATGTTGCAAGCGAGAACACTACATGGCACATTTTAATCGACATCTAACTAACAACTACAAAAAGCCAACAGGTTAGCATCGTCTGTTGTTAATCTAGGCTACAACTTTTGTTTTCGTTCATCTGCCAATGCTGCTAATATTGCGCCCCACCACCGAGCATGCACTTGCATGTGAGGATCAGGGTGATCATCCAGCTGATCCTTGATCCCTCCGAGGCTCTCAGCCAGAATTTTTTGAATTGGGTCGTATGATTTATTATACTTGTTAGTTTCGATGTTGTAAAAATGCTTTTCAAGCAATCCGTGCGTATCCCATGCGACAGCGCAAGGTTCCCACGGAAAACACTTGTTATCATATTGGTCAACAGCTACAGCATCGGGCGAGTAATTAGCACACAGTTCCGTGTACAGCTCAATCAGTTGATTCGATATCTTCATCTTCGTCACTGTATGACTCTGCGGGACGAGCGTGAGCATCACACGCAGTGTGTATATACCCACCTCTTCGAATCTTTCCTGGAGATCCGCACTGTTCACAGATTTTCCCACTGAATGATTCAGCAAACCAGATGAATGAGCGGATTCTATCATCGCCACCATCACCGTAGAAACGCAGCGTACCAAATTTTTCTTTGATTTGAACTGCTACAAATTGTTTGGTGTCCTTGCTGGCATTGCGATCGAGATGGTGCTGAATCTCTCCACACAGCGTGTCGATCAAATCGTACCAGCCATCACCACATTCAAATCCCCAGCACATTGCTGTTGTTTCCACATTGCCGTGACGATTGACAAAAATCTTTGGATATTTCTCGCATAGAGCGGTGTCGAGTTGTGAGTTCATTTGTAATCCAGTGTCATGAAATCAGTTTCTTCAGATAGAGCCTCAATCGTGACAGAGTCTGCCCTACGAGCTATCAATGAGTGGAGTACTGAGTGGCCGTATCCAGTAGAGCCATAGGCGCGAGGGTGACAAATATACACCGACCCACTCGACCCCGTAAAGTGAT